>ERZ773170.1008-NODE-1008-length-24025-cov-366.322737_pt1 | contig 24025 bp, 19 predicted proteins | sample MGYA00581002_ERZ773170 | MGnify/ENA primary metagenome ERZ773170 (study PRJEB29015, sample SAMEA2737811) | human gut metagenome | biome: human gut; feature: human-associated habitat; material: faeces | place: China | collected 2012 ... | reverse complement strand
CGTAATATGTATATTTATAAACAAGCAAGTTGATATTTATTCACTTGCGAAACTTTAGTAAAAATAAAATAATGACAAAGGTAACTCTTGGACGTTTTAGCGTATGAAGTATTTGGAAATGATGTAATCAAATTTCACTCTTGTATGCTATTATTTAATGCACAATGTGAGAATAAAGATAATCCTTTTAGAAAAGTTCTTGTTAGAGAACATTGGTTATTTTAAACAATAAGACCAGGATATGTAAAGTTGTAACAAAAAAAGGAAATGGTAGTAACAATCATAAAAATGTGACATAATGAAAAAAAAATTTTTTGCTGCATTCATAATGCTTATCGTAACAGTATTTACTGCTTGCACTGCTAAACAAGTTCCAGAAAGTACTGTCAATACACAGTTACAGAACTCTGTTGACAGCATTGTAAAGCAGGATATGAAGGAGTTTGCTGCTCAAGAAGGTATGGTAATAGTCATGGAGACCTCCACAGGTAATCTCCGGGCAGTAGTAGGATGGAAGGAAGATAAAGGGAAAGTAGTAGAAGACACCACCCTACTCTCCAAAGCCCGTGAAACTTTCCTTTTCAGAGGGGCATCCCTGCTTGCAGCTCTGGAAACCGGAAAAGTTACGCTGGACGATACTTTCAATACTTATGCCGGTATTGATGTTATCGGACAGGATACCATCTATGACCATAACTGGCGAAAAGGTGGATATGGAGAACTGACGCTTCTGCAGGGGCTGGCATACAATTCCAGTATTGCCATTGACAAGGCTGTAGATGTGGCTTATCAAAATAAAGATGTTTTCTTGCAAAAGCTACAGCAAATGGGATTGGAGAAGGATTCTACTTTCAAAGGTTCCTGGCCTGTTTATGCTCTAGGCTTCCATCATAGAAGACCAACCAGCATGGTGAGTTTCTTCAATGCCATTGCCAATGGTGGAAAGATGGTTAGTCCAAAATTGCAGGAGGGTTCTGCCATCGTAGTAGACTCTATGATAGCCAAGAAGAAGAATATTGAATCGATGCAGAAAGCACTTAGATTCTTCGTCACAAATGGCTTGGGCAAGAAGGCAGAAACAAAGATGGTCAATGTGGCTGGCATCTCAGGAAGTATCCATACGGAAGATGGCTTCTATGCAGACTTCTGCGGCTACTTCCCTATCGAGAAACCGAAATACACGGTATTCGTCAGCTATAAGAGACCAGGGACACCAACTCCTGGAGGAAACATGGCAGGACGAACTTTCAGAAAGATAGCAGAATTATTGCAAAAGAACAACAAATAAAAACAACGCATATGGAGACTATTATTTCAACAATTGTGATTATAGCTTGTACTTACTTCTTTACGCGAAGAAAAGTAAAGCCTATTGAACAAGAGACCGACAGTGGTACACAACCTGAGGCTTCTGCAGACATACAGCAAGAAGAAAAGCAGGATGAACCTCCACACACCAAGGATTTGTGCATAGAGCTACTGAAGCAATTAAATTGTGAGGTAACTACTTCGAAAGAGAACGAGAACCGCTTGTATTTTGAGTATCAGGGAGAACATATTGTCATTGATGCCAGTAACGACAGCTACTTCATTGAAATGTGGGATCCATGGTGGTTAATTGTTCCAGTGGATGATCTAGAGCAAATGTCTAACGTACGTAAGGCAATTAACGTAACCAACAGCTGGGGCGGAACAACCGTATATTACACCATAGAAGAAGAACAGAAATTTGTTCTCCATTCCAAACGCCAATGTATATTGCCAAAAGAATTGCCCAACGTGAAAGAATATCTAATGGCTCTACTGAATGATTTCTTTACTGTAAAAAAATGGCTGAACGAAGAAATTATTGTACAACAAAATAAAGAAAACTGAGATATCCTGTGGTTAGGCAAATAGTTTATTTATAATTTTGTCGCAAATGTTCAGTAATAACCATACAGTCCCCAGAATACAAAGCAAACTATCATCACGCTACAGTTCAGTTATCTAAGAACTGGTAAGATCTATTCTTAGGGTATGCCCAATTAGGTGTACCCTACAGAATGGACTGCTCGTAAGCAAGCATACCTAAAACGAAAGAACTCCCCATAATTGTGCCAAAGCAGAACCCTTCAAGAACCTCTAGCAAGTAAAAAAGAAAGAACCTTTGGCCAGATGTAAGAGCATGAACACTACACCTACTTAATGGAGAAGTGACAAAGCTCTTTCACAAACCAAAGGTAGAAAGGCGCAGCTACCATCGTACCCCCTAGTCTGCCTTTCGTTGGAGCAGGTGCTGTCGCTCCATACCTTTCTTTAATGCAGTCGGCATTTCTGCGCAATCTCATTCATTGCGAATATCCAACTGCCATGCAAAACATTGACGGTAAAAATGAGAACGTAGCTATGACCCTCTCCTTCAATCCAACACTTTCGCAATTGCAAAGTTATATTTTTCCATTGAAATCCCAACACATTGAAGCGTTAATCTTTTGTAATATTTGAATATCCCTTTTGGATTATATCAATTAATCTCTACATTTAAAAGAAAAACACCATCGACATTAAGCTATAGTGGAACTATCGAACAGGAATCATCCCTTGTTGTAATGGCCGATGGTATCATTACTTTATAGTAATGAGAAATTAAGTAGAATGATCTACCAAAGAATATACGTGCCCCTCTACGTCATATTTAAACCGATGCCTTGCATCCAGTCTCATGCTAGCTTCAATGGACGATTTCGTCGAATTTGGGAAAAACACCTTCACTTGCTGATATATTTCCATAAGCGACAATGGCTTACCGGCCAGAGACAACACCTCATAAATTTTGTCTACCATCGTCCCCCAATAGATATGCTCCCAAGATGCCAACCCATAGTAGCCTGACAGTCCAATGGATTTCACTTCCTTCATTTTAAGCAAATAAGCGCGGATGGTATTAACTGTTAGATGACGATAAGTAGGACACCTTCTTAGAAAAATGTCTCTAATTTCCTCCGCTCTCATAGGTTTACCTCTTTCTTTCAGTATATCCAGTAGCTCATAAGTAACGGAGATTTTGTTTCTTTCAGCCACAAAACCACCTTCACTATCCACCTCCAAACCAAAGATATCCAACATCAGATAAGTAAAGAAAGAAATGAAGTGCTCCTTACCACCTAATTTCTGAATATCCAGCTCCTTTAAAAACATACTAGCCTGATAATGCTCATCCTTGAAACGAATGGTAGCCAACAGTTCTTTCATCTTCTCAACCAGCTTGGCTATTTCTTTTGTATCAAACAGACATGCATTAACCAATATAAATCTATCTTGATAATTGTACTTTCGAAACTGCTTGTTTAAAGGATAGCAAGAATTTCTCAAAAATACCAGTTCCATCAGCCCAATGACATCCTGCAAATGCTCTTTTTCCAAGATATTCTTACAAATAGGCGAGTAGAATCCAATAAACGGCATTTCATACAAAAAGTCGTAATATTTCCAATGTTCATCCTGTGTAATAGGTTCAGTATTCTCCCCTATTGGGAAAAAAAGATACTTCTTAAGTTTATATGATTTTATATTGTAGGCTTTCATCAACTCCTGAAGAGTTCTTCTTTCTGTCCCGATTCCTCTATATTCTAAGAAAAAACACCTTCTTTCATTAGACATTCCACTATACAGATAATCCGTAAAAAGAGTGAACATCGGATAATAACCATTTGCCCGATGAAAATCAATCACAAAGGATACCTTTTTATCCGTCATGAATGGAAACAATCCTATTGTGCATAAACAGGTATGTTCAAAGTCTATGGATGTATATGCCTCTACAAGAAAATCAAGCAAAGAAAACGGATAATGATCATTCAAGAAATGTTTAAGTTTATATTCAATGCCAAAACGATCAATTTTGTCAAAGCTATGATATGTCCATGATTGGAACATGTCAACTTCATATGTCAATCTATCCTCTACAAAAGGAAATATCTGGACGGAATCTAGCCCTTTAAAGTTCTTTTTAAAGACAGCATAATGCAATTCCAACAAGAACCTGTTCTTATTAGAAAGACGTGAATAAAGTAACGTTCCCAATGCATCTTTACCCACCTTATGCATATAATGCTTAGCATTATCATGAACATAAAAACTAAACTCGTTATGAAGATCATTCATCAAATATTCCAGACAAAGTAAGAAAACATATAGGCATGAAGCTGCCCTAGGATAATTATCCACCATCGACATTAAGTGAGATCCCTTCATACAAATGAACTTCAGTATATCTAACGAAGAAGGGAATATTGCCTGAAATTCCTTGCTATCTCCAGCATTCTCACATAAATGAGCATAACAGATGACCATCTTTTGCATGATTTCATCACCACAAAATTGCTTAATCTCCAAAAGAGGATCTTGAGAATTAATCGTAGCAAAAACATGCTCCACATCATTGATAACCTTCAATCCTATCCCTGGTATTGCCCACAACTTTTTTATCCCCATAGCCTGAATGTCTCCAACAGTGAACAGTGAAAGAGCCCACAGTTTGTTGTAAGTAAACGTTGTTATCAGCTTATCGCCTAATAATCTGTATATCGATGTATCAATAGTATACATAATTCTTTTTTATATATCATTGTTCTTGAATTTCTTGACATAGAAACCATCAAAGAAACTCACATAGTTAACAGTAAAAGTCCATATAAAACAGTTTAATCATTCTTGTCAAACGTAGAATACATAGCTACCTGAAACACGTTCCTCACTTCAGAATTATCTGACTTAAGCCAAATACCATCCTTGCTAGCCACATAAACAGCCAACACCATAAGAAGAAAAGAGTACAAGCAGTTAAGCCCAACCTGAGCAGATGTCAAAGCAGCACCAACCCAGAGCAAAGGGATTACCAGAACATCTCGCCTGTTTAACCATTCATTGAAAATATAGCTATTCATTACTATAAGTTTAAGCACTTTTATACAAGGGTACAAAAGTATTAAAAATATAATAGAATACCAACTTTTCGTTAGGAATTTTACTGATAATTCCTCAAAATACATGAAAATGAGGCCATTTCTTTAAAAGAAATCTATTTCAGTACCCCCTTAAAAAGTATCTCTAAGAAAAAAGCACGTTGAACAGTCCACAAGTCTTTAGCACATAGGCAGCTCAAATTAATCCTTGTTGTAGTGGACGATGGTCTTGTACTGGAGATTTTCAAGCAGTGTTATATTCTGCGGTTCTGTCTTAATCCTTATTGTAGTGGACAATGGTCTCGTATTGTTATGACACTAGGCGACCACGTCCAGTTAGACTCGTCTTAATCCTTGTTGTAGTGGACAATGGTCTCGTACAAATGATTATGAATATCCTTATAATCATATAAATCGAGAGTCTTAATCCTTTTTGTAGTGGAAGATGGTCTCGTACGGAATTTACCATTCCTGCAAACATGATGACTGGGCAGTCTTAATCCTTATTGTAGTGGACAATGGTCTCGTACAATATTTTTGCTTCAGTTAACAACTCAGTAATGAACAGTCTCAATCCTTATTGTAGTGGACAATGTTCTCGTACTACTAGGACAGTTAGTTATTAAACTGCTCTTTGGATGTCTTAATCCTTGTTGTATTGGAAGATGGTCTCGTACTTGGCGGGTTACAAGTGAGAAGGCACGTTCAAGGGTCTTAATCCTTATTGTAGTGGACGATGGTCTCGTACCAAGATGCTAAACAACGAAGCTTATGATACCCCCGTGTCTTAATCCTTATTGTAGTGGACAATAGTCTCGTACTAGTTAAAGCAGTTTCTAATGGTAAGTCTTATATCAAGTCTTAATCCTTATTGTAGTGGACAATAGTCTCGTACCGTCAGATAGCTGACGCCACAAACCAAACAACCAAGTCTTAATCCTTATTGTAGTGGACAATAGTCTCGTACTCGACCTTATAATATTTCACTGATTATCAGTAAGTTAAAGAACTTTACTAAACAAATATTGACTTTTCTTAACCGAAAATTAACTATTCCTTAGCGGGTGCAAAGGTACGAATTTTTTCTGAGATATGCAAGCCAATTATTCTTAAATATTTAGGCCTTCTAGACCTCACAATTTAGTGTTGTTAACAACAAATCAAAAAGTTAACCCCAAAAGCACTCTTCAGCATAAAAGTAAACTACACCATCACAATATCATAAACCAACAAATCAAACTACAAAAAACTATTCCTCACATATATAATAAGGTATTATATGCATCCTAAACAACAAAAAACAGGAAAAATGAGCCAGTGAAATATCATTTCACGATGTTCCCCTACCTTTGCACCCAGAAAAACCAAAGCCGCTATGGTTAAGTTGTTAGCGACACAGTTGTATCCATTCATAAAAATGGCATAAAACAAAAGAAAGTAGCAAAAAAAGGGAAAAATGAGTGAGTGAAATACCATTTCAAACTCCAACAGTACTTTTGCAAACGAAAACAGGAACAAGAAGTTAAACCCATTAAAATTAAAGAATATGAATTACGAATATCGCTACCTCATGGAATACCTCCCAAAGAGATACTCCGCTACAATGAAACAGGAGAATGACAGAGAAGTCATCTACGACTTCAAAAACGGCTACTGCAGCCTTAGCTTGATGAACACAATCGTAGAATGCATCAAGGAAATAAAAAACGAAATAGGTGGCAACAACTGGAGAGTATGCTTCATACCAGCATCCACCCACCACAAGACAGCTTGCCGCTACCAAAAGCTCGCAACCTTCATCGAGAAGGAAACAGGAATTGCCTGCGACTACCATACCATCCTGCCAATCCAGGACCAGGAATCAGGCCACATCACAGGCAAGAAGACAAACCCGGCAGAGAACTTCAACATCAAGACAAGCGACGTTGCCGGAAAGAACATCATCCTCATAGATGACGTCATCACAAGAGGCATGACATACGTGCACACAACCAACAAACTCATCAACAATGGTGCCAACATGGTAAAGGGACTCTTCCTCGCCAAAACAATCAATCCAGACTGGGTAAGACATTCAGCATAGCCCTTCAGAGAGAACAAGAGAATAAACGTTAAAACATATAAAGATCATGACAAAAGAACTCAAAATGAACGCCATCCCATTGACAGAGGATGCTGCATCAACAGTACAGGCTACCAATAACCTGGAGTACGTAAACCTCATGGAATATCTCCCTTTGAGATTGCCAGCAACGGAAGAGGAAGAGAGAATTCGCAAGATAGTCCATGACTTCAAGAACGGCAAGTGCTCACCGGAACTGAAGAATAAGTTCACCGATGCAATCAAGCAACTCAAGGAAGAACGCAAGGACGTGAAGCTGAGAGTCTGTTTCATACCGGCCATCACTGCAGACAAGACAGCCCTCCGCTACTCACAACTGGCAACTGCCATCGAGTCAGAAACAGGCATACCAAGTGACTACCACACCATCCTGCCAAAGCGAGCAACAGAACTCATGGCAACCGGAAAAACAGATCCAGCAGAGGACTTCCTCTTCAACAAGGAGCAAATCGATGGAAAAGACATCATCCTGATAGGTGACATCATCACCACGGGAACAAACTTCACCAAGACAAGTCTAAAGCTTGCAGAACTAGGCGCAAAATCAGTCATCGGCCTATTCCTGGCAAAGACCATCCATAGAAAATAACAATAAACAAAAACATAAAATACAATCAAAATGATCAATTATCAATATCTCAAAGAATATCTCCCAGTGAGATACCAGGCAAATGCCCAGCAGTTGGCAGACCGTCAGACTTGCTATAACTTCAAAGACGGCTACCTCAACGACGAAGTTAAGAGTGGATTCCTGAACAAGATCCAGGAAATAACAAATGGCGAGAAAACAGGTTGGAGTATCTGCTTCATCCCTGCATCCACCAAGAGTAAGACCCAGGCACGCTACAAAAAGCTTGCAGAAGCAATCCAGGCAGCCGGCTACAAGGTAGCAATCAATGCCATCTACAATGAGCACGACCATGAAGCCGGTCACCTCACAGGAAAAACCGGCAACCCAATCGAAGGCTTCGGCTTCAACGCCAGTGACATCGCAGGCAAAAGGATCATCGTCATTGACGACATCATCACAAGAGGAAGAACCTTCCAAATGGTTGCAGAAAAGCTGGAAGCCATGGGGGCAGCAAGCGTAACAGGATTGTTCCTGGCAAAGACCTTCAACCCAGATTACCATCCTTACTATGATCCGACGGACGATTACGAGCCAGAAGACTACTACGATCCATCAGACTACTACGAAGAGGAAGAGACATACGACAACTACAACGGTTCATACGCCCAAGACGTAGAAGGCTGGAGCGACCAGGACATAGACGATGTTTTCGACGGCGATCCTGATGCCTACTGGAACATCGACTAGTACAAACAGAACGTGCAGCTGCATAACAGAAATAATAAAAAAGAAATAGAATATAAAGAAATATGGCACTCAATACAGAACTCATTTTGACATTGAAAAACCTCAAAGGGTGTGGAAACAAAACCGTTCTCTCCATAGCCGAGTTTGCTCCATCCCAAGTGCAAACCATCGAGGACCTATGCCACTTCTGGCCAACACTTAAGGGCAAGAAGTTCGAAAAGTACTCTGCCACTGATCTCCAGGAAGCCAACAGAAAGGCACTGACCATCATCAACGATGCAGAGAGAGAAGGTGTAGGCATCATCTCCTATTACGAAGAAGCCTTCCCTCAAATCCTGCGTGAGACCATCAATGAAGATGGCAATGCTGACGCTCCATTGATTCTGTTCTACAGAGGCAACATCAAAGTTCTCCAAATGCCGGGCATCGCCATCATCGGTACAAGAGAACCGACAGAAGCAGGAACCCAAGCAGGAATCTACTTCGCAGAAAAGTTCGCAGAACAGGGTTTCAACATCGTATCAGGTCTTGCCATAGGATGTGACACTACCGGTCACCAGGGAGCATTGAACGTGAAGGGAGCCACCACGGCATTCCTAGCCAACGGCTTGGATTGGGAATCCATCTACCCTAAAGAGAACCTGGAACTGGCCAAGAACATCGTGGAAAGCGGAGGACTGCTGCTTTCCGAGTACCCGGTAGGACAAAGAGGCAACCGCTATACCCTGGTGGAGCGTGACAGACTGCAGGCAGGACTCTCATACGCTACCATCGTCATCCAGACAGGTCTTAGAGGAGGAACCATGCATGCAGTAAATGCCACCCTCAAAGCCCGAAAGCCACTCTTCATGATCAAATACAAGAACATGGATGGACAGGTAGGCGGAAAAGCAGAAGGCAACAAGAAGTTCCTGGAAGATGGAAAAGCACACGCCCTGACATCAGGTTCATTCGAAGAAGCCCTCGTCATCATCAGAGAGTCGGTAGAGAAGAACAACAAACCAAAAATCAAGGATTCATTATTCTAGCTTATGGCAAAAGGAATGATTTTTGATCTGGACTTGACCCTTGTAGATACCACAATACTGGAAAATGCCAGAAAGATGAGAAACTGGCACGAGGCATATGGGCTAATCCCATATACCTCCATGTATGCAGGAATCCAAGAAGTCCTAGACAACATAAAAGCACAAGGAATCAAGATGGCAATAGTCAGCAGCTCACCACGTCCCTATGTGGAAAGAATCGTTAGCCATTACCAGATTCCAGCAAGATTCATCGTTGGCTACCATGACGCCCATCCCATCAAACCTCATCCAGCCCCTATGCTAAAGGCATTGGAGTTGATGAAAGAGAAAGCGGAAGATGTTCTGAGCTTTGGAGATAGGGCAATAGACATGATTGCAGCTAAAAAAGCAGGCATAAAAGCCATTGCATGCCTTTGGGGAACTAAGGAAAGAAGTATGCTGCTTGGCACCGCATACGACCAAGCAATTAGTTCTCCACTGGAGATTCTCCCATACCTGCAATGAAGATCGCAGAGACATTGAGTATGGTATGATATCCTCTCATCAGGTTCCACTAGACATCCACATTTCTAATGGAACCTTTTTAAATCACTTACACCCGAAAAATACAAAATTAGAGTAAGTGAAATACAATTCACTATTTTGCAATACCTTTGTGATCATAGCGCTCTTTTACCTTTTTACGTGCCCCTTATTATAAAAAAGAGATTACTTGATTCCAATATAATTCTATTTGTAGGTAATGAGTCTCTGCCCGGTCTCCCATCCACCTTTACGGTTGAGCATGTCCGGTTCATACCATTTGTTGAAAATCACATAGTCACGCTTTGGCTGACGGACTATTACAGCGTTGAACTGTACATTGGTATGGGTCTTTCTCCCCCGGAACGGAATATACTGTCCCTGGTAGGAATGAAGCCCGGACACAAAGGTTCCACCGCTATTCTGGTCAATGCCCACACTTGTAATGATGATGGTGTTGGGCACATACGTCTTACCTTCAAAGCAGGAACCATAGTAGTTCCTGCAGAATATTTCCAATACATACTTGCAGTCTGCTGCCGAGAGCTGCGCCTTGCATATCCCCACATACAGGATAGCAAGAAGAAACAAAATTATCTTCTTCATATTTAAGATGTGTTAGTTATTTATTCTATTGATATCAAACAATCACAAAATTGCGTACAACATCTACCGTGGTGGTATTCAGCAGGGCAGCAGCCTTGGATTGGGTGATGATACCGCTTGCCAATGCTCTGTAAACCCTACTCTCTAACTTTGTGACCTTCTCCTTGGTAATGGACCCTGGTTCTGATTTCTTCGTGGAATCAGCACTGCCAAAGTTCTTGCAATAATCGGAATAGTGATTTGAAGAAACAACACCGAGATATCTTGCCTTAGACATCAGAGCATCCACTGAAATGCCATACTCACTCTGTAGATATTTCAGCTCCATCAAGGCTATCTCATGACGTTTTTCACCTATTACAGAGAGGAAAACATCATGTGGAAGAAGCATTTCGTTGGCGAAGACGCTGCAAAAACGCTCTTTCTTTTTGTTATCGATACTCTCATCAAAGTAAAGAATGGCATGCGCCAATTCCTTAAGGGCAGCAAAACGAAAGTTTTCTGTATCCATGTTGCTGTTGATGGCAATCACCGGAATGGTGTCATCCAGAATAGCATGTTGGCTTATGAATGGATCAAGAGCATCAATTTCTGCTGTGATTACGCCATTTGATTCCAAGAGATTTATCACATTGGTGATAGCTGCACTACCAATTTTCCAAGCCTCACGAAGTATGGATGCAGCCTGGTAGATATCAGAAAGTGTCTTTACCGGCTGTTCTGCAGGAATAGAATTGAACGAATGTTCTCTTCCACAGATATTTTCTATCTCACCAGTTCGTTCTATTGTATTTTCAATGATACTGATGATAGTCATTTCTTCCCTCTTGCTCAATCCCTGCAGCTTACCATAGCGTATGTTTTTAGGAGAAGAGCTTTTGTAGCTGAAAAGATAATCCGGGTTTATCTCCAGGGCATCGCACAGGGCTATCACTATGCCACTTTTAGGCAGCATCACTCCTTTTTCATACTTGAATAGAGTTTGCTTGGTGATAATGTTGCCCATCATATCACATAGCTGCTGCATAGACAATCCTCGCATTAATCGAGCGTTATGCAATCTTTCTGCAAAGCTTTTCTTTAAGTCCATTATATTATTGTTTTGGAATAGTTACCTTTTGGCAAGAAGATTCTTACTAAGAGCCTTCTAACTTATTAGTTACTAATATTTGTTCCATCATCTTCTCCTTTTAAACGTTTAAAACGTCTTTTTGAATATACAAAGATACATGATCCCCCTCACATCGCCAAACTTCTTGCATTATTTTAACGCAAACGATACGTAAACACTTAGAACAACAAGCTTGCTTGATTGTTATGCAGAGGACAATTTTATTCCAGAAGACCAGGAAGGCAATGAACTTGATTTCCTCCTTAATAGCATTCCTTTCTCATATAGTAGATCATTTCAGATGGATGGTCTGTGTTTTCCCCGTAATATCAGTTACCACAGCGATCCCCCCATCCCGAATCTCCACCTTCTCATATTTGGCATCAACTATCACCTTGCCTTTTACTGTCATAACACCCCAATGTCTGGGAATCTGTTCAAAGGCGCAATAGGCACCGACTGGTTGCGCTATACTATGGTAGAGAGGTGGCACGATAACTTTACCATCTACCTTCACACCCCATTTCCTTCCTGCTTGATATAATTCTACATGCCCTGCCTCCGACTTCTCTTGCATCAGCAATAACTCCTGTTCCTCTTGCTTTTTCCTGCGCTGCATTTCTCGCTCATAGACCAGTTTGCCAAGCCGAGGCATCGCAACCATCAAATTCTCGCTTTCTGTTTTGGGTTGATTGCAACCTATATAGGTCTTTTTCAAGTTGGAGTCAACGTAGTAATAATCCTCATGGCTGTCCATGACCACTATGCCACTGTCGTATAGGTCGGCACATAGCCAATATACATGAGTATGGTCGCCACGTAAAAAACAAACCTTTTCACTGTTTTCTTTATGCATTCGCATAGAGCCGCCATCCTCCTCTTTATATATCCATTCCTGACAACCACTGGCTGTAGAGCGTTGAAAGTTGTAGATCAAATAATATCCATAATTCCATAGGTCATATTGGGAAGGGCGAAAAGGTAAAGCAAAGTACTCGTAGGTGCGAGACCTGAAGAGACCATTATATTCGACGAACTCCCATTTATTGATGGTGATTACCTCGGGAGCATCTTTCGCATGAATGTCCTCGTCTATGACAACTCTCGCCAAGAGGTCGTAGTAACATACAGTCTTTCTGCGAGGTCGATAGGATAAGATATTACCTTGCAAGAACTTCATGTCATAATAGTTGCCTGGTTCTATCACCTGTTCGCCTTGCCGATTTACCACCGTCATCTTTCCATCAGGCAGCTTGATGATGGCAAACTCCCCTTTGCTATCTACAAACTCACGATACTGTATCGTTTGGAGCAATTCTTCATGGCTCATCACCATCATCATTTCGGAGTCTTGGCCAACAGGCATAGTTTCTTGCTCCTCACTTCTCAAGAAGAACTCTCTTTCCTTGGCAGTCTCCTTTCTCTTGCCAACTTTCAGCTTTCCCTCGAACATAGCATTCCAGTTCCATGCTTGCGAAGGCAACCCGAACACCCGATATAGTCCCACATTATCTATAATTACGCAGTTCTTCTTTCCCTTAGCTACTCGCAATCCACGTCCCACCATCTGCAAATACTTGGCAAGTGACAGCGTTGGTCGAGCCAACTGTACAAACTCCACATCCGGACAGTCAAATCCCTCCGAGAAGATGTCCACATTCACCAGCACTTGGATGTCACCTTTCTTGAAGGCTTCAATGTCTTGCTGTCTTTCGGTGGCAGGTGTCTTCGAGTCTATGGCTATGGCTTTCACGCCATGTTCCTGATACAGCTTTGTGATTTTCTGAGCATGAGAAATATTGATAGCATACACGATGCCCTTTCTGTCTTTACCAAATTCTTCCAAACTCTGATAGAGCCTTTCGATACTCGGTTTCTTATTCAGCAACATATCCATTTCCTTGTTCTGGTAGTCACCATCTGCACCTCGCTTCTGCAAGGAGTCGATGAGCCGTTGCGTCACACCATCCGATTTGATGCTCACGAAATCGTATGTTGCCAATCTTCCCTTGCTGATAAACTCAGGAACACTCCACGACTGCACCAATACATCAAACAGATCCGTGAATCCCTTACCATTCAATCGGCAAGGTGTAGCCGTCAGTCCCAGGAACTTAGCCTTCGGGAATCTCTCCCACATCTCCTTATAGGTCTTGGCAAGGGCATGGTGCGCCTCGTCAATCACTATCATTCCCGGTTCTTCCTCTATCTCGTCATAGTGTCTCATCAGCCACTGAATGGACATCGCCTTGACGGATGACAATAGGGAAGAGGTGTTTGATGCGTAATAAGAATGGAACTTTCTTACGGTTTCGTCTATCTGTGACACCAGCTCTCTTCTATGGGCAACAATCCATACTTTCTCCATTGGATTGTTGCTCACGAAAGAGTCTATGACTGCTGTTAACAGGTATGTCTTACCAGTTCCCGTTGGCATTTGTGCCATCACGGATCGATGAAGGCGCAACGCCTTCTCAATCCGTTCCTTCATATCCTCTTGATAATCAAATAACTTTATTTCCTTCATTGCAAAGAAATTATTTCTTCAATAGATTCTCGATATCCTTGATGGCTTTATCAAGGTCAAAAGCCCCTTTGCCTTTAGAAATCTCCCAACCATAAGACTTCAATTGCTTCAATGTCTTCACAAAGGCTTCTCGCCAGTTGGATGGGTCGTGTGGCAATGTCTCCATTGCCACCTCAAAGCTATCACGCACAATCTTTTTCATGCGAGTAGCCTGTTTCGGATAGTCAGCGATATACCAATCTGAGTAGTTGGCACCACTGAAGACAATAGAAGAGGCGATAAAATGAGCATAAGCATAGTTGTTGCCTTCCAGATAAACATGCGCTTGCTTCTCTTGTCATTCCGCTAAATAAGCACTAAACATTAAATATTACTACAGGATGCTTCCCAAATAGCTCTTGAAATAATATTTGTCGGGATAATCAGCAATAAGCTGTCTAATACCATTCTTGATCATCTTATCCACGGCAGCAGACTTTCTCATTACCCTCTCTATTTGTCCCAACAACCAGTTGAACTCCTTTGACTTTTCTTTGAGCAAAGCCAATCTCTTGATGTCCTTGAACAGTATCTCACCCACAAAGGCATGGTCTTGCTTGGGTACATACTTGATATATTCAGGATACAGTTCCCACAGGTTCCAATGCTTATGTACAAACATATCTTTGAGCAAGTCCAATCGTTCCTCCTTGATGAGGATCTTGGCTTCTGCATCCTCATAATCATGCTCCCAATCGGGCATTTTCCAAAGTTCGTCAAAGAAGGCAGCCCAATCTTTTCTGTCTATCACCTCCTTCAGAGCCTCGTAATATTTGATTCGATACCCACTGACGATAAATCGTTTCTTGCATTCTTCTATCAGCCATTCCTTATCACCTGACAGTTTCAATGCTTTCACCACTTTATCCTCCCATTTCTTGGAGTAGGAGTGAAAGTCATCCTTGTTATCGTCTATCACCTCTACCGCCTTCTTATACTCACCCCATTCTATGAGGCAGTCTATATAATGGTCACGGATATTCTCGTCATCACGTTTCTCCCACATAAGTTTCTCTGCCTTTGCACGCTTTCCATGCGCTGCCCAGTAATCTGCCTTTTGGATGTAATAGCGATAGTGGAAGTATTTCTCTTTCTTGTTTTTCAATCGCTTGCTGATATGAGCCAGATATGCCTTTTCATCATCACCGCAAAGCAACGGCATCGCCTCGTCCACAAACCACTCAAAGCGCATGAAATAGTTATCGCCAATTTCCTCGCACTGCTCTGCAATCTCTCCAAGCATACCCAAGCGAGAATCCTCTTCTATCTCATCACTCTTGATCAGCAACTCCCTCACCATGTCTGCCGACTGGGTGACAATGTCCTGCAAAACCTTGTTTTCTTCTGCCCAAACATCATACCTAGCAGGAGTATAAGCCAAGTGGTCGTGCTTGAACTCTCTGCAAGTGATGGTCATCACATTTCCAGCTATCAAGGCAGCATCAATCAGATTTCCTTTCTTCTTCATGCTCTTGGCCTTCCTCATCATTGCAGCCAAGTCTTGCTCTATCTTCCTCCAGTCCAATTGGGGTTGTCCGAATCTCTTACCCAACACACCAGCATGGGCAAAGCAAGCCTCCACCTGCTCCTTGTAGTTACCACGCTCAGGCTTCCAATACTTTTCCACCAAAACCGTAGCAAAGTCATCATGCGTAGCTGCATACTGCCGTACAAAGGCTTTCATCTCCTTGCCCGATATTTTCGAGAGAACTTTATCAATCTTGTCTATGTGAGTGTTTGTGTTCATAATTATCTATAATCATTAATTTTCGAGGCAGTTATAGCCTTATTCCATCTCCTAAATGGAAAAACCTTTTGCTGAACATTCATGTAGTTAAATTGTGCAATATTACTAGCTTGTTGAGGACACTTTGGTCCAATTATTGCAGAAGAAAGTGATAAAGGAAAATTACTGTTGCCTATTTCAAATAGACATAAACTACTTGCAATACTATTTGATGAATCCATAATCCATTTACGTTCTATGCCTGATTTTTCAGAACGGATATAAAGTAAACGAATTTCCTGTTCGTCCTTGAACAAATAAGATTTAAAGAAATGCTTCCAAATATGCCACCTGTTAAATTTAAATTTCCAGCCATTCTTCTTCCATCGAAGAATTTTCCAAATAAAATCTAATTCTTCATGCTTCTTTTCTGATTGTCCATAGGAAACAGGAGCAAAAAAGAAAGAATCATTATCTATAAATTCTTCTTTTACATCATATACCAAGCATGTTCCCATTGCGTTTTGTCCATATAGACGCCACATCGTCAAATCATCGATTTTATTAGAAGCACAACATGAGAGAATATAACTATTGTTATTATCTTTTATTGTTGTATAAGTTTCTGCATAAGCACCATATCCTATCCAATTATCTGCGTATGAAGTTTCTCCAATGTCGTTCATACAAGTCAGACTACAAAGACAATGATGTCTTCCTTCCAGCAATAAAAAAAGATTATTGAGACTAGTATATCTACACACCTTTGAGACATTCATTTGTGGTAGAAGTGCTTTAAAGAAAGAGTCTTCTATATTCTTTTTAAATTCTACATCTCCTGTAGAATCATTGAAAATAAGATTTTCCTCTACAAACAGCTTGTTTAAGTTGCTATGTAATTCAACTTCGTCCATACTATCGGGTAAACACCCCAATATTTCTACAGCCAATTCATCTATACATGGCCTTTCGCCTACTGGAACATCTTGCTTTATAGCATTAATGATGCTTGCAAAATCAAACACTTGGAAACGATATTTACCTTTTGCCCACAAATAGAATTGGTTCTCTTTACCAAAATAGTATATACCATATCTAAGATTCACTTCTTGAAATTTACTATAGAACCATTCTGGTTTTAATCCAATATGGATTGAACTTGCAATCCCTTTATACTCGATTCCTACAAAAGGGATATTATTTCTAAATATAACTAAATCAAAAACATTCTTTTTACTGAAAAAGAAAGAAGACGAAACTTCTGTGTACATTTCGACTTGATATTCATCACCTAGCGCTTCTGAGAAACGTTTTTGCAGTTTCTCAACATCTTCTGTATCAGGAATTATTTTTGACATGATTAATTATTTTCTTTCATTTTCTCTATAGAATCTAGCCTTTTTCAAAATAGGATAGTTATCAACATTTCGTTTATCCAAAGGAATTTCACCTTTTATGATGGATATGCATGTTTTTACATCATCACTATTCGTATTTTCTAAAATCTTGTCGATGATAGCATTGCCTTGATAAGGTCTATCCTCTGGTATCCCAAAGACCAAATCATTATAAAAGAGATACGGCTCAAAGCAATATTGTTCATATCTTTCATCTTTCCCCCAGTAAATACCCAAGAGCAGCCATTCAAGCCGTTTTGAATCAGAATCAAGATACTTACATAAGAAATCCTCAAATTCATCATTCAACTCACGCATCATCTTCAATGCATGACAAAATGCCCAATCCTTTGGATTAGCAATAGAAGGAAAAACTCGCTTTATGTTCTCATTGAGTGTGTTAATAAACAAATCTCCTTCTCCTTTAAAAAGATAATATTGGCTTTTTCTCAAATCTCCCATACCATTAACTAAAATCATCTTCTCCCATAAGAAGTTACCGTTTTGCAATAAACTTACAAAAGCTTCTTTGCTAATAACAGAATGTTCTGACCTTATAGTTGTAAAGTACAAATATCTTAATGGTTCCAAGTCATACTTGATAATCTGGTTTAGATATGTAAATACATTATGTATGCTATGATTTGGTTCATTACACTTACTTTCTGCATATAGCCTGGCACTCAAGAAGACTTTATTGAATAGCCCGATAATGTCCGTATTGCTTTCGTCCTCTTCCATATAAGTACGTAATTTCTTGAAATATGATTCAAATTTCAATTTGTTTTTCTCATTTACAAAGAAATCCTTTATGTTGTCTTGAGAATCGAAAATGCTGTTAAATTCAGGCAAAGAGATTTGTTCTTTGGATAGAGAATACAAAAAATAACTAGTATAGGAGATACTATTTCTCAACATGCGTTCTTTGTCCCCACGCCGTTCTTCCAGGAACAATACATCCAGCAAGTGGTGAGCCACATAATTTCTCTGTTGAATCAGCTGCTTGTCATTTTCCTTTAAGTCTACTTTTATTTTCGGCAGTTTTTCTTCCTTATCATCTTTCTCTTCATTTCTTAGAGAGGCTATGCGGTTAAAAAGCTTTTCCATTAATTCGTTTTCTTCCTTTCGGATAAAGTCTTTCACTTCCTTCCTCAAAGTGTATTCATCTTTACTTGGCTCTAACAACGTACCTTTTCTAGAACGAAGCATTTCATATAAGTCAGGCCGAACATATTTCAACAACTCTATCAATATAAAGTCAGCAACATCAATTTCATTTTCCCAACATTCCACTTTATCTTGATTGGCAGACAAAAGCATCTTTAAGTCAAGCGAAAACATGGAAATAAAGCGCTTTAAATCTCTATAATTAGGAAAAGCGTATTCCAAATAATCAATAGATAAGATTTCCCTGTTGGGCAACATTCTTTCAATAAAAGAAGTAACAATTGTTTCTCGCTCATGAGCATCAGAAATTATAAGCCTTAACATGCTATCAATACTTGAAGTGATAGTACTACGATATAATTCTGCATCGTAGGCAGGAAACATCAATTCAACGTTTATGATTTTCTTTAAATATTCATCAGCATCAGTTATACTTTTATTTTGCTCCAAAGTCTTAACCATATAATCCTTATCGTAAAATAACATAAAGACAACATAGGGGAAATTACCCGTGTTTCTTATCAATTGGATTATCATTGCCAATTCTGATGCCTGGAGTCGATCCACATCATCTATAAAGACGACTATTTTCTCTTTGCATATAGAAAGTTTTTCCTTTATTTCTTCATACACTTCACAGATTGACTTTTCATTCTTCAACAAATCATCAAAAGCTTTGATTTTATAAGCATGTTGAACATCCAGAATGAGATCCTTATAAATACTCAGCAGTTTATTTATCCCAAGCCCCATTTTGCAACCAATCACACCAGATATACTATGAAAGAAATCTTTTACGATTTGTCCATTCGAAGTGCAAGACCATGGAGATATACAGACATAGGAAGTTTTATGCTGCTCCAATAGATTTTGCATTTGAATCATAAAAGACGTTTTCCCCATACCATACTTAGCATTCAATCCTATTGTATAAGCACTTTGTTTGTTATCCAACATGATGATTTCATTGACTAAAACTTTGGCAAAATGCGACCGCCCGAAAGAATCTTCTGCAGTAGCACAATCTTCAAGAAACGCTCCTTGTATATGTCTGTCAACTTTAGCTTTAATCTTATTCTGTGCACAACAGACCAAGTCAACTACAGGTACTATCAATATTGCCAAACAATAGTCCAGATACTGACAGAATGAGAAATGATAGAATGTCAGATATTGATGACACTTTGAATAGATGCAAGAACCTATAATAAGTAGTGACAGAATCACTTCTGTTCGTGAATAACTGATTCGTTCCCGATTGATTTTTATGATAAAGAACAGCTCTACAACCATGATAATACCGATGGTAACATCTGATTGCCAACAAGCATCTGGCAAATAGCTCACAATATGATCTATCAATGTGTATTGCAACAGATTCTCTATCTGATGGTACCACACTATATACAGAGCAAGAGCCAATCCTAACATCCATTCTTTAATGGATACAGTTAGAATTTTCTTCCAGATCTTTTCCAACCACAATTTTAAGTTATTCATTTTTTCCAACTATATTGACTCCATACACTTGACCAATTTCTTCCAACAGGTCATGCTTCAGTTTACTCAAAGGGCGCTTGTCTTGATTATCAGGCAACATTTCTGTCCCAAACAACATTCTGTATATTTCTTCTTTTGTCATTGGCGCAAAGTCCTGTAGTACATTTTTAAAAAGGCGATCCAAGTACGTTCCATTATTTTTCAATGCCAAATTCAACAATTCAGAAACCTCTAAATTATCATGGCAGTGATACAGTTCTCTTAGATGAAAGTCGTCAAGCATTTGTTTCTCTTTTCCATCAGTAACATCAATGAAATCCACAGTCCATCTTTTCCCATCAGTCAAGTAACCAAATTTAAACGTAGGATTAGGCTTTTCATTCAAATAAGGGTGAATATGCGTCTCAAATTTAAACAAAGCATCTCCTTTTGCCGAACTGTTGCAAATGGTGCAACTCGGTATAAGATTATAAAAGCTAAGCGACATGATAGGATATAAACTTTCAGGAAACCAATGATCTAAAACTGGTCTTGCAATTCGAGAGTCATCATTTTCTCGTTTACCATTTTTCAAGTCCTTGATAACAGTAAAAGTATATTGGCGGTTACAATAAGTGCAAACATCTTGTCCTTTCATTTTTGTAAGCCAATATGACCTGCTCTTATTTTGTGAAAGCGCTTGGCGATAATCGAACACAGTAAACAAGGTCTTCAAAAGAGAATATTTTTCCATCAACTGATTTTCTGCATCAGTTCTGTCATCTTTCCTTTTATGATTTGCCATTTTGAGATTTTCAAATTCCTTGTCATCATACCCAGGAATTAGCTCTTTCATGATTTTCAAATGTAAATCATACAAAGGCATAGGCTCATCTTTGAGCAAATGTTCCAATCTGCCATCAGTAAAAACATTCTTTTGTTCTTCTGTCAACATATTGGAATTTTTGATTCTCTTAGCCAGGCCATTTTTTAACTTGCCAACATATTCGTCAAGTATATCTTGATTTACTTTTTTTAGATACCACATCTTCTTACTGATTATCTTTTAATTTAGCTTCCAATGCAGCTATTGCACGTCTGTGTTCGTTTATTTGGGCCTTCAAAGCCAATTCTTTCTCGCCGAATATTTCATAGTATTTTCGCAGTAAAGCCATTTTTGCTAATGGCTCATCTATCATATCTATCAAATACCCAATATAATCTTGCGGATAGTCATGCTTGATGATTTCCATGTTCCAACTTTTAGAATTTTCTTGCACCACCAGATACTTATCCATAAATTCCTTGTCTACACCATTTTTTTCGTTTTCATCATCAAACATATTAATCCCATATTGTGGATTCTCATATATTCTTAGTATCAATATAATGCGCCCAATCAACCATTGAGCAAAATCACCTATTGTACTATTGTGCAAAAAGAAGCTAGTATTCAACATATCGTAGATATTGGCTCCAAAAGTTTGGAGTTTTGTATCTGATTGCATCCCATTCTCTAATGCCAAGATATTACTTGTCGGTATATCAGACAAGACAAAAGGAGAATGTGTTACCATCATCAATTGTATTCCCTCAATGTGCACAAAAGACATTTGTTTGATACCATCTAAAATATACTTGATGAGATTCTTTTGAAATTGAGGATGAAAGTACAATTCTATCTCTTCGAGAATAATACAAACATTGCTATAAGCTATTCTGTTCTTGTTATTGTCTCGGAAGACAGACTCTATGTTTCCCAAATGATACATGATAGAACTTACTACAAACGCTTGCTGTTTTTCGCCAGAGCTTAATGTTTCAAATGCAACATCATTACCATTTTGTTGATCAACCAACTGTATCTTAACATCAAAAATTGGAGGAGGAACCAAATCATCTATACCATAAATAAATTGTTTCCCAAAGGGATTACCTTTTGCAACTTCTTTATCTATGATCTCTTTTGCTTTGTCGGATAATAATGAAATATCATATTCCAACTGACTTTCGTAAAGTCCATAACAGATATAAGCCAGGATGTGTCTTATCTTTCTTGTTATATGTGATTTATCTAGAGATAGTCTTATAACAAGAGCCTGCAGTTGCTTTTCGTCAACCTTACTTCTGATATTACGATGACTTACGTAGAAAAATCTTTTATACTGACTATATAAAACAGATATTTTTAAAGTCTTATAAGTCAGGTAATCAATCGCCTCATGATAATACCGTCTATTCTTGTACAAGCTCAAATCTTCCGCAATCACATCTCCCCACATTTTGAGAAGTATATTTTCAATCTTATCAAATCCAGCTTGAGTGAGGTTTTTGTAATACCCTTTATTTCGTACTCGCTGGGCATCATAGGCATATCTTTTACGAGAGATTGAAATGCCACGAACTTCCAAGTGATTATTGATAACACGGAAGGTCTGCTTCGGCATAATCATCAAAGCAATCAAACGTTCCTTCGACAGTTCATTTTCCAAATTGATATTGATGTTACCTTTATCCCTGTAAGGAGACAGTACTAATGGCACCTGATAACCATCATTTTTATGGAATATCCCGTTTAGCCAACTTCGCTCATCATCGGTTGCATATTTCTTCTTTCTAATCTTTGCTTCATATTCCAAGGATGTATTCTCTTCCTTATAATCAAAAGAGTTATAGGCATAGATGGAATAGTTGTTAACCAATGTATAAAAGAAAAATTTGCTAAGCTTTTCTTTTATTGACAAATCCTCGTTTTTTCGATCTCTCCATTCAGATATGGGCGACGCATCAACTACAGGTTCTCTAGACTGTTCGTTATCAAATATATTAGGAGTGTTGTATGCACAAAACTTTTTTTCATCCTTATTCTCCTGCTGGAGACTGAATGATTCCAATGTAACACTTCGATTTTCGACACTGACCATATATGGAATGCCATCTATTGAAAAATACAATCGTCCCTCTACACCATCAATGTAATGCAAGTGCTCAAAAGCCAAAGTCATATTTTGCTCACCAAAGATACTCGTTGCAAAATTATTGATTAAGCGAATGATAAACTCCACTAATGAGCTTTTACCAGACCCATTTTCTCCAACAATAGCCGAGATAGACAAAGATAATCCGTTTTTCAATTGCAGATATTCATTGAAGGGAGATTTGTATAACATTTTTTTCTTAGAGCATATGATTTTACTGCCCTCAAAATGCCAACCATCGCAAAGGAAGTACGGAGTAAAGGCTTTTAGCTTACGCTTACCCACACTACCTTCTGATGTAACAACAACAGCAAAAATATAAAATTCTGTCATAAACTAATCTATAATACTAGAAAAAAACTAAGCCCCATCTATTAAACAAACTCATTATAGGGGCGTTGTGACATTTTTGGACGCTTATAACCCAATCACATCATTCATTAAATGGCATAGATAAGAGTCAACTAGAGAATGTTATCTTTGACTACATAAATTATCATTTGCTACTATCAATATCTATTCCCCAATAAGCACATAAGGATTTTAACCCATCGTCATCTTCATGCTGTTTAGTCAAAGCAGATAACTTATTTGTAAAGTCAGACGTATCATCCGCCTTCTTCATCATCTGCTTTACAACACTCTTGTTTTCTGACACCAGTTTTAATATTTCTGGGTCATCCAAAAATTCTGAACGTAGAATCTTATTCAAAGACTTTTTAGAGCCTTCCAAATTACCATACAAGAAAAGCCATTTACCAAAGTACCTCAATTTGTCTTTATTGACACAAGAGTTATTAACAAAGATATCTCTCACTTCCTTGAAGACTATAGAACAGTCATATCCCATATCGGTCAAAATCGTGATTGTTTTTTCTGTCAATTCATTCGATATCGAAGTATCAGAATTACCCAGTGCATAACCACGCATAATCTCCTTAAAAGCATCAATAAAGAAAGCAAGTGACTTTGGATGATAAACGAATAACAATTTAAAATTACTGAAGTTTCGCAAGTGAATAAATATCAACTTGCTTGTTTATAAATATACATATTACG
>ERZ773170.990-NODE-990-length-24441-cov-10.141188_pt1 | contig 24441 bp, 17 predicted proteins | sample MGYA00581002_ERZ773170 | MGnify/ENA primary metagenome ERZ773170 (study PRJEB29015, sample SAMEA2737811) | human gut metagenome | biome: human gut; feature: human-associated habitat; material: faeces | place: China | collected 2012 ... | reverse complement strand
AGTAGGAAGGATCGGAGATGTCGATGGTGCCGGCCTGAACGCCGGTGATCTTATCAGCCTCCTGGGTCTCCTTCATGTTGACGTGGGCGACCTTGGGTGCGCCGTCATAGTAGGAGGGGTTGGCATCCAGATAGACAACGCCGTCGCTGTACTTGGAGAAGGTAAACATACCGGCACCCATGGGAGCGCTGGTCTTGGCGCGGACGCTGCTCAGGTCGCCCTTGGTAAAGCCGAAGGAGTTGTTGTCGTAGTCGTACAGGCTCTCATCGCCGTAGTAGTGCAGCGGGGCGATGGGCATCTGCAGCTGGTAGATCATGGTGGTGGACAGCTCGGTGGTGGTCAGCGTCATGCTGTAGTCACCAGTCTTGACGATACCGGCCACAGAAGCAACGGCGTCACCGACGTTGACACCGGTGGTGGAGTAGGCGTAGACGTCCTCGGGGATCAGGTCAGACAGGGCGGTACCGGCAGTCTCGGCCTCCATGGCAGAGAAGTTCCAGTCGTAGTTCGCGCCGATCAGCTCGAACATATCCTTCGCGGTTGCGCCTGCGGGCAGCTCGCCCAGGTTCCAGGCGGCGGCGGCACCGGCAGCATCGTTAGCGTCGGCGGCAGCACCGCTCTCAACGCACTTGTCGATGATCTCCTGGGCAAACTTCACACCGCCGTCGTTGACAGCGTCCCAGAAAGCCTTCTGCTGCTCGGCAGTGAAGTTCGTGTTGTCGGTGTTGTCCTCGCCGGCCTCAGCGATCAGCTTGGACAGCGTGGTCATGGAGCTGCGGTACTCGTCCAGACCAACGATGGGGGTGGAGTACATGGTTGCAGAACCATCATACGTAGGATCGAGGAAAACATACATCGAGAAGATGACGTCGTCGATGGTGACAGGCTCGCCGTCGGAGAACTTCAGGTCCTCGCGCAGCTTGATGTCATAGGTAACGGTGCCGTCGGCGTTCTCGGTGACAACGCAGTCGGCAGGACCGTGGTAGGTGTAGTCAGTGCCGTTGTACTCGCGGGTCTCGCCCTCGATGCCGTTCAGGACCATCTCACCCTTACGGTCAGCGCCCAGCAGGGCGATCTGGGTCAGGTCGATGACATCCTGGTCAGAGGCAGAAGCAGCAAAGAAGGGGCTGAACTTGCTCTCAAAGCCGGTCTCGGCCAGAACGAGCGTACCGTCGGAAGCGGCAGTGGTGGATGCCTCGGCAGTGGCCGTGCTGTTGCTCTCACTGGACGCAGTCGCAGCGGAAGAAGCAGCACCGCCGCAGCCTGCCAGCATGCCGACGCTGAGAGCGGCAGCAGATGCCAGTGCAATGGCTTGCTTTGTGTTTTTCATGTGGTAAAACCTCCTATAAATTTGCCCTCACCCACAAATCAATGTTGCGCTCCCCAAGAGCGCAACACGAGAAAGGGGGTTCCCCCTCTCCGCACCCTGTATCTCTTTACAGCGTACACTTGTCGATAATGGCTTAGCTTATAAGATACCTTAAAATTGACAAAAAGTCAACCATAAATCACGCTTTTGCTGCTTTTTGTACCTTTTGCTGAATTTGAGAGGAAAATTTTGTAACCCCCAAAGTCTTTTTTCCCCTGTGGGAAGGCTTTTCCTGCTCATCTAAAAAAGCGTGCCCTGCGTTTTTCTGCGGAGCACACTGTATCATAATAATGTATAATTATTCTTCTTTTTCCCACGGCATCCGCTTGAGGAGCCACGCAGCAGCGGCAAAAGCAGCGCAGGAGAGCAGTTCAAAAAGTATAAAAACACCTTGCATTCCCCAAAGCAGCTGTGCGTCCGCTGCAAACACAGCCACCCCCTGCCCCGCAGAGGCAGCAGCGCAGAGTACCGCTGTCACCCTGCACAAAGAGGGCAATTTTTGTGCGGTCTGTTCGTGGATATAAGCCCGCACGCGCGCGCCGCCCCGGGTCAGCCGCACCAGCAGCACCACCGCATACAGCGCCAGCACCAGTGCCGCCATGTAGGGCAGCAGCAGGTACACAGGTGCGTGGGCCGTGGCCCCGGGCAGTGCGCCCGCGCCGACGGTCAGCGCAGCCCCGCTGCCGCAAAACAGCCACAGCAAAGCCAGCACCCTGCTGTGAGGGTACTCGCCCGCATAGCGGTAATGCGCGCCGCGATACTGATAATTGCCGTTCAGGTCCTTTTCAAAGTCGTCGAGATAGGCGCGCTTCTTTTTCTTCTCGCGCTCGCGGTCCGCCATCAGACGATCCCCGTCAAGTCGTAGCTGTCCAGCCACGCCTTGGCCGCCTCGCTGACGCCGCGCAGACAGCTTTCCTCAAACGGCGTGGTCAGGCCGGCGTTTTTCAGCAGTTCGGTGAAGGTGCGGCTGCCGCCCTGCTTCGTGTAGGCCATGTAGTGGCTCCACGCATCGGCGCGGTCCTTTTGCAGCATCGCCCAGAACTGCAGGCTGACGGTCTGGGCCAGACAGTAGTCGATGTAGTAGAACGGGCTCTGATAAATGTGCATCTGGCGCTGCCAGTACTCACCCGCGCCGTAGAACGGGATCTCGCCGTCCAGACGCATCCAGGGCTGATAGATGGCAGCCAGCTTTTTCCATTCCTCGTGGCGCTGGGCCGGGGTCAGTTCGGGATGCTCGTAGACGATGTGCTGGAAATGGTCCACCATTGTGCCGTAGGGGATGAAGGTCAGCGCACCCGCCAGATGGCTGTAGCGGAACTTGCGGGCATCCGCGCCGAAGAAGCCCTCGGCCCACGGCCAGGCGAAGAACTCCATCGACATCGAGTGGACCTCGCAGGCCTCCATGCTGGGCCAGACGTAGGAGTACGGGATGCGGTCACGGTTCATGTAGGCGGCAAAGGCGTGGCCGGCCTCGTGGGTCACGACCTCGACGTCGTGCTGGGTGCCGTTGAAGTTGGCAAAAATAAACGGCATTTCGTAATCACCCAGGCTCGTGCAGTAGCCACCGCCCGCCTTGCCGGGGGTGGACAGCACGTCCATGAGCTGGTCGTCCAGCATTTTGTTGAAGAACACGCCGGTCTCGGGGGAAAGCTCCTCATAGAACTTTTTGCCCTGCTTGAGGATGGCGTCGGCGTCGCCCGCCGGGCGGGGGTTGCCGCTGCGGAACATCAGGGCGTTGTCGGCTGCGTTCATCGGGTACTGCTTGCCCAGCCGCCCGGCCTGCTCGCGGTAGATGCTGTCGGCCAGCGGCACGATGTACTTGACGACGGCGGCGCGGAACTTTTCCACATCGGCCTTCGTGTAGCAGTTGCGGCCCATGCGGTAGTAGCCCAGCGTGGTGTAACCCTCATAGCCGAGCTTTTTGCCCATGGTGTCACGCAGGTGGACGAGCTGGTCGTAGAGGCCGTCAAACTCGGCCCCGTGCTCTTTGTACCATGCGCCCTCGGCCTTCCAGGCGGCCAGACGGCGGGCATCGTCGGGGTCATTCTTGAAGGGGGACAGCTGGCTCAGCGTGTAGACGCCGCCCTCAAACGGGATCTGCGCCGACGCGATCAGCTTGCCGTACTCGGTGGTCAGCTTGTTTTCCTGTGCCATCTCGTCGAGAATATCGGGCGAGAACGCCTTGTCCGCGATCTCGGCGTTGACGAACATCAGGTCGCCGTACTCGGCGGTGAAGTCAGCGCGGAACGGCGAATCGAGCATCGCGCGGCTCCAGGCGTTCTGGCACTCCTGCAGCTGGGGAGTGGCCTCGTTCCAGAAGTTCATCTCCTCATCGTAGAATTTGTCGCGGGTGTCAATCGTATTGCGCACGCTGGCCAGCTGGGCAAGCGTGTCCACATGCTTGTTGAGCTTTTCCTCCTCCAGAAAAACGGCGTGGGCCTCGGCGTAGGTAGCAGCCGCCTTGAAGCGGGCCAGCAGGTCAGCAAACTGCTGCTTGACGGCGTCCAGGTCGGGGCGTGCATAGGGCATTTCCGAAAATCTCATAGTGTAGCTCCTTTACGGACAGTTTTGTCTGTATTATAGCACAGCGGCGGGCAAAAAGCAAAGAGGCTTAATTTGCATTTCTGTATAAAAATTCTGCGTTTTCATCTTGCAAATTTGGCGCATGTTGAGTATAATAAGGCTAGTAATATCATAATGAAGGGGAGAATTGAAATGCCGATCTCTGAACCTACCGCCGTTTTTTCCATCCGTGATGACCGTGATATGGAGATCAAGCAGGCGGTGCTGCAGGTGTACCGTGCGCTGGAGGAGAAGGGCTACAACCCCATCAATCAGCTCGTCGGCTACATCCTGTCGGAGGACCCGACCTACATCACGACCTACAAGAATGCCCGCGCCATCATCCGCCGCATTGACCGCGACGACCTGCTGCAAGCGCTGGTCCGTGATTTTGTGAAGCACTAAAACAGTAGAATGTAAAAAATCTCCCGCGTATCGGTTAGGATACGCGGGAGATTTTTTTACTTCAAAGCCTTCCCCCTTGGGGCTGCGCCCGCAGGCGCGTGTCGAAGCGCAACCGCCGCAGGCGGCTCTTAGCGCGAAGACTGAAGGTGGCCCCGCAGGGCCGGATGAGGGGCGAGTTTGCCGCGGCTTCCCGTTTATGGGTTATAATGGCAAACCTGCCCCTCATCAGTCAGCGGGCGGGGCCGCTGACAGCTTCCCCCGAGGGGGGAAGTCTTTTTACTCTGCGAAAAAAGCGTTCTGCACGGCGTTGAGGACGGCGGCACGGCCTGCGGTAAAGTTCACGCCGCCCTGCAGATAGCAGGTGTAGGGCGCGCGCAGCGGGCCGTCGCAGCTAATTTCAATCGTGCTGCCCTCGGTAAAGCTGCCGGACGCCATGACGACCTTGTCGGTGTAACCCGGCTCATCGGCAGGCTCGGGGCTGGCAAAGCTGTCCACAGGGCTGTTGTGCTGGATGCCCGCGCAGAAGCCGGTCAGCGCGGCGGCACTGCCCGAGTCAAAGCAGGTCACAATGTCGTTGTGGTCGGCGGTGTAGCGCGGCACGGGATTGACGCCCGCCAGCTCCAGCAGACACTGGGCATAGATGGCGGTTTTCAGCGCCTCGCAGACGACGCCCGGCGCGTAGTAGAAGCCGAGGAAGGTATCCCGCAGGCTGTCCTGCGTGCAGCCCAGGTCCCCGCCGATGCCGGGCGCAGTGAAGCGGTGGCTGCACTTTTCGACAAGGTCCTTACGGCCCGCAATGTAGCCGCCCGTAGGGGTGATGCCGCCGCCGGGGTTCTTGATGAAGCTGCCCGCCATGATGTCCGCGCCGAAGGCGACGGGCTCGGCGGTCTGGGTGAACTCGCCGTAGCAGTTGTCCACGAAAATCACCGCGTTCGGGTTGGCTTTGCGGGCGGTGTCCGCGACCTTTTGAATCGTGGCAAGGTCAAACGCATTGCGCTGGGTGTAGCCGCGGCTGCGCTGGATGTGTACCACCGTGGCGGTCCTGGCCTTCTCGGCGATCAGGTCATAGTCGGGGGTGAAGTCCGGCAGCAGCGGGCACTCGTCGTAGTTCACGCCAAACTCCCGCAGCGTGCCGCAGCCCTTGCCCGCCTCACCGATGCCGATGACGCCTTCCAGCGTGTCATAAGGGCGGCCCGTGGCGGCCAGCAGGGTGTCGCCGGTGCGCAGCAGACCGAACAGCGCGACGGTCAGCGTGTGGGTGCCGCTCATGAATTGCGGGCGCACCAGTGCGGCCTCGGCCCCCATGCAGCGGGCAAAGACCTCCTCCAGCTTGTTGCGGCTGTCGTCCCAGACGCCGTAGCCGCTGGACCCCCAGAAATGCCGTGCCTCGACGCCGCAGTCGGTGAAGGCACGCAGCATTTTGAGCTGGTTGTAGTCGCGGATCTCCTCCACATGGGCAAACTGCGCACGGCAGAGGTCGAGGGCCTTGCGGTCCAGCGCCAGCACTTCGGGGCGCAGGTCGTAAAATTGTTCGATCATGTAGTATTCCAATCTGTAGTATAATGTTGAATTTTGCCGATTTGTAAAAATCCAAGCTGTGCATAAAAGCCGCACAGCGCCGGGAAGCAGGCGAACCGCACCGCGCGTTCGGCGGTCAGCTCATTCGCCAGCCCGACAATCAAATATCGCGCCAGCCCCCTGCCCTGCCACGCGGGGTCGGTCACGCCCGCGGCCATGTAGCTCTCGGCATCGCTCTGCTCGTAGCAGCCCACCGTGCAGACGGGTCTGCCGTTGTGCAGCAGCGCGCGGCAGGTGCCCACCCCGTGGGCCAGCGCCGTGCAGGCCGCGGAGTAGAACTCGTCGGCCTCGGCGTCGCTCTCGGCAAAGACAAGGCGGCTGACCGGCAGCATCGACGGCGCTTTGTCCGGGACAAGCTCCGCCGGGGGCGCGGGCGGCAGCGGCAGGGTACGGCCCTTTGGCAGCTCCCACAGCGTCAGCGGCGCGGCAGGCTGCCAGCCGGGCAGGGTCAGCGGGTGCTCGGTTCGCAGGGTGTCGGCGTGCAGAAAGCGGAGAAAGCCCGTCAATTCCTCGCGGGCGTCCTCCCCCGCTTCCCCGCCGGGCAGCGCACCGCAGAGCACCGCCGACCCGCCGCGCAGCTCCAGCACCGCGGAGCCGGGCAGCAGGTAGAACGCCCACCCGCTGGCAGGGTGGCTGCCGAACAGGTGCAGGTGCGTGCCGAGGGTGGATTCAAAGTAGGGCTTGTGGGCGATGCGGCGGAGGAATTCGGTTTGAAGCTCGGGGGTGGAAGCGGATTGAATCATAGGGGTCCTTTTTCGGGTCAAGTTACGGGTGGCGGGCAGGCGGCAGAGCCCTCAGCCGCTTACTTCAAATTCTTCACGATATTCTTATAATCCCGTCCTCTGACCTCAAAATTCGGGTACAAGTCAAACGACGCGGAGGCGGGCGAGAGACTGACGACATCGCCCGGTTTGGCGGCACCGCGCGCCAGCTCGACGGCGTGCTGCATACTGTCGGCGTGCAGGATGGTCAGGCCGCTCCCGGCAAAGCCATCGCACTCGCGGACGGCCTTCTCGATGCGGGGGCCGGTAGCGCCCATCAGCACCAGCGTCTTGACGTGGGCGAGGACCTCCGGGGCCAGCGGCTCATAGGGGATCTTTTTGTCGTAGCCGCCCGCGATCAGGATGATCTTCTGGTCAAAGCTGCGCAGACCCGCAATCGTGCGCGTGGGGCTGGACGCGATGGAATCATTGTAGTAGGTCACGCCGTCCAGCGTGCGGACCGGCTCAATGCGGTGCTCGACGCCGGTGAAGGTCGAGCCGACCTGACGCATGGCCTCGATGGGCACGCGGCCCCAGACGGCGGCGCAGGCGGCCAGCAGGTTTTCCACATTGTGGAGGCCGCGCAGTTGAATCTCCTTGCGGGGCAGGATCGGCGTCACAACGCCGTTCTCGGCATAGCAGAGCGTGTCGTCGCTCTCGCGCAGGAACGCGCCCCTGTCGGTCTCGTGCAGGCGGGTGAACCAGACCTGCTCGCCCTTGCAGTCCTTCTCCATGCCGCGGGTGATGTCGTTCTCAAAGCCCAGCACGGCGCGGCAGGGCGGGGTCTGCCACAGCAGAATGTTGCGCTTGGCGTCGATGTACTCCTGCATATCCTTGTGGTGGTCGAGGTGGTTGGGGGTCACGTTCGTGACGACAGCCACCTTCGGGCTGCGGCGCATGCTGATGAGCTGGAAGCTGGACAGCTCGACGACGGCCACGGCGTCGGAGGTCACGTCGGCCAGCTGGGGCAGCAGCGCCGCACCGATATTGCCGCCCAAAAAGACCTTGCGGCCCGCAGCCTCGAACATCTTAGAGATCAGCGTCGTCGTCGTGGTCTTGCCATCGGAGCCGGTCACGGCCACGATCTCGCAGGGGCAAAACTCAAAGAAGAGCTCCACCTCGCTCGTGACCATTGCGCCGGCTTTCAGCGCAGCCTGCAGTGCGGGCTTGTAGTACTCATAGCCCGGCGTGCGCATGATGATGTCCTGCCCGGCGAAGCCGTCGGTATAATGCTCGCCCAGACTCAAATTCACCTTCAGGCGGCGCAGCGTGTCGGCGTAGTCACCGAAGTCGTCCAGGCTCTTTTTCTGGTCGCAGAGCGTGACCTGCGCGCCCAGCTCGACAAACTGCTCAATGCAGCGCTTGTGGCTGACGCCCGCACCGATAAAGGCAACCTTTTTGCCCTGAATAAGCTCTTGCAGCTGTTGGATCGGCAGCATAAATATCTCTCCTCTGGCGTAGTTTCTACTTCTATTATATACAAAATGCCGTATTTCTGCAACAAAATTCGGCCCGCCAAGGCGGACCGAAGGAAAATCATGATTACTGCTCGCCGCCCATGGGGATGCCGTGCTTGTCCAGCAGGGTGCGGATCTTGGTCATCGGGTCAATGATGGAGGAAACGCTCTTGTCATGGTTGATGGCGGCAATGAAGTAGGCGGTGTACTTGGAGACGTCCACGTCGTAGTACCACTCGCGCTCCAGCAGTTCGGGCTTGCGGTAGGTCAGGTTCGTGCCCAGAACGGCCTTGATGATGCCGTCGTTGTAGGCCTTGTCGAACTTCTCCAGACCGGCGGTGAACAGCGGGAAGGTGCAGCAGGTGAAGATGTTGCGGGCACCGCGCATCTTCAGCTCGTAGGCGATGTCCAGCATGGACTCGCCGGAGGCGATGATGTCGTCGGCGATAAAGACGTCCTTGCCCTCAACGCTCTCGCCCAGATACTCATGGGCGACGATGGGGTTGCGGCCGTTGACGATGCGGCTGTAGTCGCGGCGCTTGTAGAACATGCCCAGGTTGCAGCCCAGCACGCTGGAATAGTACATGTTGCGGTTCATGGCGCCCTCGTCGGGAGAGACGATCATGAAGTTATCCTTGTGGAAGGAAACGTCCGGCACATGATGCAGCAGGCACTTGAGCACCTGATAGGTGGGCATGACGTTGTCGAAGCTCATGGTGGGCACGGCGTTCATAACGCGGGGGTCATGGGCATCAAACGTGATGATGTTCTTGACACCGACGTCGCGCAGCTGCTGCAGCGCAAAGGCGCAGTCCAGGCTCTCACGGCTGACGCGGCGATGCTGGCGGCCGCCGTACAGGCTGGGCATGATGACGCTGATGCGGTGGGCGCGGCCTGCAACGGCCTGGATCAGACGCATCAGGTTCTGGAAATGGTCGTCGGGAGAGAGATGGTTCTCATAGCCGAACAGCTGGTAGGTAACGCTGTAGTTGCCCGGATCGACGAAGATATACAGGTCGTCGCCACGGGTAGAAGCCTTGACCAGGCCCTTTGCGTCGCCGGACTGGAAACGCGGGCAATCAGACGGGATAATGAAGGTGTCAACATCCATGCCAACCTCGCGCGCCCAGCGCACCAGGTGACCATCTACCAGCTTGCACAGTTCCTCGGCGCCGGGGCAGGCAATCAGACCCAGGTCAGCAATTGCAGACTCCGTGGCGAAGAAATCGCGCGGGCTAATATTTTGTTCAGCCATACGTGTGTACTCCTTACTTCCATCACAAATTTTTACCGTTCATCAGCGGCGGGCATACCGCCACATCTATTAGTATTGTATCACAGCCCCCGTGTAAAATCAGCCCCGGCATGCGTTTTTCTGCCGTTTTTTCGCATTTTCCGCGCTTTGCACATGCACAGTTCGCCATTGTTTGAAAAATACTGGCGGATTTTACAAAAAATTTGCAAAAGGCGGACAGAACCAAGCTCCATCCGCCTATTACAGGTATTTCTACGCTTTTGCGCTTACTCTTTGGTCTTGGTTTCGCTTTCGTGGATTTTTCGCAGGATCATCTTTGCATCACTGCGGCGGTTTTCAGCACCATCCATATCCACACGGTTCAGCGCCCCTTCTGTCTTGGCGGGGATGACCAGCTGCAGCTTGCACATCTTGTACAGCAGGCCCACCAGCATGACCGTATTCTGCACCAGGCGCTTTTCACGGTCGTTGTATTGCTGCCAATCAGTACGCTCACTACACACCGCATTGGACAGTCTTTGTCCTTCTACAAATAAATTTAAAATTTGCAGCAAAAAAGGCTCCCGCCAAAATCTGGCAGGAGCCTTGCTGTGTTATATTTACTTTTTGTGCTCAGGTTCTTCGAGTTCTTTGCGCGGGCGGAATCCCCACGTTACGGCTACTGACCGGAGCCCGCTATTGGCTGCCGTGCGCATATCGACGCTGCTATCTCCGACATACAGGGTATCTGCCGACGTGGAACCGGTTTCCGTAAGGATGTTCCGGACGATCGTTGGATCGGGTTTGGGAGGGATCTCTTCACGTTGGCCGTGCACGGCGGCGAAGGTGCCTGCAGGAAAATAGCGGTCGATCAATTTTCCCGTGGCCGCCTGATACTTGTTCGAGGCGACAGCCATGCGGAGCCCCTGCTTTTGCAAGTCGTCGATCAACTCGGGAATGCCCGGATAAGGTTTGGTATAGTCCATATTGTGTATGGAATAATAGTCGACGAAATCCTGTCGTACCCGGAGGACTGTCTTTTCATTGCGCTGGTCCTCGGGTAGCGCCCGTTCCATGAGTTTGGTAATGCCGTTGCCGACGAAAAAACGGTAGGCTTCGGTGTCGTGTTGCGGGAATCCGTTTTGTGCCAATGCGTGATTTGTGCTGATGGCCAGGTCTTCAAGCGTGTCGAGCAGGGTGCCGTCAAGATCGAAAATAACCAGTTTTGTCATTTGTCGCAATTTGAATTCGTGCAAAAATAGCCAATCTTAAGTGAAATTGCCAGTCCAGGACGGTAATCCTCCATTTGTTGGAGGCAATGTGGTTATGTCCGGTCAGAACGGATAGCCGATAGCCAGGTGGAAACCGAGGCCGTCTTTGAAGCTGGGGATGTTGTAGTATCCGTGTTTCCCGGTATCGTATGGGGCGTGGATGCCGATACCCAGGTCGGCCCGGATCACCAGGTAACTGATGTCGTAACGCAGGCCGAAACCGGTGCCCAACGCAATTTCGCGCCCCAATCCTCGCCAGGTCAGTTCGGCTCCCGGGCGGTCTTTGTCTTTTTTCAACAGCCAGATATTGCCCGCATCTACGAATAGTGCGCCGTTGAGCTTGCCGATCATTTTGAACCGAAATTCGACGTTGGCTTCCAACTTGAAAGTTCCGGTTTGGTCGAGATAACCGTTTTTATTGTCTGCGGGCGGACGGTAACTGCCCGGGCCGAGCGAGCGGATTGTAAACGCGCGGATGCTGTTGGCTCCTCCGATATAGAACTGTTCGCTGTAAGGAATGACTTGAGAATTCGCATACGGATGCGCAGCACCGATCATAAAGCGGTAAGCCAGCCAGCTGGCCGATTCGCCGATCCGCTGATAGAACCGGACTTCGCTCGTCGCTTTGATAAATTGGGCGAATTGGTTGTTGAAAATCTTTTTAGGGCCTTTTTGTCCGCATAATTCCATAATGCCGTACAGCAGGTTGCCGGCCGAAGTGAAACTGCTCTGCCAGTACAACCGGTTGCGCGGATAGCTTTTGTCGAACGTATAGGTGTACGACATGGCCGGGATGAACTGGTTGCGGAAACTCAGCGCGATGGCCGGGTTTTCGTTCAGGGTGGAGTCGAATTCTGCTGATGTGTGCAGCAGCCGGTTGTACGTGAGTTTCAGGATCGACACCGAGTGATAGCTGTTCGGAGAACTCTGCCAGTCGTAACTGAGCGAGGTGCTGAACGAAATCAGCTTGAAGAACTTGGGACGGTTCAGCAGGTCTGCGCCGAGTTGGATGCGGGAACGTGACGGGTAAGCGGTGACTCGCGAAAAGAAACCGGGGAAGATCAGTTTAGGGAACTCCAGCGATGCGTTGAGCCCGAATTCGTAGGAGTTGAGCAGCGAGGCTTTCGTCCCTCCCGAATTCCGGTTTCCGGTCTGCCATTCGTACGAACCGTTCAGTCGGAGCGAGAGCACTTCCCCGCCCCGGAACAGATTGTTGTTGTTTATGCGCAGGGAGAGTCCCGGCCCGAGGAGGCTGTTCGATTTCGAGGTGACGTTCATTTCCAGTTCCGCCTCCAGCGGATAGTCGAAAGCGGCGGCTATTTCCACATCGAGCGTATCGCGTCCGTGCAGCGAATCGGGAGGCGTGACGCTGAGGTTTACCGAGCGGAATATGCCCAGTTTGTTCAGGTTGGTCAGGGTTTTGTTCTGGTCGGCTACCGTGAACAGCTTGCCGCTGTCGAGCGTGATGGCTTTGGAGAGTACTTTCGGGCGGATTTTCAGTTTTTTCTGGTAGATCAGCCGGTAATCCTGCAACCGAAGCGTATCCTGAATCCCGGGACGGATATTTTGCAGTTGTACGGTGAGGCTGCCGGTCGTGTACGGTCGTAATGCCACTTCCGGAACGGTCGGCTTGACCTGCATGCGCAGCTGTACCCGTTCGGGGTGCTGTGTCGTGTCGGCCTGGTAGTCGATGTAGTCCGGACGGAAAAAATAGTAACCGGCGTTGCGCAGGATATTGCTGATGCGCTGCCGTTCGGCGGAGAGCGTGTCCATGTTGTATTGCGCGCCGGGACGGATCAGCGACGAAGCCTGCAACGTATCGAACGCCGCGCCGAGCGGTCCTGTGAGGCGGGGATAGGCGATACTGTCGTAGAACCACGGTTTGCCGACATGAATGTCATAACTGAGTTTTGCCTTTTTCGGGTTTTTGCGCGGCAGCAAAGTATATTGCGCTTCGGAGCCGAAATAGCCGTAATTGCCTAAAATGTCGGCTACCAGTTTTGTGCGCAGTTCGGGCTGCACTTTGGAAATCAGTACCGGGTTTTTGGCCAGGCGGTTGTATAGCCAGTGGCGAAACCCTTTTGTTTTGGGCGTGTACAGGTGGTTGTAGGCCCACAACCCGATGGGAAACGGAGTGCGGACATAGGGGCTGTACAGCGGGTTGTTCGGTTTTACCGACAGCGGATCTTTGACGGCCGATTCAATGCCCGGGGCAATCCGGCCGCTCGAATCGGTATTGATCGTGATTTTTTTGACGCCGGTATAGAGCACTTCGTCCGATGCCAGTCGTTTTGTGGTGGAGCAGCCTGCCAACCACAGCACGGCTCCGCAACCCAGCAGGATGTGTGTCCAGGTACCGGTATGTCGTTGTCTGCTATTCATTAGCTGCGGTTTTGGCCGGCGGTGCGGCCTGTGTTTGGACTTTGTTCTTCATAAACCGGAACAGGTCGGTGATCTTGAGCATCTTTTTGCGGATCACGAAACCGACTCCCGTTTCGATTACTTCACCTTCGAGGATGCTTTCGTAATCGGTATGCCGGAACAGCTTGACGAACATATTGTCGCGTTTGGTGACCATGTATTCCAGTGAAATGTCGTCGATTAAGTTTTCTTTAAGGTTCTCGGTCGGGTCCGCATCGGTGCTGAACTTGCCTCCGATCACCGCGCGGACACGGTTGTTGAAGAGGTTTTTCGAGACTTTGTACGAGTAGTCCGTGCGCTGCGTTCCTCCGTTGGCGGTCTGGTCGTATGTATCCACGCCGAAGCTCAGGTCTACGCCTTTGAGGTTGTTCTGCGCCCACTGGTTCAGCTCTTTGGCGATGAAAGTGTTCAGCGGGTTCGACGAATTGACCTTCGCGGTGGTGCCGGGTCCCGTGTAAGTGTTGTAGATTAGCAGGCTCATCGCCTGGCTGGCCCGTTGTTCGGCGGTCAGCGACGAGAGCTGGTTCTGCATGGTCAGGTCTTCGGGAGCCGAAAGGTCGAACGTGACAGCCAGATCGCTCAGCGTATTACGAAGGTTGATGCTGATGTCAAACGTAACGGGACGCCCACTGTCGCTGCCGTCGCTGGTGACGTTCGTCCGCACTTTGTCGACGGCGGTCAGGTTGAAGGCCGGGTCGAGCATCTCCCCGCTCCATTCGACGTAACTGCCCGCGACGATGTCGAACGATTTTTCAGAAATTACGGGCGGTTTATAGCGCACGAACCCGCCGGAGACTTCGTATTTACCTGAAAAACGGCTGTCTCCCAATTGGTTCATCGTATAGGTGAGGTTACCCCCTCCCTGCAACTGGACCCTGTTTTCTGCATCTTCCGACAGATCGACGCCCAGTTTGACAGAGTTGTTTACGTTGACATTTACCTGGATATCCAGCCCGTTGATCTTCATCGGGCGGATCGAATCGAACTGTTCGAACTCGGTGGTATCGTTGAACGAGACGAATGTAACGATATTCTGGTTCTGTTGTTTCACCTCCAACGGGGAGTCCTGCATGACGTAGTTCACCTCCGTGCCGCCCAGCAGCGAGACGTCTCCCCGGACGAACAGATTGTCGAGCCTGCCTTTGACTTTCGTATTCAGATCCATATAAGCTTGTCCGTACACCATCGATTTGCGGCTTTTAGCCACGTTGACCACCTGGAAATCGGATGCGGTGAGGAGCAGGTCGGCCGTGATGGCGCGAAAGTCCCGCAGGTTTATTTGTCCGTCGATCGTCAGCGGCTTCTTGTTTGGTGCGATAATCTGGAAGTTGCCGAACCGGACGAGACTGTTGTCGATCGAGATCGGGCTGGGCGACAATGTGAACGTAGTCCCGATCATACCCACTTCCACGGCTGTTTCCGCAAAGGCAAGGCTGCCGTCGACCGATAAATTCTGGAAGGAGCCTGTTGCGGCGATCTTCCCTTTCAGGGCGCCCGACAGCTGTGCCATGCCCGGTGTTAACAGTGCATTGACGGGGGTGAGCGGCAGTCCCGGCAATTCAACCTTCAATTCGAGCGGCCGCTCCGGCAGCGTGTCGGTATAGCTGCCTCGGGCGGATAACACCTCCGTGCTGTCCAGCGAGAGTTTTGCGGCGAACTGCTGACGGCTTCCCTTCTCCATCCGGTAATCGAAGCCGAGTCCGATGGTCCCGATACGCCGTTTGTCATATTGCAGGTCGGTGACGTTGACGTTGCCTCCGGCCTCCAGCGAAGTACCCGTCGTATCCTGCTGCTGCAAAACGATGTGCGTATCGAAGCGACCGTCTATGGGGGGAGGGGTCGGGAATAATGCCAGGGTCTTACCGATATCGATCCCGGCGATGTCCAGCGCCAGCGGGCCGTGCTCGGTGTGGTCAGTCGTGCGCAGTGAAACGCGTTGATTGTCGTGTGTGAGCAGGAAATCCGCATGGATGTCCTTGCCGATGTGATACACGATGTGGTTGTCCGGATTGACGCTCCATTGCCGGGAGCCGAATGTCGGATTTTCGGGGAACATGCTTACCGTAACCGTGCTGTCCGAGAGTACGCCTTGTAGTCCGAACCGGAAGCCTTCTTCGCCGGAACGGCTTTTTTGCAGGCAGTTCAGGATGGCCCGGTCGCCCGCAATATTGCCGTAGAGGGCGATCATACCCACATTATCCAGGTTACCCGGATGGTTTGCCAGCCGGAGCAGGTAGTTGAGTTGCTTGCGCTGTTGGTGCAGGCTGAAAGTCAACGTGTCGAGCCTGATACTGCCCGAGGTCAACTGGTAGACGACCATCCGGGCGGAAAACGGTGTCGAATCTTTGAGCAGCGCGTCAAACGAAAATGTTTTAAAGCTGATTCCCTGTAATTTTAGGTAGTTGTTCAGGATGTTTTTCCTCCCTGCCGTTGCCTGCAACCGGAATGGCGGTAGCTGGCTACTGATGGTATCCATGTTGAAATCTTCATTGCGCAGTTGTTCGGAGAACAGCTTTACGCCGCGGGCGAAACGGGCTCCAAGGGAATCGGCTCCGACGCGTGTTTCGAAGTCCAGCTGCAGGTCTCCCGAGCGGATTCCGGCTTCTACCCGTTCGGGAGCTGACAGCAATGTGAGCGACGTCGGCCGGATTGTATTGGTTTCCCATTTGTTCCAAAGAACGATTTTGTCGAGGGCCAGTGTCGCGGTGTAACTCTTATCCGCAGTTGCCGAAGCGGTCAGGTCGATTGTGAGGGTACCCCCGATCCGCTCCCGGGTCAGGTGCATGCGCTCCAGGTGGCAGCTGTCTACGACTCCCCGGATTTCGGCCTTTTGTATGGTTTCTGTCAGGTGGCCTTGTAATCCGAGATCGAGTTGCAGCGCTTCGTTTTGGCTGGTCAGCCGCCCGGACAGGTTTTGTTCCTTTAATACCGCTTCCAGTGCGATCCCGTTGTACGGGAAACCGAGGTAATCGAACCGGTCGATTTGCAGCTTCAGCTCGCTTTGTGTCTTTGCTACAAGCGGATCGAATCCTTTTCCCCGGGTTTCCAACTGCAACGTAATGCGCCCCAACGAATCGGCCGGCAGGAAATCCTTTGCCGGGAAACTATCGCAAGCGAGCGTCAGGTCGTATTGCTGGCTTTTGGGCGTTAGGTGTCCTTTCAGTGTAAGCGTGCCGGAATCTACAGCCAATGCGAGTACCGGTGCGAACGCTCCGTTGTGCATTTCGATGCGTCCGTGGAGTCCGATGTGGCCGGGAATGCGGAGCCGGTTGCGTAAGGTCGAATCGGGCAATAATTCCCTCAAGAAGTCCGTTCGGCTGAATACGCCTTTGATCCGGGCCTGGCCGTTGAGTTTTGCGGGGTCGGTTGCCGAAGCGAGAAGACCGTTCACGGAAAGATTGAGATGATGCGGAATCGCTAGGGCGATTTCGGAGGAGAACCTGCCGACGGTACCTGAAAAATTGCTGTTGAGCGTAACCGTTTTTCCATTCAGGGCTTTTCGTATGGCCGGGTCGTCCCTGAAGGGCGTCAGCGGCATGATCTCTTTCAGGTCGATGTCTGCCGCCAGATTCATTTGCAACGTACTGGCCGGATCGAGTTTAAGTGCCGAGGCGGCGGCTTGCAAGTCGATCCGGATCGAAGAGAACGGAGTCTGCACATTGAAATCCGACAAAAAAATCCGGCTGCTATCCATTCCGAAACTTCCGCTGAGCCGGTCGACCGCCAATCCGCTACGTTCTCTCAAAGAGAGGGAGGCAATTCGGCCGCGAATCTCACTGCCCCGGTTGTAGAGCGAGTCCGCTACGAAATTCAGGCCGGAAACCGCGATGTGCGATGGATCGAATCCCGGGGCGGGTATTCCGTCAATGCGGCCGTACTCGGCCGCATTGTTTTGGAGTTCAATGCGGTTTACGGCAATCGTCCACGGTTGTGAAGCAACATTTGAGGACGCATCTTGTACGGTTTCCGTGTCCGTTCTCTTTTGAGATGTGGTGTCCGTCAGGTAGGAGTAGTTGCCCTGTTTCAGCAGAATCCGATTGACACGGACCTCTTGCTTACCCAGATCGATTTCTGCATCTGCGATGTCACCCGCTGCCAGGCGTACAGCCAATCGCGTCACTTGCGGCCGGGTTTCCATCCTGAAATTGATCTGATTGAGCCGCAGTCGTTTGGCTTGAATGGTCCAGGGGATTGTTGCCGTATCTTTGGCGGTGGTGTCGGCCGGGCTCTCCCCGGTCGAAAGGCTTACGTCGCCTTGCGACAGTTCGACAGAGGTGATTCCGGCCACACGACGCTTCAGGTCGATGTCGTCGGCTTTGAGGATCAGCTTACCGATCCGGGCCCGCAGCCCGAACTGGGCCGCCGTGTCGAGGTAGTTCGCTGTGGTTTGGCTCAGCGTGAATTTCCGCACGGTGACTTGTTTGCGCAGTAACGGCAACAACGCCACATCAGCCTGCAACCTGCCGCAGTAGAGCAATGTATCGTTGCCCGATTGGCTGACCAGTGCCTGTTCAATCACGAGGTTTAACGGGAATGCCAGCCGGATGCGTCGCACGGACAGGTTGAATTCTGTCTGTGCGGAGACGTAATCTTCCGCTTTGGTGCGGATGAAGTTTTGGATGGCCGGGATATACAGCAATGCAGGCAGTACAATCAATACAGCCAGCGTGCAGAGCAGCCCCCGCAACAGGTATTTGACAATCTTTTTAGCCATCGATCTCGGACACGTCGATTAGTGCGGTGATCACCAGCCAATTTCGCGCCAAAGTTATAACCTCCGCCGGTTTTAAACAAAAAAAACAGGCCCTTTTGTAAGGGCCTGTCCTGTGACGCTGGAAGCGGGATTTTAGAATCTCCAACCTGCCGTTACGGCGAACACGCTGTTGCGTATTTTGCTGTCGTCGCTGTATTCAGCCTTGGCCACCTTGGTTACTCCAATGTTGTAGCGGGCATCGAGGATCAGGCCGCAGTTGAAGTCGTATGACACACCTACCGGAACTGCGAGGTCGAATGTTTTGAAGGCATCTTTCATGCCGTCGTTGGCGCCCAGCAGGAACCCGGGCTGTACGCCGGCTTTCACGGCCAGGCCTTTAACCAGGTAGAAGTTCGCGAGGATAGGAATGTTCAGGTTGTCCGTTTTAATTTTCGCATCATCGCCTTTTGCACCCTGACGCGAGTAGAGTACGTCTGCCGAAAGGGCGAACAGGTTGCTGAAACGGTAATCGGCGAAAATACCTCCGGTGAATCCGACTTTGTAATTGCCGTCGCTGTTGGTCAGATTGGCGATATTGATACCGGCTTTAACACCATAACCGAATCCGGTGTCTTGGGCCGAAGCTGTGAATGCGAAAGCGGCCACGGCGAGGATAGAGAACAAAATCTTTTTCATAGTTCTTTTAATGTTTTTTAGTTTGTAAAGCGCAATCAATTTTGTCTTTGAACCAGTTCGATCATATAACGCCGGGTCGGATGTTTTGTTACAGCTTTTTTTGCGTGCAAATATGTCTTATGTGGTTATGTGTTTTGTAATAAGTGTTTTGTGGTGTTGTGAATTACCGTTTTAGAACAGGAGAACTGTCACGGTAAAATAAAAACAGGCGCTTTTAGCGCCTGTTTTTATCAGATAAGCAGGTACCGACACTTAAAATCTCCATCCGGCCATAATCGAAAACACCCCGTTACGGTATTTATCCTGTTCCTTGAATACGTTGGAAAGCCCGATTTGATAACGTACGTCGAAAAGCAAACCGCATGAAAACGTATAGGACAGGCCGACAGGAACGGCGAAAGTGACCGTGTTACATCCGTCGGTTACCGGAGTATCGTCGATTTTGGCTCCCATTACGAATCCGGGCTGCAGGCCGGTTTTGAAAGCCAGTCCCTTCGCGAGGTATAAGTTTGCCAGAATCGGGATGTTCAAATTGTCTGTTTTAAGTTTTTCACGGGTATCGTCTCCTCCCTGTCCGGAATAAAGTATATCCGCAGACAGTGCAAAAACTTTGCTGAACCGGTAATCCACGAAGATACCTCCAGTAAAACCGACTTTTGAGTCGACACCCATGTTGGTCACTTTGGCGATGTTTACACCGGCTTTAATTCCGTAGCCAAATCCTCTTTCCTGTGCATATGCACTCGTTACGAAAAGTGTACAAACCACCACTAATAACAGATTCTTTTTCATAAATCAATTTTTGAGGTTTAGTATTGTCAGGTTAATAGTGTTCGGAAGATTAATATAGATGATCGTCGCTTTCGATTTCCTGGCGAGTGATCGGTTTGCGGTTCATCGCACGCCACGAATACCAGATATAAGCCACGACGAACGGAATGAAGATCGATACGATACTCATCGCTTCAAGCGTGAAGAGGCTCGAGGAGCTGTTGTAGATGGTCAGTGAGCTCTGCATGTCAGAGAGGGAAGGATAGTAAGCCGTATTGTTGAATCCGGCCAGCAGTAGGAGCGAAAGCACGGTCAGCACGGCCCCGCCGCCGCTGAACCAGATGCTTTTGCGCGAGCCTTTGAAGATGCCGGTGCCGATTCCCCATAATACAGCCAGGACACCGACTAACAACATTGCCGCTATCACAGGGATTGCCAGCAGATTGTGCAGGTACTTGAACGGTTCGACGGAGATAACCCCTGTCGTGGGATCGACGGCCCAACCGTTGGCGAAGAGCAGGCTGATGAGGAACGTCAGGAAGCAGGCCAGGAAAGGAATGGTATTGTATACCAGGTGTTTCCTTGAACGCGAAGCGATCGTGGTGTCATCGATGTCGTTCATGAAATATTGCAGGCCCAGGATTCGTGACAGGAAGAGCACCGAGAACCCCAATGCCCAGTTTCGGTAGTCTGCCAACGCATCCAGCCCGCGCCATGAGTTGGTCCATTGCGAAATAGTGTTCACTCCGTCGTAATTGCCCAGATTCATGCGGTCGACCGTAAAATTGGCGCCGGTAAAAAGCGTCCCTACGGCAGCGCCGAGCAGGAATGCGCCTGCTACTCCGTTGATGATCAGGAATGCGTTGTAGCTCTTTTCCCCGAGGAAATTATCCGGTTTCCGCCGAAATTCGTATGCGACCGCCTGAATAACGAATACGAACAGGATCAGCATCCATACGTAGAATGCACCGCCGAAACTGGTGCTGTAAAAAAGCGGGAACGAGGCGAAAAAAGCACCGCCGAACGTGACCAGCGTGGTGAACGTGAGTTCCCATTTCCGGCCGAGCGAGTTGACGATCATGTTACGTTCCTCTTCGGTCTTGCCGATCGTGTAGAGCAGCCCCTGCCCTCCCTGGACGAAGAGCAGGAAAACCAGCAGTGCGCCCAGCAGGCTGATCAGGAACCACCAATAGTGCTGTAACAGAATATATGTATCCATAGCCGTGCAGTCTTATTTATTCGGTTTGTCGGCCGGGGCCGTTTCGTCTTTCGGGCCGATCTTGATCTGTTTGGTGACGATCATCAGTTCGGCGATGAGCAGTGTCGTAAAGAGCGCAACGAAGATGAAGAAGGTAACCATCACCGACGAAGCATTGATGCGCGATACGGATGCGACCGTGGGGAGCAGGTCCTGGATTGTCCAGGGTTGGCGGCCCACTTCGGCTACGATCCAACCCGAAACGGATGCGATATACGCCAGCGGGATCGACCATACCAGTGCGAGCAGCAGCCAGCGGCGCTTGTCGATTGTATCCCGGTAAACCAGCGCCAATACCACTGCGAACAGGAGGATGAAGTAGCATCCCAGGGCAACCATGATCCGGAAGGTGTAGAATACCAGCGGGACGTTCGGGATCGTGTCGGTCGGGGCGTTCAGGTAGCCGTAGCCGAAATATTTGAAGTTTTCGGCCAGGAAGGCCTTGCCCTGCGGCGTGTCCGGGTTGAACAACGCCGTTACGCGCGCGATTTCGGCAGAATCTTTTTCTTTGAGCGCCTTGTGGTAGATGGCGAGTTGTTCGATGGCTACCCTGCCCCGTTCGATTTTCTCTTGCGTCGAAAGGATGCCTTCGGCCTCGTTGCCGTCGATCAGGTCGTTGATTCCGGCTACATAGGCTTTGCTGTCTTTGAAACTGAGGATCGAAAGCAATTTGGGAATGTCTATTTTGAAATAGTAGGCATTCTCGTTGTCGGTTCGTTCGTTTTCGGGCTTGAGTATGCCGATGACCGTCAGTCCCGCACCGCGGCTGCCGTCGTATAAGGCTTCCATCGCAGCCAGTTTCATCGGTTGGGTTTTGGCCACCTGCTCACCCGAGCCATCGCCGGAATAGAGCAAGGCCAGCGAACTGACCAGCCCGAAGATGCCGGCCACCTTGATACTGTCTTTGGCCATCTGCCCTTCCCGTTTGCGCAGCAGGAACCATGCGCTGATTCCCACGACTACCACAGCGGCCAGTACGTAGCCGGAAGTTACCGTGTGGAAGAATTTGTTCAGTGCGACGGGTGACAGGAGTACGTCCCAGAACGAGGTCATTTCGTTACGGGCTGTAGCGATGTTGAAGGTCATCCCTATCGGATACTGCATCCATGCGTTGGCCACCAGTATCCACAGGGCCGAAAGGTTCGCGCCGATGGCTGTCAGCCACGTCGCCGTGAGGTGGAATCCTTTGGAAACTTTGTTCCAGCCGAAGAACATTACGGCGATGAAGGTGCTTTCCAGAAAGAAAGCCATAATGCCCTCGATGGCCAGCGGGGCCCCGAAAATATCGCCTACGAAGTGCGAATAGTTCGACCAGTTGGTGCCGAATTCGAATTCGAGAATGATTCCCGTTGCTACGCCGATCGCGAAATTGATCCCGAAAATCCGCATCCAGAACTTCGTCGTCCGTTTCCAAAACTCGTTGCCGGTACGGTAATAGATGCTCTCCATGATCGCGCAGATGATGCCGAGACCGAGGGTCAGCGGCACGAACAGCCAATGGTAAATGGCTGTCATCGCAAATTGCGCGCGCGACCAGTCGACCACTTGCATCCAGTCGGTAGTAGATAGTATCATAAGCAGTCCGTTTTTAAATTGGTCATAATCAGGTTAAGTGTGTGAAATGAGCAAGGATTCCGACGACCGATCCAAGGATCAGTGCATTGGTCGCGATAATGGGTACAGGCTTGCGGTCGTCATGCCCGACCTGAATTAACATCGGAACGGTCAGGGCCAGTGCGACAATGCCCCCTTGAAGCCACCACGGTACTTGGGGCAGGTCGAGATGGATAATGACGATCGTAATGAAAAAATAGTGTATGAAAGCCGATACGGTAGAATATTTAGGTAGTTTTTGCACCATCATCGGGATGATGTCAATCAGGCCGATGAGTAGTCCCAATAATATGGAAAATAATAATTTATCCATTTTACGTTGAAGTTATGGTTTTACTTCGATAAAGCGTTCCCGGACATACTCCCCCTTCTGAATGTCGTTTTGGAACCGGCCGAGGATGTCGGGAAAAAAGAAAAGCCGCAGGATGGCGAACATGATGAACAGCTTGATCAGGATCACGGCCCAGAGCGTGCGCCCCAGCGTCATGCTGCGAAATCCGTCCGCATAGAAGCGGTAAACCCGGTATGCCCAGTTCGTATGTGCCATTAAAGTAAAACTTCTCTTAATCAAAGATAGAAAATCCGGGGGGAATCCCAAACAAAACCCTCTTCAAATTGGCGGATTGTTGTATATTTGTCCGGTAATCCCCTCCCCGCAATTATGACACCAATCCGGAATATAGTATTCGATTTGGGCGGAGTGCTGATCGATTATGATCTTCAGCGCTCCATCGACGCGTTTCGTGCATTAGGTTTTATGCAAATCGATCAGTACATTAACCCCTACCGCCAATCCGGCGTTTTCCTGCAACTCGAAGAGGGCAAGGTCGAACCTCGGGCCGTTTACGATCTGGTCGATCGCGAGGTCGGCCATCATGTCGATGAGCGGAAGATCGATGCCGCCTGGTGCAGTTTTCTGATCGACATTCCCGACTACAAACTCGATATGCTGCTTGATTTGCGCAGGAAAGGATACCGGGTTTTCATGCTGAGCAATACGAACACGATCATGTTCGAATGGATGAAAAAAAATGTTTTCACCAAACAGGGCTTGACGGTGGATGCCTATTTCGACCGCTTATTCCTCTCCTATGAGATGAAATTGGCCAAACCCGGGGAGGCCATCTTCCGGACCATGCTCGCCGATGGAGATATGCGACCCGGCGAAACCCTGTTGATCGATGACGGCGAAGCCAATGTGGAAGCGGCGTCCCGGTTGGGGCTACAGGCCTATTTGGCACGTCCGCGGGAGGATTTTCGTCCGATTTTTGCCGAATATCCCTTAGATCCACACTTTAAAAATATCGAGCTATGAGAATTACAACGAACCTGTTTGCAGCAGTTGGAGCCGTGCTGACGATGGCTTCCTGCGGGCAGAACCGGCCGGCGTCCGTTCCCCAAGTGGAGATTTTGACAAACGATAGCATAGCCTATTGCGAAAGCGTGTTGGCTGACGGAGACCGCTTATTGGTATGCAACTTCGGTACCGACGAACTCAATCCACTCAATACCGAAGGCAAAGGCTATGTGCTCGAATGGAAGGACGGTACTTTCCGTACGCTGATTCCTGCCGACGGTAATCTTTCAGGTCCCAAAGGGACGCTGATTAAAGATGCCCATCTGTTTATCGCCGATGTGGGTAAAATGGTGGTCTATAACCTGGACACCCTCTCTCAGGCACCCCAGGTCGTTCCGTTCCCGGAGGGCGAACTTTTCGTCAACGACATGGCGTTGGCCGGCGATACGCTTTATGTGACGGTGACCAATACGGGTAACATTTATTCTCTGGATGTATCCGCCCCTTCGAAGCTGGATCCGCAGGCGCTTACGCTGTATACGAATGTGCCGGGGGCGAACGGGATTGTCTTGCGTGACGATGTGATGTATGTAGCTTCTTACCCGCCCGACGGCGTGACGACCGATAAGAACGTAATTTATGAGATCGGGGATATTCGCATGCCTCACCCCGCTCCGCTGACCGACCGGGCCGGGCAGTACGACGGTCTGGCACTGAGCGGCGACGGCCAGCGGCTCTATTTTACCAGTTGGGTCAATGGCGAGGTCGGTTATTGGGATTTCCAGAACCGAAGCGTACAATTGCTTGATTTGGCCGATGTTGAATTGTCCGGTCCTGCGCGGATCGCGTTGCGTGACGGCGTACTCTATATTCCGGATCTTCCCGCCAGCCGAATCGTTATCGTGCGCTAAACTCGTTTTTTTGTTTGTAAATACAAAAAAATAGTTTACATTTGCGTCGTCTTTGGGGAACCGATAGACAGACGGGGTGTAGCGCAGTCCGGTTAGCGCACCTGCTTTGGGAGCAGGGGGTCCCAGGTTCGAATCCTGGTACC
>ERZ773170.989-NODE-989-length-24442-cov-83.323779_pt1 | contig 24442 bp, 16 predicted proteins | sample MGYA00581002_ERZ773170 | MGnify/ENA primary metagenome ERZ773170 (study PRJEB29015, sample SAMEA2737811) | human gut metagenome | biome: human gut; feature: human-associated habitat; material: faeces | place: China | collected 2012 ... | reverse complement strand
CGTAGTCATCAAACTGCTGCCCTGAGGCACGTTGATGGTCTTGTCGCCATTGATTACGATATTTACATTTCCGCTAGGGCTCAGATACTTCTTAGCCACGAGCAGGATGATAACCAGCAGGAGAATCACCACGAGGAAAACTCCGATACTAGCCAATATAAATGATGTATTACCCATATCTATAGTCCTCCTATTTTAGATTTTCAAGCCTGAGAAGCAAAGCATAGCCATTGCCATGAGGCCTACTGTGATAAATGTGATGCCAAGTCCCTGCAATGGCTTTGGCACGTCGCAATACTGCATCTTCTCGCGGATGGCTCCCATCAGAACGATGGCGAGAGTCCAACCCAGACCGGAACCTACGGCATAAACGATGCTATCCCATACAGAGGTGATAGCCTGAGTATTGGTAGGCTCCATCAGGATGCGCTGCTGCATGAAGAGCGATGCACCCATGATGGCACAGTTTACGGCAATCAATGGCAAAAAGATACCCAGCGCTGCATAGAGCGATGGTGAGAACTTCTCTACAATCATCTCTACCAGCTGCACGATACCGGCGATGACGGCGATGAAGAGGATGAAGCTCAGGTAAGTGAGGTCAACACCCAGAATGCCATCGGCGCTGAGCACCTTGGTCTGCAACAGGTAATCTACAGGCACGGTGATGAGCAACACGAAGGTTACTGCCAAGCCCAGGCCCAAAGAGGTCTTCACGTTCTTGGATACTGCCAAGTATGAACACATACCCAGGAAGTAGGCGAAGATCATGTTATCGACGAAAATCGAACGGAAAAACAAACTTATTGCGTGCTCCATCTTACTTCTCCTCCTTATAAATATAGGCACGATGTACCCAGATTACACATCCAACGAGAATCAATGCCATGGCTGGCATGGTCATCATACCGTTGTTAACATATCCGAAGTTGTAAGCTCCCTCCGGTATCAGCTGGAAACCGAGCAATGAGCCGCGGCCCAGAAACTCACGAACAGCACCCACAATCACGAGGATGAGGGCGTAACCCAAACCATTACCTACACCATCGAGGAATGAAGGCCAAGGCTTGTTCATCATGGCGAACGCCTCCAAGCGACCCATCAGAATACAGTTGGTGATGATCAGACCCACATACACGGAGAGCTGCACGCTCACGTCGTAGGCGAAAGCCTTCAGCACCTGGCTCACGATGGTAACCAGGGCAGCAACTACCACCAACTGGACGATGATACGGATGCGCTGAGGGATGGTGTTGCGGATGATGGAAATAATCACGTTAGAGAATGCCGTGATGATAGTAACGGCAAGTCCCATCACAATGGCTGGCTTCAGCTGGGAAGTAACAGCCAGGGCACTACAGATACCAAGCACCTGAACGAGGATAGGGTTGTCGCCGTTCAGTGGCTTGATGAATGCCTCCTTATTTTGTTTACTAAATAATGCCATAATTTCGCTTAATTATTTAATGAATTTAGCAAGACCTTCCTTGAGCATTGCATCCACACCATCGGATGTCAATGTAGCACCGGTAACGGCATCTACATTGTTAGGGTCGCCGGCAGGAGCGTCTTTCTCAACGCCCAGAGCGATGCCCTCTACTCCATCCTTGTGAATCTTCTTGCCCTGGAACTTCTGCTGCCACTTCAGGTTGTCCTTGATTTCAGCACCAAGTCCGGCAGTCTCGCCTTCGTGGTTGAAATATACGCCATAGATGGTGTTGTTGTCGGCATCCACGGCGATGAAGCCTGAAATGCCGCCCCAGAGACCCATACCCTTTACAGAGTAAACGGTCTTCTTCTGACCATCAATCTCGCACTCGTAATACTTCATGCCGTCCTTCTCCTTCTCGTCCTTCACCACCTCTTTATATTTGGCAGCCGCAGTAGCGTTGTCAAGGTCGCGCAGGTTCAGCGAGTTGAGAATCTGCTTCTGAGTATCAAGAGCCACGTTGGCATCCTGTGTTGCCTTCAGCGAAGAAGACACGAACGCGAGCAGGAATGCCACGATTACCACGATGATAACCGAATAGATAATAGTATAGCTATTTGAATTTGTCTTCATATCTACATTCCTCCTACATTATTTAATAGCACGTTTAGCACGGCGTGAGATGTTGCCCTGAACTACACAGTAGTCGATGAGTGGAGCAAACATGTTGCCAAAGAAGATAGCGAGCATCATACCCTCTGGATAACCTGGGTTCATCACACGTACGATAACGGCGATGGCCCCGATGAAGAATCCGTAGAAGTACTTACCCTTCTCAGTACGGGCTGAGGTTACAGGGTCGGTAGCCATGAATACGGCACCGAAGCAGAAACCACCGAGAATGATGTGCTCATACCAGGCGATAGGTGTCATGCCGAGAGCCTGGAAGATAAGCGCCATCACGATGCCGCCTGCGAATACGCTGCCCATAGTCTTCCATGATGCGATGCCTGTCCAGAGAAGGATGATGGCACCGATGGCGATGGCGATGACTGAAGTCTCACCGATACAGCCAGGAATGAAACCGATGATAGAATCGCAGAGACTAGCTGAAGGCATGCTGCCCTGAGCCAGCTGTCCGAGAGGAGTAGCAGCTGTGAAGCCATCAGGCAGGGTGTTACCCAGACCGAAGATAGCATCCTTAGCCACCCAGACCTTATCACCACTCATAGCCAATGGATATGAGAAGAAGAGGAACATACGGGCACCCACAGCCACATTGAAGATGTTCATACCGGTACCACCGAAGATCTCCTTGCAGAAAATAACTGCGAAGGCGCACGCCAGGGCGAGCATCCACAGCGGTGTAGAGATAGGAATGATCAATGGGATGATGATACCGCTGACGAGGTAACCCTCCTGGATTTCCTCGTGCTTCCACTGAGCCCAGGCAAACTCGATGCCGAGACCCACGATGTAGCTAACCAGCAACTTAGGGAGGACAGCCAGGAATCCGAAGCCGAAGACCTCGATGAAGCTGGCAGTATCCAGTGTACCTGCAGCTTTGAAATTCTGGTATCCCACATTATACATACCGAAGAGCAAAGCAGGAATCAGGGCGATTACCACAAAGCTCATGATGCGCTTCGAGTCGATGGAATCGTGGATGCTGGCTCCGCTCTTCGCTGTCGTATTAGGCACGTACAGGAAGCTCTCAAAACCGTCAAACACGCTCTCGAAGGCATGCAGCTTACCTCCCTCTTGGAAGTTAGGCTTTATCTTATTGAGATAATTTCTTAATGCACTCATTATTTAAATAATTAACAGTACTAAAAACTAAGCATTCTCCTTGCGCAGGGTGTTCAAGCCCTCACGTACTATCTTCTGCAATTCGAGCTTAGAGCTATCCACGAACTCAGCTACCGCAAAGTCCTCAGGACTAACCTCATAGATACCGAGCTGCTCCTGCTTGTCGATATCGCCTGCGATGATTGCCTTGATGAGATACTCACCGAAGATGTCCATAGGGAGAACCTGGTCGTACTCGCCGCTCATAATCATGTGGCGCTCGCCACCCTTGATACGGGCATCGAGATTGTACTCCTTCTTCTTGCCGAAGAGCCAGGAGAGATAGGAACGCGAGGTAGAGAACTGGTTGGTGCGTGGAAGAATCCAGCCGAGCATCTCGTCGCAGTCGTCACCCTCTGGGATGGCTGTGATCTCTGAGGTGTGTCCACCTACGTAATCTGCCATGGTGGTCTTAGTACCGGTCAATGGATTGCCATTGATCAGGCGCACGTGTGCGGTAGCCTTCAGCTGTGCTTCAACGAAAGCTGAGAATGGTGTACCTACCAACACGTTAGCGTAACCGGTCTGCTTCATTTCGCTACCAGCTACAGCCACCTTCTTGTGGAGATCAACCTTACCTGTAAGGAAGAGGCGACCGAAAAAGATTACCGATGCAGGATCTACAGTCCAAACCACCTCGCCCTTGTTTACAGGGTCGATGTTGTTCACCTGTACACCTACATTACCAGCAGGACAAGGACCATCGAAAACATTGATTTCCACGTTCTTAGCCTCGCCGAGCGCATTGCAGTGCTGCTCAACTCCAACGCCAAGATAAGTTTTCGCAATCTTGCTCAAGGCTGTCAAACCTGCCTGGAAAGCTTCCTCATTGCCAGCGAGTTCTACCTCGAAATCGGCAGCGAGCGGCATGTCGCGGAGGGCAGAAACGAAAATTGCCTTAGGAGTGGTATCCGGTGTGGTGGATACAGCGTAAGGCAACTGGTTGATGTAACCGAACAATCCAGCCTCGAGCAACGCCTGCTTCACGGCGGCACCATCCAATGACTCAACGTTTTTCTTACCAAAATCCGTAGAGGTCTGCTCAGCGTCTGCCTTCACCTTGATGCAAAGCACCTTGCGACGCTCCCCTCGCTCAATGGCGGTAACCTGACCGCTCACTGGTGAGGCAAACTTCACCTCTGGGCAAGCCTTGTTCACAAACAAGGCATCTCCGGCATTGACATGCTCGCCCTCGCGTACCACTACCTTAGGAGTCACACCCACGAAAGCCGCAGGAACCAGCGCATACTCGCCAGCCTGAGCCACCTGGAGCGTTACATCCTTGGAAGCCTTACCCGTAAGGTTAATGTCCAAGCCTTTACGTAACTTAATTACATTTGCCATAACTACATAAAAAAAATTATATTTTAAAACTGATTTTCCGTGATATTTTTGTGAAAACATTCAAATTATGCTGCAAAAATAGCAAAAAAAAGTAAGACGAGGAAGAAAAAACACTAAATTATTTGATAATGTAACAAAAAAGAAGTACTTTTGTGGCTAAAATTCAAGACTTATTCAGATTGCAAGCGTGTTTTGATAAACACAGATTGCAAATTAACGGCAAATGCCCATTGCAAATTAACATTAAATATTCATAAGACTCTGAAACGATTTAAACATATCATCAGCTGTATCATCTGGACTATCTTCGCCCTTTATATGATACTCATCGTACTGTTGCACCTGCCACCAGTACAGACCTTCCTCGGCTCTACCGTAGCCACTGCCCTCGCCCAGAAATTCGGAACTGAAGTGAGCGTGGGAAAGATCAACCTGGGTTTCTTCAACCGAATCATCATCGACGATGTAAAGATGCTCGACCAGAAAGGCGACAGCATGATCTATGCTTCACGACTCTCGGCAAAGGTGGACCTGCTGCCGCTGAAAGACGGGAAAATCTCGGTTTCATCGGCACAGCTCTTCGGTCTGAGAGCCAACATCTACAAGCAGAATGCCAAGAGCGACATGAACATCCAGTTCATGCTCGATTCGCTCGCCTCGAAGGATACCACCCAGCACAAGCCACTCGACCTGCGCATCGGAAGCGTCATCATCCGCCACGGATCCATCGCCTACAACCAGCGCGACATTGCATCGGCTGCAGGAGTATTCTCGCCTCAACACATCGGCATCAGCAATCTCTCGGCCCACATCGCCTTGCATCATCTCACAGACAATGCTATTCATCTATCCATCAAGAAGATATCCTTCACCGATAAATCAGGACTTCAAGTAAAGAATCTACGATTCAAGGTGAATGCAGACAAGCATCAGGCGCACCTGAGCGACTTCCAACTGGAACTCCCGAAGAGCCATCTTCAGCTGGAAGACCTCATCGCCACCTACCGCACCGACGAGAAGGGAAAGCTCATCAGCGAAACGCTGCAGTTTGAGGGCGGCATCAAGCCATCGCTCATCACCCTGTCGGATGTGGCTTGCTTCGCTCCTATCCTCAGAAAATGGAACGATGCCCTCTACATCGACACCCACTTCTCGGGCACCAGTACATCGGCACGCATCCACCAGCTCCACTTCAAGACCCAGAGCGGAAGCATCCTGCTCAAGGCGAACGCCAAGGCAAGCGACTGGAACCGGAAGCTGCACTGGCTCGCCAACATAGAGACCCTGAAGGTTTCTGACGAGGGCATGGAGCAGATAGCCGCCAACCTGGGCAGCAAAGTGAAGATTCCGAAAGAGGTGCTCCGACTGGGCAACATATATTATAAAGGTGTAGCCAGTGGAAAAGGCAAGAGCCAGATAGGAACCAAGGGCGTACTGCGCACCGACGCAGGAAACGTGGAGATAGACGCCCACCAGAACGGCAAGCAGCTCTACGCCAAGGTGGATACCAAGGGCATCAACCTGGGCAAGATTCTCGACAACGCCAAGCTGGGCATCATCGCCGCACACATCACCGCACAGGGTACCAAGGAACATCTTGTGGCAAAGGGCGAGATTCCGCTGTTCGACTTCAACAACTACCGATTCTGCAACATCAGGCTGGACGGCAGCTACAACAAGGGACTCATTGACGGACTCGCTTCCATCGCCGATCCGAATATCACCCTGCAGGTGGCGGGCAAGTACTCCATCCCGAAGAAGCAGTATGAAGCCCAGCTCAACCTGGCGCATCTGCAACCTACCGTACTGGGCGTGAAGATGGCAGACAACACCTACACCCTGAACGACATCAGGGTGAGTGCCAAGAACGAAGGAGCAGACAGCTATCTGGACCTGGAAGCGCCATTCGCCAATATCCACGTGAAGGGACAGTACGACTACGGCACCCTGGTTCAGACTATGACTAATATGCTGGCAAGCAAGCTGCCTACCCTACCTGGCATCGGCAAGACCAGCGACAAGACAAGGAACAACTTCAGCATAGAGGCAGAAATTGCCTCTACCGAAATACTGCAGAGAATGCTGGGCGTGCCGCTCGACATCCAGCAGCCAGTGGTGATAGACGGAAACATCTCCGACCTAGACCGCTCGGTAAACCTCACGGCACAGTTGCCAGCCTTCAGCTACAACGGCAGCGACTACAGCGGCGGAGCCCTGCAGATGAACACCGAGGGCGACACGCTGAAGGTGGATGCGCGCATCAAGACGGGAGCGGCGGGCAGCATAAGCCCTACCCTGCACGTGAAGGCATCGGCAGCCGACAACACCCTGATGGCATCGCTGGGTTACAACAACCACTCCAAGAGCCTGCCTATCCACGGGGCGCTGAATGCCGAGGCGCAGTTCTACAAGAATACGGACAACGTATCTACCGCCCACGTAGATATCAAGCCATCGGTAATCCATATCGCTGAAAAGCCTTGGGAGGTGCATCCGGCTGACATCACCTACAGCAAGAACCACCTGGAGATAGAAAACTTCGAGGTAAGCCACGGCGACCAGCATGTGGCGGTGAACGGACTCGCCACCCCGAACAAGGAAGACTCCATCGTGGCGCAGCTGAAGGATGTGGATGTGGAGTATATCCTGAACCTCGTAAACTTCCACTCGGTGGATTTCGCAGGTAAGGCTTCAGGCAAGGCGATTGTGAAGAGCATCTTCAATGACCCTGACGCCTACGCCAAGCTCGACATCAAGGACTTCGAGTTCGAACACGGTCCGATGGGAATACTTCATGCCAACGTAAGCTTCAACAAGGAACTGAGCCAGATAGACATCAACGCCGTGGCAGACGAGGGCGAGGAGCACCAGACGCTCATAGACGGATATGTATCGCCGAAGCGAAACTACATAGACCTGAGCATCGAGGCGCAGGGCACGAACATGAAATTCATGGAGAGCTTCTGCGGCAGTTTCATGGACGACATCCAGGCAAGGGCGAAAGGAAAGGTGAATCTGGTGGGCGACCTGAGCGACATCAACCTGGTGGGCGACCTCTACGCCACCGGCAAGATGCACATGAAGCAGCTGGGCACCGAGTACAGTTTCAAGAACCTGCATGCCCACGCCATTCCGGATGACATCCTGCTGAACAATGATACCATCTTCGACCGCAACCACAACATGGCACTCGTAAGCGGCGGTATCCATCACAAGCACCTCACCCGACTGAGCTACGACCTCACCCTGAAGGCGCACAACTTCCTGGGCTACGACACCCATGAGTTTGGCGACAACACCTTCTACGGTACCGTCTATGCCACCGGCGAGGTGGGCATCCACGGCAAGAGCGGCGAAACCATCATTGACATCGATGCAGAACCGGGACCTGGCAGCATCTTCGTATATAACGTGGCGAGCCCTGATGCCATCAGCGACAAGAGTTTCATCCACTGGCACGACATCGCTCCGGAACTGACCGACAGTCTGAAGCTGCTGCAGAAAGATGCAGACGACGACATCGACTTCTCGTCAGACATGCGCATCAACTTCCTGGTGAATGCCACTCCTAACCTGACGCTGAAGCTGATGATGGACCCTCAGAGCGGCGACTACATCACGCTGAACGGTAATGGCGTACTAAGAGCCAACTGGTTTAACAAGGGATCCTTCGACATGTTCGGCAACTATGTGGTGGACCACGGAGTGTATAAGCTCACGATACAGAATGTAATCAAGAAAGACTTCGAGTTCATGCCGGGCGGAACCATCGCCTTCGGTGGCAATCCATACAATGCCCCACTGAATCTGCAGGCGAAATATACGGTGAACGGTGTTCCGCTGAGCGACCTGAGCATCGGCCGTTCGTTCAGCAGCAACAACATCCGAGTAGATTGCCTGATGAACATCACGGGCACTCCTCAATCGCCGAGCGTAGATTTCGCAATGGACCTGCCTACGGTGAACACGGATGCCAAGCAGATGATCTACTCAGTCATCAATTCGCAGGAAGAGATGAACCAGCAGGTACTCTATCTGCTCGCCATCGGACGATTCTATGCGCAGACCAAGAACAACCAGAACAGTGGGGATGCCGACCAGCAGAGTCAGACATCACTGGCGATGCAGAGTTTCCTGAGCGGTACGATTTCGCAGCAGCTCAACACCGTATTATCGAATGTGGTAAAGAGCAACAACTGGAATTTCGGTGCCAACATCTCTACGGGCGATGAAGGCTTCAACAATGCAGAGTACGAAGGAATCCTGAGCGGAAGGCTGCTCAACAATCGCCTGCTGTTCAATGGTCAGTTTGGCTATCGCGACAACGCGAATGCCACGCAGAGTTTCATCGGCGACTTCGATCTCCGTTATCTCATCTTCCCGAACGGCAATCTCGCCGTGCGCATGTATAACCAGACCAACGACCGCTATTTCACCAGAAACAGCCTCAACACGCAAGGTCTCGGTCTGATTATGAAAAAGGATTTCAATGGCTGGCGCGACCTCTTCGGAATCAAGAAGAAAAAGAAAGAGGTGAAGAAGAAAAGCGGGAGCAAGAAAGCCATCCGAAAAGAAAACAAATAATCATAAAAAATAAATCCGCAGGAGCTAAGTTATGCTCTCTGCGGATTTTTTTGTATGGAGAAAAGTTTCGCGGAAGATGAGGGATTCAAACCCCCGATACCCGGAAGAGGGTATACCGGATTTCGAGTCCAGCGCATTCGGTCACTCTGCCAATCTTCCTTTGTCTGAAATGCGAATGCAAAAGTACTACTTTTCAAGCATCCGACAAAAAATCAGACGAAATTTTTAACTAAATTAATGTTTAGGCTGGCAGATTTTACCAACCTAAACATTTCGTTATTTTACAACTGCTGCAAATATCTGTCTGCCTCGATAGCAGCCTTGGCACCAGAGCCGGCTGCAACAATGCCCTGACGATAAACCGGGTCGGCAACATCGCCGGCAGCAAAGATGCCAGGAAGATTGGTGCTCGCAGTACCAGGAACCACCTTGATGAATCCCTGCTCATCCAAATCGATGAAATCCTTGAAGAGATCCGTGTTAGGCTTATGGCCGATAGCCAGGAAGAAACCATTGATGGCAATATCAAACTTCTCCTCGTTGGACTCACCCATGTGTCGAACCAGATGAGCACCCTCTACTCCATTCTCTCCAAACAAGCCGAGCGTATTGGTCTCGAAAAGAATCTCGATGTTCTCCTTCTCCTTCACACGCTTCTGCATAATCTCAGAAGCACGGAGATAAGGCTTTCGCACAATCATATACACCTTCTTGGCAAGACCAGAGAGATACATCGCCTCCTCGCAGGCAGTATCACCACCACCCACTACGGCAACCGTACGCTTGCGATAGAAGAAACCATCGCAGGTAGCACAGGCAGAAACGCCCTGTCCACGATATTTCTCCTCATCAGCCAGACCGAGGTACTTGGCAGAAGCACCTGTAGCGATAATCACGGTATCAGCCTCAATCTCGTTGCCACGCTCATCGGTAAGATGATAAGGGCGGGAAGAGAAATCCACCTTTGAAATGCTTCCGTCGCGCAGATCCGCACCGAAGCGGGCAGCCTGCTCCTTCATATCCATCATCATCTGAGTGCCATCCACACCATTAGGATAACCTGGGAAGTTCTCTACTTCCGTGGTGATGGTAAGCTGGCCGCCTGGCTGCATACCAGAATACAATACAGGATTGAGACCAGCTCTACCTGCATAAATGGCAGCTGTATATCCCGCAGGACCGCTACCTATAATCAAAGTCTTTACTTTTTCCATTATATTTTATTATTGTTGTTTTATTATGATCTTGTTATGATCTTGAGAGATTTATCGGATACCTACAATCTTATGCATCTGGAGTGAAAGCTGCCATTCCGGATGCCGCTTCACATAGTCGATGCAGCCGGAGAGTATAAAGCGGTTACGGGCATCATTGCCCACATCGCAAGGCTGCAGATACTGATAGGTGGCTTCCAATCCATAATTGCTTACTTCGTGGGCGCCGTCAAAGACCAGTTTCAGCTCATCCACCTTCTTCAAGGCAAGTTCGCCGCCCTCCGTGAAGTCCAACTTAGGCGAACAGGTAATCCAGTTGATGCCCTCAGGAACCACGTGGGTGCCGTTGGTTTCCATCGAAAGATAATATCCCTGCTGATGCAGGAGATGGATGAGTTCCGCATCCACCTGCAGGGTTGGTTCGCCACCGGTAAGAACGATGAAGCGGCAATCGCCGCCCTTCTCCAGGCACGCAGCCAGGATGTCCTCGGCGCTCATCTCCTTATATCCCTTAAAATCAGTATCACAGAAAGGACATTTCAGATTGCAGCCGCTCATACGAACAAACACGGCTGGCCTGCCCGACCACCTTCCTTCTCCCTGAAGGGAATAGAATATCTCGTTTACTTTATACATTTTTCCTTATATTTATTACCAGCTCCGGTTTTAAGGAACCAGATGCTCGATTCCTCTGATTTTCTCTTCATCAACCACCACGGCAGTATTGCCGAAGCTCTCCTGCACCGTAGCCTTATAGCACTCCGGAAAGAGATTTACGAGCCATCTTCCGATATTCTCGGCGGTAGGATTGAAATCAAACACCTCGTTGAGATTGGCATGATCCATCTTGCCATGCACCGCTTTCTTGACATGAGTGAAATCTATCACCATGCCATCCTGGTTCAATTCTCTGCCCACAAAAAAGAGTTCTATCTGCCAGTTGTGACCATGCAGACTGCTGCACTTACTCTCGTAACTGAGGATAAGCGAATGGGCTGCTGATATTTCTAATTTCTTTGAAATGAAGTAAATCATCTGTTATTACTTGTATTATTTCTTGTCGTTTACTTTGCAAAGATACATTAATTCATTTAGAATACAAAATAAAACCGAAAGTTTTTTTCTTTCTTAAAGAATTTATTGCTATCTTTGCACCCATAAAAGGAATGAGGGCGCTTGACGCATCCCATGACGCATCTGATAATAACAAAAAATAAGATAATGAATACAATTAAGAAAATTGTACTTACAGGTGGTCCTTGCGCAGGTAAAACCACTGCGCTGGTAAAAATAATCGACCACTTCTCTGGCCTTGGATACAAGGTGTTTACGATTCCTGAGGTTCCTACCATGTTCACCCAGGCAGGTATGAACTATCTCACCAAAAACGAGAAGTTCTTCTTCGAGGGAGAAAAAGCTACCTTCCTGACTCAGATTGGACTGGAAGACAGTTTCACCAAAATGGCGGAAACCATCAACAAGCCGGTCATCATCGTCTGCGACCGTGGCACGATGGATATCTCCACCTATCTGACAGAAGACTTCTGGAACCGCATCATCTCCGAGCAGGGATACACCAACACCCAGTTGCGTGAACGCTACGATGCCGTACTGCATCTGGTTTCTGCCGCAGATGGCGCTGAACAATTCTACACCACAGCCAACAATGCCCAGCGAGTGGAAAAGGCTGACGAAAAGGGATTGCAGATAGCCAGGGAACTGGACAAGAAAATCGTTTCCGCCTGGAAGGGACACCCACATCTGAGAGTAATCAACAACCACGAGGACTTCAACAACAAGCTGAACCGTGTGCTCAAGGAAATCAGCAATGTGCTGGGTATTCCACAACCTATCGAGGAGGAAAGAAAGTATATCGTGAAACTGACCGGCGAAGTGCCAAACGCCATCGACAGCGATATCGTGCAGACCTATCTTTCGGGAGAACCAGGCAGCGAGATCCGTCTCCGTCGCCGCGGATTCGAAGGTGGCAAGTACGTATATGTTCACACCACCAAGAAGCGCGTAGCCGACAACGAACAGATTGAGACCGAGCGACAGATCAGCGCCAATCTCTACGAGAATATGCTGCAGCAGGCAGACCCTTACCGTGCTACCATCCGCAAGCACCGCAAGAGCTTTATCTGGAAAGGTCAGTACTTCGAGCTGGATTCATTCTCTGAGCCAATAAAAGACCTGATGATCCTGGAAACCAAAGGCATCGCCAAACGCGAGAGCGTGAAGTTTCCTCCTTTCATCCAGGTGCTCGAAGATATCACCGGCAATACACATTATTATAATTACAACATCGCTTTGAAGCGATAATAAAAAAGAAGCTTATGAAATTTATCGGTATTATTCCAGCAAGATACGCTTCAACGCGTTTCCCTGGCAAGCCTCTTGCCATGCTTGGTGGCAAGCCTGTTATTCAGCATGTATATGAAAAGGTGGCTGCTGTTTTAGAAGAAGCATACGTGGCTACTGACGATGAGCGTATTTTCAATGCCGTGGAAGCTTTTGGCGGTAAGGCGGTAATGACCCGTACTGACCACAAGAGCGGAACCGACCGCATAGAGGAGGCTATCGAGAAGATAGGCGGCGACTGGGATGTCATCGTCAACGTACAGGGCGATGAACCTTTCGTGGCAAAAAGCCAGCTGGAAACCATCTGCCATTGCTTCGATGACCCAACCACCCAGATTGCTACCTTGGGCAAGGCTTTCACATCTATGGAGGCGGTAGAGAATCCAAATAGTCCGAAAATCGCAGTCAGCAACCAGGGATTCGCTCTCTACTTCTCCCGCAGCGTCATCCCATACGTACGAGGTAAGGAACGCGAGGAATGGCTCCAGCATTTCCCTTACCTCAAGCATCTGGGCATCTACGCCTATCGCAAGGAAGTGCTCAGAGAGGTAACCCAGCTACCACAAAGTTCTCTCGAAATTGCAGAAAGTCTGGAACAGCTGCGCTGGTTGCAGAACGGATACAAGATCAAGGTGGGAACCACAGACGTTGAGACCGTGGGAATCGATACCCCGGAAGATCTCCAGCGCGCCGAGGAGTTCCTGAAAGAAGGACATTAAAAGCCAGAAAGTCGAGGCTGGAATATGAACAAGATAGAAACGATAGTCAGAAACTATATCGTGCGCCACGGAATGTGGAAGCACGACGGTTCTTATATTGTTGCCCTCTCGGGAGGAGCAGACAGTGTGGCTCTGCTCCTGATTCTCAAGAACCTGGGGATACCCATCCATGCAGCCCACTGCAACTTCCACCTGCGTGGCGAAGAAAGCGAACGCGACGAACAGTTCTGCGTAGATCTCTGCGAGCGTGAAGGCATCTGCCTGCATCGCATCCACTTCGATACCCTCACCTATGCCGAAAAGCACAAGGTGAGTATCGAGATGGCTGCCAGGGATCTGCGCTACCGCTATTTCGCTCAACTCGCCCGAGACATCGAAGCCGACGGCATCTGCGTGGCACATCACAGAGACGACAACGTGGAAACGCTCCTGCTCAATCTGCTGAGAGGTTCGGGGGTGGATGGACTCGCTGCCATTGCTCCCAAAAACGGAAACATCCTGCGCCCCCTACTCTGCATCAGCCGCCAGGACATCCTGGACTATCTCGCCGAAAAGGGACAAGACTACGTCACCGACTCCACCAACCTGGAGGATGATGCCCTGCGCAACAAGATCCGCCATCACGTGATTCCGCTGTTGGAAACGCTGAATCCTGCTGCCAGGGAGAACATCGCCCAATCGGCCAGATACCTCCGACAGGCTAAGATGATGCTCGATGACGCAGTGGACGTACCATCGCAGCCCGATGATTCCAGCAATACCATAACCATCGGCAAGCAACTCGTGATGCAGGCGGCAAGTCCGGAGTTCATGCTCCATCAGCTCATCGGCAGCTATGGTTTTCATGGTGATACCATCGACGGCATCATAGAAAGTATGAACAGCCAGGACGGTGGAATAGGCAAGATTTGGAAAAGCAACGAATACATGCTGTGCATCGACCGCGAGAACCTGTTCATCACGCCTCTGAAAGAAATGGATAACCTGCAGAAAGAAAGAGCTTTCCGCCTTCCGGAAGAAGGAAATTACAGTCTTGCAGGAAACACGAGAATCAGGATCCGCCGCTACCCTCGCACAGCCGACTTTACGCCAAGCAAGGAAAGCCATCGCATCACCCTGGATGCCAATCAGGTAAGTTTCCCGCTCACCTATCGACTCACCCAGCAAGGCGACAGATTCAAACCTTTCGGCATGAAGGGAACGAAGCTGGTAAGCGACTATCTGACAGACCGCAAGCGAAACTACATGGAGAAAATGAGCCAACATGTACTGACCGACAAGACAGGCGAAATCATCTGGCTCATCGGAGAAAGAACATCAGACCGCTGCAGAATCACCCCCGACACCCAATCCATCCTGGAGATAGAACTGAAGGAAAAATCAGAAGTCTGATAAAACAACAGATAAAACAAGAACTATAGATAATAGAACTATATATAGATAAGGGAGAGAAAAGAAATATAGGAGGAATTGAAACAATGACAAACAACAGAAAGAAAGGCATCAGAATAGCTGCTGCCCTATTTATCATTTTACTTTGCGCCCTGGGATATTGGACCTACCGCTGCCTGAATCCCACAAGAGAACAGGTGCAGGCAGCCAAAGCCAGAATAGAAGCCTACAGCTGCTACGAAATAAGAAGAAACGGCAAAACCATGCTGCGATTCGACGAAGATACCACCACACTGGCAGCAATCTTCATGAACCGCTGGGCACTCGTTCCTTCATGCCAGGGACGACTCGCAGCATCCAACAATACCGACATCACCCGAAACCGCTATCAGGGACTCGATGCAGACAGTGTGCTGGTAGAGAAAGCGGATTCCCTCGACAGTCTCTACAAGGATTCGAAATGGAAAGAAAGCGAACTGGCATACTATATCCACTCCCACAGCGTAATGGATCTGGGATACAACCGAATCTGTGCCTTCGAAAACCGCGAGAAGGTGTTGAGAGATTCTGCCAAGAAGATGCTCGACTCGCTGCATCATATACAGGGAAAAACGCCTTCAGACAAGACAGACCAGAAAGACGGCAAACTGGTATTGGTACACCTTATTAAATATAAGGCATTCTACACCGACGAAAACGGCAAGACCCGAAGCGAAGACTGCAAGCTCATCCAGACAAATGCAGACGAAAGAAAAGACAGACAGTACTGCCACCTCTTTCAGCTGGCGTCAGAAACAACCCCTGACGGTATTTACGGCATTGCACCCCGCACAGCCATCGGAATCGTAAACCTGCAGGGAGCCACCCACCGAGACACCATCAACTATGAACAGCGCCATGACTCACTGGGTTATTTCTCAGGCAGCTACGACAGTCTCTACCAGGCAGAAGGCTACGGCACCTGGATGGGGCACGACGGTTCCTACTACGAAGGAGAATGGAAGAATGGAGAAAGAAACGGATGGGGATTCAGCATCGCACCCAAGAAGCCTCTGAGAGTGGGCGAATGGAAGCAAGACAGATACAAGGGAGAGCGACTGATATATAACTCGCAGCGCATCTACGGCATCGATATCTCGAAATACCAGCACATCAAAGGCAGAAAGCGATATCAGATAAACTGGAAGAAACTGCGCATCACGCATCTGGGGAACATCAGCAGAAAAACCGTGGCAGGCAACGTAAACTACCCAATCCGCTTCATCTACATCAAGAGCACAGAGGGTAAATCAATGGTGAATCCTTACTATAAGAAAGACTATAGCGCAGCTCGCGCACATGGCTATAAAGTAGGCACTTACCACTTCTTCAGCACCAGAACACCAGCCGTTGCTCAGGCAAATCATTTCCTCAGACACAGCTGCATCAGGAGAGGAGATTTTCCGCCGGTTCTCGACCTGGAGCCATCGCATAGCCAGATCAGCAAGATGGGAGGTCCGGGCGTTCTCTTCGCAAGAGTAAGAACCTGGTTAAGACTGGTGGAAAGAGCCACGGGCGTAAAACCTATCCTCTACATCAGTCAGGTTTTCGTAAACCGGTATCTACCTGCAGCCCCTGACCTGAAACGTGACTATAAAATATGGATTGCCCGCTATGGCGAATACAAGCCAGACATCCACCTGGTATATTGGCAGCTATGCCCGGATGGCCGTGTGGCAGGCATCCACGGAGCCGTAGATATCAATGTTTTCAATGGCTATCAAGATGCATTCACAAAATTCTCTCAAAATGAGATAGTTAGATAAAATTTCGAAAAAACAAGTATTTTTAGTTAAATTATGTTGTAGAAAAGTACAACCTATTACATTTTTTACTAACTTTGTGGAGTTTAGTAACAAAATTTGGGGGTAGGATCATCATGAGACAACTTAAGATACAAAAGAGCATAACCAATCGAAATAGTGAAGCACTAGATAAATATCTGGTAGAGATCGGCAGAGCGCCAATGATCTCTATAGAGGAAGAGATAGAGCTGGCACAGCAGATAAGAAAGGGAGGTAGAGTTGGCGAAAGAGCCAAGAACAAATTGGTAGAAGCCAACTTGAGATTCGTGGTGTCTGTGGCAAAACAGTATCAGCATCAGGGACTCACACTCACCGATCTTATTGACGAAGGCAATATCGGACTCATCAAGGCCGCAGAGCGCTTCGACGAGACCCGCGGCTTCAAATTCATCTCCTATGCTGTATGGTGGATTCGCCAAAGCATCCTCCAGGCAATAGCAGAACAGAGCCGCATCGTGAGACTGCCTTTGAACCAGGTGGGTTCGCTCAACAAGGTAAACCAGGAAATCAACCGATTTGAGCAGGAAAACCAGCGCCGCCCTAGCGTAGAGGAACTGTCTGCCCGCACCGGTGTAGATGAAGATAAAATCTCTCAGAGTATGATGGCTAGCGGTCATCATGTAAGCATCGATGCACCATTCGGCGAAGACGATGACAACTCGATGGCAGACGTAATGTCGAGCGGAGATGACAGCCGTACCGACAAGCACGTGGATCATGAGAGTATGGCTCAGGAGCTGAAACAGGTTCTCAACAAATGTCTGAAGGAAAGAGAACGCAAGATCGTATGCGCCTGCTTCGGTATCGACGAGACCGAGAAGGGTCTGGAAGAAATAGGAGACAAGATGGGATTGACACGCGAAAGAGTTCGACAGATTAGAGAGAAGAGCATCACCAAGCTCAGAGAATCCGGCAAGATCGGTATTCTGATGAAATATCTGGGATAAAGGTAATGCTGAGGATGACTTCTTCCAGGCATTGGAAGACAGAGATACAGCCATTATGCAAATGGATGTCTTGAAATAACAGATAAACAGAAATCCCCCATCCTACTTTCTCAAGCCGGATGGGGGTTTTGCTTATGTGATAAGTAAACCTAAAAAACAAAAGCAAGCATCAACTCTTCAGGAGTTGGTATTTATATTTATAGATATATGATATCTTTGGATTTTCGGATTAAAAGCCCTGCCGGCTTTCACAAGCTGGCAGGGATCATTATAAGTAAAAGATGTAATAGATGTACCACTGTACAACCTACTTATTAAAACTATAAAATTAATCTTGCAGATTCTACACACATTAATCTGCTTTCTTATATATGAAGGAGGCATATTCACATACACCCGCAATCAATAGACTCTAATTCTTGCGATTATTTACCACAGGCTATCTCTAGCCTACCTATTATATATCGAACTGTCTTTTTAGAAAACGCCCCGGCGGCGACATAACTTCCGCCGAGGCGCGGCATTTTCATGCGCATTCTATGAAATGAATTTCTTCCGTTCTTACCCCGAGGGCGGATCTTGTGCCCTCGGGATATGCATTTATTACGTGCTAAGCTATATTTCGTTTTCAGCGGATGGTGCATAGGGCTGTCTTCCGCTAGGCGTCCCACCCCGTTAGGCGTCCCGACGGAGGAAAGGGCATATCCGGCGCTACGGAATATCAAGCACTATTTAAGCGTAGCTGGACGATGATAAGTCCAAGTAATCCTACAAACGCCCGTTGCTTGAGGGCCGTTGATGCCGGTCTGAGTTGCTCCATTGCGTAATCGTGTACTAAAGAAGCCACAGCCACCTGCGCCAGGAATGGTGGATGGTCCTCCTCCTCCACCATTATAGCCACCACCTCCTTGTGATCCAAAGCCTGGATTATATTTATACGTATACCCCCCGATTCCGAATTGCGCATCATTTCTAACATCAACATCTATAGGCGAACTTTGTCCCGGTGCTGCTTGTGTTCCGCCTTTGGCTCTACCAATGCCAGAAAAAGTTCCTTGTCCATCTGCTCCTGAATTTCCTCCACCAGCTCCCGAGGCTTTGCGGTTTACTACAGAACCTCCAGATCCACCAGCAACAAGTAAAAGCTGATCTCGGTTTCCATTATAATTATATGTTTCTCCGTTTCCAATCAAACCGGTAGCAATATGGGTACCACCTCCTCCCCAAGCTCCGGCATCACAGTTCAAACCTTTACTTCTACCATTATTATATCCGGACATATCACCACAACAGATATAAAGCTTTTGTTTTATGCCAGTGGCCGTCCAAAATCCTGAAGAATAACCGGCATTAGCAACTACACCACCGTTTTTACTTTGTCCTTTCGCCCCCCAACATTCTAATTGATACTCTGTTATTTCAGGGGTTTCAAATACATGCACAGATTTTTGGGTATTGTATTCATGTACAATCTTTTGAAAAGGAACATCACATTCAACATTTTCTTTAACTACAGGGTTTTCACGAGTAGGTGCAAGACTAATGTCCTGAAGTTTTCCCCACGCATTGTTAATCCTGCTTTCCTTTGGATCTGCTTCAGCTTTAAATTTTACAGTCTTTCCAAACGGAACAACAAAATAGCAGTTGTAATATGTATTTCCTGCACTCAATCCGTTGTTATATGGAATGTTATCGTTAAATTCCAGTGATGGGTAATACGGGGAACTAACAGTCGCATGATCATAATAATCTTGACCCTTTACTGGTCTTGCCCCTTTTTCACCATAGAAGTACTTATAAGAATCTTTATAGAATTTTACGGTTCCATTGCGAGAACCTAGCATATGCAGAACCGCCAACCCCACCTGATGCTCCATATTGAAAACAATAGAGCCGGCATCTGGACCAATTGTTCCCGTTGCCACCTGGAAATCCTGGGCTAAGAGGGTTTCTTTAGCTGATTGATCCGCTACTACATTATTGTCATTTGACAGCGAAGAAATCTTGTTTTTGAAGAAATCTGTGGCTGTTGTTACGGTTCCTTCACCCTTTGTCATCGATGCACTATATGGATAGTAGGCGAAATACCTGTTATCAGGCGAGAACGAGAAGTTCTTGTTGTCTTTCGTCTTCCACGCAAATGTATTATCTGCTCCTTTCGTTTTGGTAAGCCGCACATTTTCAGCAACTATCTGATTGAATTTATTTACTACGTAAAGACCTACTACGTCGTTCTCTCCGAATGATGCCTTTGGAAAGGAATAAGCTGTCCATGTATCAGGATATACAACCTTTGCATCATCCAACATATTGATAGAGTTGGACGAAAGCTTATAGATGATAGATTTACCAGCCTCCCATACCTGCCCCTTGAGTGGCACTTTCCATTCCTGAGTTGTTCCATTCATATTCAATTTGAAGCACAACTCAGCACCCTCAGGCAAAGTCTGAGGAATCATCATCAAGGTTTGATTGTCCGATGTGAGCGCCTGGTCTTTCACACCGACAACAATATTCGCATTTGATAAATCAAAGGTGTATTCACCTGTTCCATTCTCCATTGTCCAAGTAGTTGTTGGCACATTAGCAGTTGCCGAAACAGAAAGATTACAGTTGCCCTTGTTAGGGATACCTTTCAGAGTTACGCTTGTCATCTTTCCTCCCTGACCTACAACATCTGCCAAATCCTTATCGATAGCGAAGGAAACGGCAGTAAGGGCATGATAGAAATCCAATTGTACAGCATCATCTGCATCCGAAAGCTGACGAGAAGCGGTATTGGTTGCAACGATCAAGTCTGGCTGATTGATGATATCATCTGCTGTAGTTGATGCTGTATAGGTAATTTGTGTCTGAACATTATTCTTATCAACACCATAGGTCAACATGCTCTTATCTGCAGAGCTATGAGGAGCGTATGCATGAAAAGACACGGTGGCACCTATCGGCCACCTTGCATTACTGTTGTTTGTGAATCCCCAGAATTCACCATCTGTTTTCTCGGCTTTTGCATTATCCAATAACAGAACATTATTTTCTCCTTCCTTATAAATAGCAGTTACGCCAAAGCTACCATAATCACCTATTTTATTCATCATTGTTCCACGAGTCTGCGCTACCCTTTCGTGCACAACATCTTCCAGGGGTGCGCCGGAACGGGTGATGGGTTTTCCTTCCTTGCTCCAAATATGGATGCCATCCTGCACTACCGAATGGAGATAGAGGGGTTTTCCGAAAGGAGTTGGCACGACGATGGGACCCTTCTCGGTGGCAGCAACTATGGCTGCACGGGAAGAGGAAGCGGGAGACAGGGGCTTCCAGCTGTTGTCGAGGGTTGCATGAAACGTGATTTTATCTTTTGATAGATTGGCTTGCTGCAGTGATTCGCTTTCTGAACATGACGTAAAGGATGCGAGTACACTGAGTGCCAATAAACTGCTTTTATAAGTTTTCTTCATCATAATGGTTTCTTTTTATTCTTTTTCTTACGCCATTTTTTGGAGTTAAAGGAATTGGAGAATTCCGAAGCTCAACATCACATGAGAGGGGAATCTCCAATTCCTTGAATTTGATATTTAATAATTACATTTCGATTTTAGGTGTATTTGGAGTCCAGCCCGCAACTTGAACAGTGAACTTGATAGCCTTTCCAAAGATATTATCACCCTTTGCTGGATCCTTAGGGGCAGTTGGGTCTACCTTTCCACCAGGATTTACACTCTCTCCTGGATCTACAGGGTCTACCTTACCACAACCTGTTGACATATCGAGAGTATAGATATACTTGTTACCCTCTGCCCAGTTTATTGTAGGAACTGGTATTGCAACCCAACCATAGGTCTGCTCTCCCTGGGCACCAGCAGGATACATAAACTTGTTACCTGATGCCATCTTCACATTAAGATAGATTGAAATGTAAGTTCCACCATCATATACGTTAGTATCATCTACCTTGGCACCATTCCATGCAGTAACGCTTTGTGGAACAAGCATAGCACCACCACCATTTGCTACAGTAGCATCTGCTGATGTCAAGTTCAATTCTGTAATATTCTTACCATCCAACGTATATGCATTATCAAAAGTCAATGCATACTTTGTATCGCTAGTAACGCCATCAATATTACTCCAAGTACTGTTCTTTGTTGAGGTAGAATAAGCAAACTTCTTCTTACCTACAACGCTATTAATGCGGACAGCCTTGATGTTATATACAAGATTCTCGTTTCCATTCTTAACCTTAATCTGAATCTGAGAAAGGATATGCTTAAAGTTCAGAGAGAGATCCTTACCCCACTGTTCATCATTTGCCTCAACTGCATCGACTATCAAATCCTTCTGCTCAGAAATATTTGATTTTGGCGCAAATTCATTACAAGTAACCTCGTCTCTTGTAATATTAAGACCTGCAGGCCATTCAGACTTAGCTGGTGAAATGGCAACAAACTTGTAAGTTCTACCTTCCTGCCAGAAAACAGGAGAAGAAGGAATGAAAGTATTCTGAGTACCCTTCTCCAAAGTATATTTCATGTCAGCAAAGTAAACGTCAGTCGCCTTCTGGTAAAAACCAGTTACCCACATCTCCTGGAGATCATTAGTAGTCATCTCAGCACCACGGCTGTTCAAACTTACAATAGGACTGAAGGTAATTGCGGAGCTCTTCGCAACATCTGTGGTCTCCTCTGAAGAGCAAGAAGAGAGGGCAATGGCAGCAGCCGCCATCATGTAAAACGCTTTTTTCATAATTGATACTTTTTAAAAAATTAATACTATGTTTTTTATATCTTATTAATGATAGATAATATCCTTATTGATGATAATCTATATCCTTATTGATAATAGATAATATCTATTCTACATTTTGATATCTATGTATATCTCATTCCATTTGCTTACGCTCGGCTGAAGACCACCATCGGTGCCGGGGGCTGGCTTCGGCAAGGGAAGCTGCTCCAACTCTATCTTGATGTGGGTATCGTCTTTCTGATTCGCATCGTGCACCTGGTCGGTGACATCCTTCTCGTAATACCAGTTGGTGCCGTCGGTGAGCTGCGCATAGACCATCAGGATGTGCTTGTTGGGCTGTACCGGACAGTGACCGAAGAGGGTGAGACTGCCTTTTACCATCTTATTGGCAGCATCGGCTTCGGCTACGAACGGCATGGTTACCTTCTCATCCGAGAGCTGGTCGAGACCGGCGAGCCATCCGCCAGCCATTCCCGATACGCTGGCACTCATCGCCTTCACTCCGTTGATGTTCTCCACGTTCTTGATTTCCACCGTACACTGCTTGACTCTCGGCTCCGGCTTCATCTTGATGACGGTCTTCTCTCCGGCTGGCTTCACTACGATGCGGTCGGCATGACTGCTCCAGAGCATTTCCGGCTGCTGCATCATTCTTTCCTTCTCGGTGCCTCGTCCCATCGGTGCGGCTCCTGCCATGGTGGCGAGGAGTCCCTGCAGGGCTCGGGTTTCGGCTGATGTTACCTGGAAGGTTTCGAAGCGATCCTTGCCGAGGATGCGGTGGGTTTCCTTGTCGCTGTTTACGCAGATTGCCCTGTAGGTGCCTGCTGCCACAGAGATGTTTCCGCCGTTCTTGTCGGTGAACTCATATCTGATGGGATCGCCTCCCTCCTCGGGATAGAGATAGAGGCTCATGGTGGCTGGATTGGCATCGGGATCGGCGCTCCAGTCGAACATCACTTCCACGTTCTGACGGTGGGGATGGTCGTAGCAGAGGTCCTTGTGCTCGCAGGATGAGAGCAGTTCTGCCATCATCAGCAAGAAGGCTGCGCAGACGATTACGCGGAAGAATAGGATCATTGATTGTCTTAACTCTGTCATACTAGTTATTCTAGTCATTCTAGTCATTTCTTACCTCCTTTCTTGCTATTGGTGTTTCCGTTGCCGAGGAGCCATACCAGCGATACTTCGCCGCGGGTAGGTCCTATCCAGGTGCGGTTGTGGGTTGCCTCATATACGTAGCATCCGTCTTTCGGCTCATAGGTCTTGTAGTGGGACTTGATGTATCCCACGCCCAGTCCGAAGTCGAGGTTCAGGCGTCTTCCTATCGGCAGTGAGTATCCGTACTCCATTCCTGCCCCATAGGTCTTCTTACTCTGATGACCGGTGCCACCGTTTTCGATATCATAGGTGAGGAACTGTCCGTAGAGGGAGATGTGATGTCCCTGCATCGGTTTTTCCTTTGCCTTTCTGCCGAAATACTTTCTTATCTCCATTTCTCCACCGTAGATTCTCCAGTATTTGTGGCTGGCATCCTTGCTCCACCAGGCGAGCATACCGCTGGCACCGAGGGTCCATCCCCTGCCTATGCTGGTCTCGATGCCGAGGTTCGGCACGAGGAAGGCATCATAGAGCAGGTTGGTCTTCAGGGCGTAGTAGGAGTCTCTGCCGGATGCATGGGCTGCATTTTCGGCTTCGGCTGCATTCCCGCCTGGATATACCTGTAACTGGGATGCTGAAGCCTGGGCATCCTTCTGCGGGAGCGAATCCTGTTCGCTGCCCTGCTGATTCTGAATCAATGTGAGGGTATCTGTCGGACTGACAGATGGCACAATGTGCCGGATTTCGCAAACCACGAGTGCTCCGGACCGGAGGCTGTCGAAGTGGTTGGCGAGCATGTATTTCCATGCCTTTCCGCCATCGAGGTTCTGGAGCTGTCGTTTTCTTCCATCTACAACCTTGCCGTTTCTTACGATCCATTCGGGGGTGTTCCGAATGATGTAGAGGGCTTTCCGGC
>ERZ773170.981-NODE-981-length-24553-cov-5.853457_pt1 | contig 24553 bp, 25 predicted proteins | sample MGYA00581002_ERZ773170 | MGnify/ENA primary metagenome ERZ773170 (study PRJEB29015, sample SAMEA2737811) | human gut metagenome | biome: human gut; feature: human-associated habitat; material: faeces | place: China | collected 2012 ... | reverse complement strand
TGGGCATCAACTCCTTCGGCGGCGGCAACAAAGCCAAGGACTTCGGCTCTGTGGAGAACCTGCTTCTGGCACTGTTCGTGCTGGTGGTCATCCTGTTCTTCAAACACTGGACCACCGGCTTCCTTAGCTCCTCTGCCATCCTCATCGGCATTCTGGCCGGTTATGTGGCAGCCTTTGTCATGGGCTTTGTGCTGCCCACCACCGGTGTCACCGCCGACGGCGTGGAGTACACCAAGGCCTGGGTGCTCAACTGGGACAAGGTGGCACAGGCTTCCTGGTTTGCCATCCCCAAGCTGGTCCCGGTCAAGATCGTGTTTGATATGCGTGCCATCCTGCCGGTGCTGATCATGTTCATTGTCACCGCCGTGGAAACGGTGGGCGACATCTCCGGCGTGATGGAGGGCGGCATGAACCGCGAACCCACCGACAAGGAGCTGTCCGGCGGTGTCATCTGCGACGGCCTCGGCTCCACCTTTGCGGCACTGTTCGGCGTGCTGCCCAATACCTCTTTCAGCCAGAATGTGGGTCTGGTGGCCATGACCAAGGTGGTCAACCGTATGGCACTGGCTTCCGGTGCTGTGTTCCTGATCCTCTGCGGTCTGATCCCCAAGCTGGGCGCGCTGATCTCCATCATGCCGCAGGCCGTTCTGGGCGGTGCAGCCGTTATGATGTTCTCTTCCATCGTGGTCAGCGGCATTCAGCTGATCACCAAGGAAAAGATGACCCCGCGCCACCTGACCATCGTGTCTGTGGCACTGGGCGTGGGCTACGGTATGGGCGCCAACAGCGGCATTCTGGCACAGGCTCCGCAGGTCTTCCAGCTGATCTGCGGCGAGTCCGGTATCGTTCCGGCCGCCTTTGTGGCGATTCTGCTGAACGTGCTGCTGCCCAAGAACGATATGGCAGAGTAAGCTTTAGCCTTTTTGCCGGGCAATGGTCTCCAGCTGCTGCAACACCTCCGGGGTGTCTGCATCCAGCAGTTCTGCGCTGTCTGCAATGCAGATCGTGCGCACCTGCGCAGGGTACTTTTTAAGCAGCACGTTGCCGCCTTTGTTTTCCGGCAGGGTGAGCAGTTCCGAAAAGAAACTGCTTCCAAACAGAACGGGACTTCCAACAAGAGGTGCCGGGTCGTTATCGGCCACGGCACCCAGACGGAAGATCTCCCGTTCTGTTTCTTTTTGCCATTCTGTCGTGGATGGCTGTTCGTGGCAAAAGCGCTCTGTCATGGCTTCTACCGTCTCCCGGCGCAGCAGGGGCTGATCCCCGGGCAGAAACATACAGCCGCTAAGCTCCGGCTGCTGCTCCAGCAGTGCCGAAAGGCCCAGTCGAACGGTATCATTGCGGCCGGGCAGACTGTGCAGCAGCACCGGGACGCCATGCGCCCTGCACAGGGCCTGCACATTCTCCGAGCGGGTCACCACGATGCGGGCAGCGATACCGGGTGTGGCGGTAGCGTCAAAAGCACGGCAGAGCATGGGCTGGCCGCAAAAATCTGCCAGCAGCTTGTTTGTGCCAAACCGGCGGCTCAACCCGGAGGCCATGATCACGCAGCCGACCGTAAGCGACTTCTTCATACAAAAACACCCCTTCAGCAGCATTTTATAATAGTATTATACCGAAAGCTGTGATAAAATAAAAGCAGAGATATCGCAGCGATAGAAAAGAGAGGTACTGCACATGATGACGATCCGAGAATACAAGCGGGCAGAAAGTCTGGAGGAAGCGTGGCAGCTGAACCAGAAAAAGCCAAACCGCATTTTGGGCGGCATGATCTGGCTGAAGATGGAAACCATCAATGTCGGCACCGCCATCGACCTTTCCGGTCTGGGACTGGATACCATTGAGGAGACCGAGGACAGCTTTTCCATCGGCGCTATGGTCACCCTGCGCCAGCTGGAGCAGCATCCGGGGCTTGCTGCCTACACCCACGGTGCCATGCGTGAGGCTGTGCGCCATATCGTGGGCGTGCAGCTGCGCAATCTGGCAACCGTGGGCGGCAGCATCTACAGCCGGTTCGGCTTTTCGGATGTGCTGACCATGTTCCTTGCCATGGACTGTGATGTAGAACTGTACAAGGGCGGCATCCTGCCTTTGCAGGAATACGCCCAGCGCCCCTACGACCGGGACATTCTGGTGCGGCTGATCGTAAAAAAGACACCGATGCAGCTTTATTACCAGTCGGTGCGCAACAGCCAGACCGATATCCCGGTGCTGACCTGTGCCGCTGCCCGGATGGAGACCGGAGATTACCGCATCGTCATCGGTGCGCGTCCGCTGCGCGCCGTGCGGTTCGAGCTCCCGGCAGAGCCTGCCCTTGCGGCAGAACAGCTTGCTGCACAGTTTGCCGAAAACGTAAAGGCGCAGATCGTTACCGGCTCCAATATGCGCGGCAGCGCCGAATACCGCAGGCATCTGGCTGGCGTGCTGACAAAGCGCGCGGTGCTGGAACTGGAACAGCGTAAAATGCAGGAGGAAAAGTAAATGCAGATCACACTTACCTTGAACGGTGTCCGTGTATCCGAGGAGATCGCCCCGGATATGCTTTTGATTGATTTTGTCCGCGCACACGGCTGCAAGAGCGTTAAGCGCGGCTGCGAGACCTCCAACTGCGGTCTGTGCACCGTGTTCATGGACGATAAGCCCGTGCTGTCCTGCTCGGTGCTGGCAGCCCGCGCCGATGGACATAAGATCACTACGCTGGAGGGCTTGCAGGAAGAGGCTGCCGAGTTTGGTGCCTTTATTGCAGATCAGGGCGCAGAACAGTGCGGCTTCTGCAACCCTGGCTTTATCATGAACGCGCTGGCTTTATTCCGGGAGCAGCCGTACCCCACTGAAGAGCAGGTGAAGGAATACCTTGCCGGAAACCTGTGCCGCTGCTCCGGCTACGAGGGTCAGCTGCGCGGCATCATGAGCTTTCTGGCATGGAAAAAGCAGAAGGAGGGCGTACAGTGAAAACCGTCAACAAACCGTTCCGCAAAAAAGACGCGATGCAGTTGGTCACCGGCCAGCCTGTCTATATGGATGATCTCATCCCGCAGGACTGCCTGATCGTCAAGTTGCTGCGCTCGCCCCATGCAAACGCCATCGTCCGCACCATCAACACCGCCGTTGCCAAAAAAGTGCCCGGCATCGAAGCTATCTTCACTTGGGAGGATGTGCCGCAGGATGCCCGCCGCTACACGCAGGCCGGCCAGACCTACCCGGAGGCCAGCCCCTACGACCGTCTGCTGATCGATCGCCATGTCCGCTTTGTGGGAGACGTGGTGGCCATCGTAGCCGGTAAGGACGAAAAGTGCGTGGACAAGGCGCTCAAGCTCATTAAAGTGGATTATGAGGTGCTGGAAGCCGTGCTGGATTTCCACACCGCAAAGGATAATCCTATCCTTGTGCACCCGGAGGACAACTGGGAGAGCCTTGCCCCCGTGGGTGCCGACAATAAGCGCAACCTCTGCGCTCATGATGAATGTGGCAATGGTGATATCGACGCTGTGCTGGCCGGGTGCGATGTGGTCATCGACCATGTGTACCACACCAAGGCCTGCCAGCAGGCCATGATGGAGACCTTCCGCACCTACTGCTCCATTGATACTTACGGGCGGCTGAATGTGCTCAGCTCTACCCAGATCGTGTTCCATGCCCGCCGCAACATTGCCAATGCACTGCATATCCCCAAATCCATGGTGCGTGTCGCTAAGCCCCGCATCGGCGGCGGTTTTGGCGCAAAGCAGACCGCTGTCAGCGAGGTTTACCCGGCCTTTGTGACGTGGATGACCAAAAAACCTTCCAAGCTCATCTTTAGCCGTGTGGAAAGCCAGACGGCTTCTTCGCCGCGCCATGAGATGGAAATGCATGTCCGTCTGGGTGCGACCAAGGAAGGTATTGTGAAGGGCATTGACCTGTACACCCTGTCCAACACCGGCGCTTACGGCGAGCATGGCCCCACTACTGTGGGTCTGTCTGGTCACAAATCCATCCCGCTGTACGGCAAGGCCGAGGCCTTCCGCTTTGTCAGTGATGTGGTATATACCAACCACATGTCTGCTGGTGCATACCGCGGCTATGGTGCTACGCAGGGTCTGTTTGCGGTGGAATCTGCGGTCAACGAGCTGGCACACAAGCTGAACATGGACCCCATTGCACTACGCCTGAAGAACACCGTGCAGGAGGGCGATGTGATGCCCGCCTACTACGGCGCTGTAAATACCAGCTGCGCACTGGACCGGTGCGTACTCAAGGTGCGCGAGATGATTGACTGGGAGCACAAGTACCCCGCCCGGGATATGGGCAACGGCAAGATCCGTGCCGTTGGTATGGGTATGGCCATGCAGGGCTCCGGTATCTCCGGCATGGACGTGGGCAGCGCTACCCTCAAGCTGAATGATGACGGCTTCTATACCCTGATGATCGGCGCTGCAGATATGGGCACGGGCTGCGACACCACACTGGCACAGATCGCCGCCGAGGTGCTGGACTGCCCGCTGGATAATGTTACCGTCTTTGGCGCGGATACGGATTCTTCGCCCTACGATTCCGGCTCCTATGCTTCCAGCACCACCTATGTCACTGGCAAGGCCACTGAGAAGTGCGCCATGAAGCTGCGGGAACAAATCTGCAAACTGGGCGCAGAGCTGCTGGAATGCCCGGCGGATGCCGTGGAGTTTGACGGCAAGGTCGTGTTTGAAAGCGCCGACCCCACCCGGCAAAAGACTCTGTCCGAGATTGCCTTTGCTTCTCAGTTCGGCCATAAGATCCCGCTGGAATTCACCGAGACTCACACCTCGCCTTTGTCGCCGCCGCCGTATATGGTGGGCGCTGCCGAAGTAGAGGTTGATACCGAGACCGGCGAGGTGAAGGTGCTGGAATTTGACGCCTGTGTGGACTGCGGCACCCCCATAAACCCCAACCTGACCCGTGTGCAGGCCGAGGGCGGCATTCTGCAGGGTATCGGTATGACCCTGACTGAGAACATCACCTACGACAAAAACGGCTACCCGGAGGAGAACTCTCTGTTCCAGTACAAGATCCCTGCCCGCAACGATATCGGCCACATCCATGTGGAGTTTGAGAACAGCTACGAGCCCAACGGCCCCTTTGGCGCAAAGTCCATCGGTGAGGTGGTCATCAATACGCCGCTGCCCGCCATCTCGGACGCCATCTACAACGCCATCGGCACCCGCTTCTACGAGCTGCCCATCACCCCGGAGCAGATCGCAATGGCAGTTGCAGCCAAGCAGTAATAGCAGATGCTGAACGAAAAAGAGCTTCCGTTTCTGGCAGAGAAGGGGCATATCGTTTCTCTGGTAGGCGGCGGGGGCAAAACCACCCTGCTGTATGCCATGGCGGCGCACTGTGCCCGCAAGGGCTGGCGGGTGCTTGTAACCACGACCACCCACATCCGTCAGCCGGCTGCCTGTTATGCACCGGATGAAGCGGCTCTTTCTGCCCTATGGCAGGCGGGTCACTACGCAGTGATTGGAACCCCGGCAGAAAACGGGAAGCTGACCCTGCCGCCGCCGCAGTTTTTGCGCCGGATGGCACAGGCAGATGCGGTATTCATTGAGGCGGACGGTGCAAAACACTACCCCTGCAAGCTCCCGGCGGCGCACGAGCCGGTGCTGCTGCCCCAAAGCGATATTGTTTTGGCGGTAGCAGGGCTTTCGGCGCTGGGTAAGCCCCTGCGAGAGGTCTGCTTCCGCTACGATACCATCCGTCCGCGGTTTTTAGCAGCTGCGCCGGATGCATCTCTTACGCCACCTGTGCTGGCACAGCTGCTTGCAAGTGCGCAGGGCGGACGCAAGGCGGTGGGAGACCGGCAGTTTTACGCTGTACTCAATCAGGCCGATACGCCGGAATTGCATCAGCAGGGCATACAAATACAACAGCTTTTGCGTCAGCAGGGCATACTGTGCGTGCTGACGCATTTCAAAGAGGAAGAACGCGCATGAGCAAGGAAGATAAGATTGTATTCTGTACCGGGGGCGGCTGCACCGCAAAGCTGGGGGCCGGAGTGTTGAGCCGTATTCTGGAAAAGCTGCCCCGGGGCGAAAAAGACCCGGATCTTCTGGTCGGCTACGACAGCCGGGATGATGCCGCAGTCTACCGCATTACGGACGACATTGCGCTGGTGCAGACCGTGGACTTTTTCCCGCCGATGGTGGATGACCCCTATACCTTTGGGCAAATTGCAGCCACGAACGCCCTAAGCGATGTCTACGCCATGGGCGGCGAGGTAAAGACCGCGCTGAATCTGGTCTGTTTCCAAGAGGATATGGATTTGAACATGCTGGGCGAGATTTTGCGCGGCGGTGCTGAAAAGGTGGCAGAAGCCGGCGGCAGCCTTGCAGGCGGACACTCCATTGCAGACAACGGGGTGAAATACGGCCTTTCCGTGACCGGCCTTGTTGACCCGCAACGGATGTATACGAACGACACCGGTATGCCGGGCGACAAGCTGGTATTGACCAAGGCTTTGGGTGTGGGGCTGCTGTGCACGGCAAACCGTGTGGGCGAAGCCGCCCCGGAGGAGATGGAAGCCGCCATCCGCTCCATGACCACTCTGAACAAAACGGCGGCAGAGATCAGCCGCAAATACCGCGTCCATGCCGCTACGGATGTGACCGGCTTCAGCTTTCTCGGCCATCTGCATGAAATGATGGGCGGCAAACTTTCCTGCGTCATCCATGCAAATGCCGTGCCGGTGCTGCCGGGTGCCCAAAAAGCAGCCGATGCGTTTTTGTACACCGCCGCCGGGCAGCGCAACCGCAACCATACCGGGCCATTCGTCCGGTTTAAAAACGTAAGCTTTGCCATGGAGGAAGTTCTGTTCGACCCGCAGACTTCCGGCGGACTGCTGCTGGCGGTAGACCCGGCGGATGCCGCGGCACTGGAACAGGCGTTGCGCGCCGCAGGGCTGCCGGCAAGCATCGTTGGAGAAATCCTGCCGAAGCAGGAAATTGAGATCACCGTAACAGACAAATGAGAGGAGTAATTAGCATGGCTGAATTTATCAAAGTGGATGCACTGGGCGATGCCTGCCCGCTGCCTGTTGTCAAGGCAAAAAAGGCAATTTCCGAGCTGCAGGGCGCGGGGCAGGTGGAGATACTGGTGGATAACGAGATCGCCGTACAGAACCTGACCAAGATGGCACAGCAGAAGAGCTATCAGTACAGCGCGGAAAAGTTGGAAGAGCGCAAATACCGTGTGCTGTTCACGCTGGGAGAAGCGGCAGACGCCCCGGCAGATCAAGCTCTAGTCTGCACACCGGATGCTCGCACCGATACGGTGGTTGTGATTGCCTCTGCCACGATGGGAGAAGGCAGCGAGGAGTTGGGTAAGACCCTGCTCAAGGCCTTTGTTTTTGCGCTGACCCAGCAGGACAAGCTGCCCAAGACGATCCTGTTCTATAACGGCGGCGCAGCGCTGACCTGTGAAGGCTCTGCCATGCTGGAGGATCTCAAGGCATTGGAAGCACAGGGCGTGGAGATCCTGACCTGCGGCACCTGCCTGAACTTCTACGGCCTTACCGAGAAGCTGGCTGTGGGCAGCGTGACCAATATGTACACCATTGCCGAAAAGCTGACGCAGGCAGGGAACGTGGTAAAGCCGTGATTTATCTGGATAACGCAGCCACCACCCTGCATAAACCACCGCAGGTGGAACAGGCTATTGTGGAGGCACTGCATACGGCTGGCAACCCCGGGCGCGGTGCACACGAGCCTACCCTTCACGCCGCACGCATCGTGCTGGACACCCGTCTGGCGCTGGCAGAACTTTTCCATGCGCCAGACCCCTCCTGCATCGTTTTTGCTGCCAACGCAACCATGGCACTGAACACGGTACTGAACGGCGTGCTGCACCCGGGCGACCATGTCATCACAACGGTATGCGAGCATAATTCTGTTCTGCGTCCGCTGTACCGGCTGCGGGCACAGGGAGTAGAGGTCTCTTTTACCGGGGTGGATGCTGCTGCACGACTGTGCTACGACCAGTGGGAAGCATTGCTGCGCCCCAATACCCGGGCACTGGTGGTGACGGGAGCTTCCAATGTGACCGGCAACTGCACTGACCTTGCCCGCGCAGCAGACTTTGCGCACCGGCATGGTCTAGCGCTGATCGTGGACGCAGCCCAGACCGCAGGTGCGCAGCCCATTGATGTGCAGCAGCTTGGCATAGATGCTTTGTGCTTTACCGGGCACAAGGCGCTTTTGGGGCCGCAAGGCACCGGCGGCGCTTATGTGCGCCCCGGCCTGCGTGTTGCGCCGTTCCTTGTGGGCGGCAGCGGTGTGCACAGCTTTGACGAAACGCACCCATTGCAGATGCCCACCGCACTGGAGGCCGGCACACTGAACGTGCACGGCCTTGCAGGGCTTTGCGCCGGTGTACAATGGCTGCTGGAACAGGGTGTAGAAAACCTTGCTGCCCGGGAAGCCTCCCTTGCCCGCCTGTTTTATGAGCAGGTGCGCACTGCGCCGGGCGTAACAGTGTATGGTGATATGACCATGCAGTCCCGTGCGCCCATTGTAGCGCTGAATATCGGACAGGAGGATTCCGCCCGGGTGGCAGATATTTTGTGGGAGGACTACGGCATCTGCGTGCGTGCCGGAGCGCACTGTGCTCCGCTGATGCACAAGGCGCTTGGCACTGTGGAGCAGGGCGTAGTGCGGTTCAGCTTTTCCCATTTCAATACGGAGCAGGAGGTGCAGCAGGCAGCGCAGGCGGTCTGCGCACTTGCCCGGGAACTTTTATGCGAATAAAACGAAATTATATCGTGCTTTCCTTCCGTACCACTTTAGAGGCTATGGAGTGGGAAAAGCAATGCCATGCCCGACAGGTGCCCGGGCGTCTGATCCCGCTGCCGCGTGAGATCTCGGCGGGGTGCGGGCTTGCATGGCGTATGCTGCCGGAGGACTGGCAAAGCTGGCAGGCAGCACTGGATCAAACACAGTTTGATAAGGTAACGTCTGTGGAGCAATAACAGAGGGAGAAAAACACCAATGAACAGACAAACGCTTGCAGATGTTCTGCAAGATACAAACCAGACCGGCAGCTATACGCTGGCTACCGTGCTGGAAGGCGCAGAGGCGGGCAGTCAGCTGCTGCTGCGGGACGGAGATGCCCTATGGCAGACCCGGAGCGCCGAGCTTTTGCAGCGGCAGCTTGCCGCCCTGCAAGCCTGTACCGCTACGGGCTTTCTTACGCTGGACGGGCGGCGGGTATTTGCCGAGCGCTTTGGTGCTGTGCCACAGCTGGTAGTCTGCGGCGGCGGTCATGTGGCGGCTGCTCTTGTAAAGCAGGCAAAGCTTCTTGGTCTGCCGGTGCTTGCCATAGACGACCGGGAGGAATTTGCCCAACAGCTGCGCGCCGCCGGAGCGGATACCGTGCTTTGTGCTCCCTTTGCACAGGCACTTCAAAATGTGCCCGGCGGGGCAGAGACCTATTTTGCAGTGCTGACCCGCTCCCACGCCTTTGATTTGGATTGTCTTACCCAGATTTTGCAAAAACCTGCGGCCTATGTCGGCATGATGGGCAGCCGTGGCCGTGCCGCACTGGTGTGTCGTCAGCTGTTGGAGGCCGGGTTGGACAACCAGCGGATCAATGCACTCTGCGCGCCCATTGGCCTTGCCATTGGGGCGCAGACGGCTGCGGAGATCGCGCTTTCCATTCTGGCGCAGATCGTGCAGGTCAAGAATGCCCGCCCACAGACCGAGGGCTATCCCATCGCCTTGCTGGATGCGATAGTGCAGGCAGAAAAAGCCAGCACCCCGGCGGTGCTGGCTACCATTGTTACGCGGCACGGCTCCACTCCGCGGGATGTGGGCGCAAAGATGCTCATTATGCCCGATGGCAGTACAGTTGGCAGCGTGGGCGGCGGTATTATGGAGCATTACACGGTACAGGCTGCTCAGAAGCTGTTGGCACAGGCTGCGCCCGTTCTGCAATGCCTGCAGCTTTCGGCTGACGGCAAAAACGAGGATGCGGCCATTGCTGCCTGTGGCGGCTCCATGGAGGTGTTGTTGCAGACACTTTTCCCCGGGGAGGAAGCAAAATGAAAAAGGATGCCTTAATTATCGTGCGCGGCGGCGGCGACCTTGCCACTGGAACCATCCACCGGTTGTGGAGCGCCGGGCTGCGGGTGCTGGTACTGGAAACGACACAGCCCGCGGCCATCCGCCGTCAGGTAGCTCTGTGCGAAGCAGTCTATGAAGGCGAAGCCACTGTCGAAGGACTGCGTGCTGTCCGCGTTGATGCGTTGGAGCAGGCACAGTCCGTCTGGGTGCAGGGCTCTGTTCCGGTGCTCATTGACCCGGAGGGAGCCTGTATTGCCCGGGCAAAGCCTGATGTTGTGGTAGATGCCATTCTGGCTAAGCGCAACCTTGGCACCCGCCGGAATATGGCACCGCTGACCATTGCCCTTGGCCCAGGCTTTGTTGCTGGGCAGGACGTGGACGCCGTGGTGGAGACCAAACGCGGCCACCGGCTTGGACGGATCATTCGGGAGGGGAGCGCTATCCCCAATACCGGCATCCCCGGCGTTATTGGCGGGTACGGTGCAGAGCGGGTGATCCATGCACAGGCTGGCGGTGTTTTTATGAATGTGCGTAAAATTGGCGATTTGGTAGAGAAGGGTGAAGTTATTGCTACCATCCGCACCCCGGAGGGGAAAGATATCCCGGTCACTGCACAAATTTCCGGTATTCTGCGCGGATTGCTGCGCAGCGGCTATCCGGTCACACCGGGCTTTAAGATCGCGGATATTGACCCCCGGCGGGAGGAACTTTCCAACTGTTTCCTGATCTCGGATAAATCCCGCTGTATTGCCGGCAGTGTACTGGAGCTTGTCTGTGCGCAGGTGTGGCAGTAAAACCTATATAAAAATAACCCCTGCCGTTTTGCAAAAAGGTCTGCAAAGCGGCAGGGGTTTTATGGTTCTATGTTAGTTGCGGTAGCAGCGGTCCTGCCCTACAAGCCAGTTTTCGCACAGACGCTGGGCTTCTTCAAGGCTGCGGCTCTCGCAGTCAAAGAAGACACCGCGCATGGAACGGTAGGAGTAGTGCACCTTAGAAACGCCGTTGCCATCCTTGAAGCGCTCGTATCGTTCTTCACCGGGCATCAGAAAAAGCTGTTCCATGGTTCCTTCTCCTTTATTTTCAAGCAGTATAAACGACCGCCGGGCGGCGGCACACAACGCTTGCTATTGTATCACGATGGAGATCGGTTTGCCATTGTCTTTTTATCCAAAGATACGCCAGCTTTTTCTCTGCGGTTGTGTCAAAGAAGGGCTTGACAAATCATTCGTGCAAACTGCGTTCCTTTTCCAGCGCTGCTTTCATGCCGTGGATACGCCCCAGTGCATAGGAGAGCATTGCTGCGCACAACAGGTTCAGCCAGCCGCAGCGAGCTTGATTTAGAGAGTTCGTTATGCCAAGAATCAGGTTTGCCAGACAGATCAGGGAAAGCATCCGGTCGATACGACTCAGGTGCGTCAGACGGGAGTCGATATCCGAGAGCAGCTCAAAGCTGCCAAGCTCCGCTTTCCGATGGAAGTACACCCAGTTGACACAGCCACCGATATACTCTGCACCCAGTTCCTTTACAAAGGCGCGGTAATCACTGCTGGGGTTCATCTCCAAGCGGATGATATACTCGCCCGGTTCGCAGCGCACAAAGGTATAAAAGGAAAACCCGGTATTGTCCAGTACCCAGCCCTCCTGCGCCATCTCGTTCAGCCAGCGCTCTTCTTTTTCAAAATCCCACACAAAGAAAAGCTTGAAAACGGTTTTCTTTTCCCTCATAAGGCTTCCTCCTTCAGGATGCTCTCACCATTGGCCACAAGCTGCTGCAAGCGGGCAAGCTCATGCTTTAAAACCTGTACACCTTCTGCGGTAAGCTGGTATTCCTTTTTGCGGCTGCCGCTCTCGGCAGGCAGGGGACGGATCCAGCCTTTATCGCACAGAGAGGTCAATGCACCATACAGTGTCCCGGCGGCAAGATGGACTCTGCCGCCGGAAAGCTGCTCCGTCTGCTGCATGATGCCATAGCCGTGCTGCGGATGGTAAAGAGACAACAGGATATAATAGGTTGATTCGGTCAATGCAAGGTTTTCCATACTGAAATACTCCATGGATTCTATCGGACGTCTTTATATCGTCAACCGATATATCGTACTTAAATTATATCGTCTCACGATATAATTTGTCAAGTGTTTTCAGAAAAAAGTCATTAAAATGCTTTAAGACACAGTTCGTATGGAAAAACCGATGGAATGTAGGAAAATATTTTGTGCACTTTTCATAGTTTTCTTCTGAAGATTTTGGTGGTACAATATAGTCATCAAATTCTGCAATTCGGGAGGAGCTCCATGGCGGAAAAGTGTATTGAACTGGATAGTGTAGAGATCGCAGCGGCTGTTTTTGGCAACTGCGACCGGAATATTCGCTTGTTGGAAAAAGAGTTTTCAGTCACCGCTGTCTGCCGCGGTACACAGCTGCGCATTTCCGGCGAGCCTGCCAACGTGGCCGCTGCGAACCGCGCCGTGGAGGGAATGCTTCTTCTGATCGAGAACCGCACCCCGCTGGAGGATCAGACCGTGCACTACTGCATCAGTCTGGCGCACGATGGCGCAGAGAAGCGGGTCAAGGAGCTGACAGAGGATTTTGTTACTGTCACGGTCAAGGGACGCCCGATCCGTCCCAAAACGCTGGGACAGAAGGAATACCTGAGCGCTATCCGCTCCAATGCTATTACCTTCGGTGTCGGCCCGGCGGGTACTGGCAAGACCTATCTGGCTGTGGCCATGGCGGTAAAAGCCTTTAAGGCCAAGGAGGTCTCCCGCATCATCCTGACCCGCCCGGCGGTGGAGGCAGGGGAGAAGCTGGGCTTTCTGCCCGGTGACCTCCAGCAGAAGGTAGACCCCTATCTGCGGCCGCTGTACGACGGCCTGTTTGATATGCTGGGCGCAGAGACCTATGAGCGTCTGGTGGAAAAGCAGATCATTGAGGTTGCTCCGCTAGCCTATATGCGCGGGCGCACACTGGATGATTCCTTTATCATTCTGGACGAGGCGCAGAACACCACCCCGGAGCAGATGAAAATGTTCCTTACCCGTATGGGCGTAGGCTCTAAGGTGGTCGTTACCGGCGATGTGACCCAGATCGATCTGCCGGGCAGCACCCGCAGCGGTCTGGTGGACGCGCTAAAGGTGCTGAAGGATGTGAACGGCATTGCACAGTGCTACTTTACCGATAAGGACGTTGTGCGTCACCGGCTGGTGCAGGAAATCGTTAAGGCTTACGAGCGTGCGGCCCATCCGGCTGCCGAAGCGGAAAATAAAGAAAACAAAAAGAATTTTAAGTAACCCTTTGAAAGGAGTGGACCGATATGTCCAACAAAGTTTTGATCACCAACTCCCAGAAAGCTGTCAAGGTGCCCTCTGGGCTCCGCATCCTCATCCGCCGTGCCTGCAATGCCGTGCTGGAATATGAGCATTTCGACCGCCCCGCCGAGATCAGCGTTACCTTTGTGGACAACGCTGCCATTGCCGAGCTGAATAACCAGTACCGCAACAAGCCCATGCCCACCGATGTGCTGAGCTTTCCTCTGGGCGAGAATGGCAAGTATGATATCGATGAGAATAACGGCTGCATGATGCTGGGCGATATTGTCATTAGCATGGAGCGTGCCATGGAGCAGGCGAATCTGTATGGGCATCCGCTGCAGCGGGAGGTAGCCTTTTTGACCGTTCACTCCATGCTGCATCTGCTGGGCTACGACCACGAAAACGGCGGTCTGGAAGCCATGCGCATGCGCGAAAAGGAAGAGGCTGTGCTGCTGCAGCTGGGTCTGCCCCGCACGGTCAGCTACACGGAATGATATTCCTTCACTGCAACAGAACATAAAAACAAGACAGGAGTTCACTTTGAGTACTACAACACCCGTTCAGGAGCATTACGACACCTCCTCTGTATTCGTTGCTGTCATCGGACGGCCGAACGTGGGCAAATCCAGCCTGACGAACCTCTTGGTCGGCGAAAAGGTGGCTATCGTCACCTCCAAGCCCCAGACGACCCGCACCCGCATCACCGGCGTGATCACCCGGGGGCCGCTGCAATATGTGCTGCTGGATACCCCCGGTGTGCACAAAGCTCACAATAAGCTTGGCAAACGCATGGATAAGACCGCCAGCGATTCCATTGCGGATGTGGATGTTTCCATGATGCTGTTCGAACCCTACGGTGCACTGAACGAATCCGAGATGGTGCTGGTGGAGGCGCTACAGCGCAGCGGCCCGGCCATTGCGGTCATCAACAAGACCGACCTTGTGAAAGATCCTGCCGACCTGGAAGCCCGCAAGGCAGAGCTGAAGGCGCTGGGTGTATTTGATGCAATCTACACTATCAGTGTGCGCAACAAGGAGGGCAGCGAGGAGCTGTTCGATGCCTTGAGCCGCTATGCCGTGGAAGGCCCCCATTACTTTGATGACGACGCTTATACCGATATGCCGGAAAAGGAGCTGGTGGCCGAGGTCATCCGCGAAAAGGCACTGCTCTTTATGCGGGATGAGATCCCGCACGGCATTGCAGTGGTGGTGGAGCGCTTCAAGGAGCGCCCGGGCACAGACCTGATCGACATTGATGTGAACATCTACTGCGAGCGGGAGAGCCATAAGGGCATGGTCATCGGCAAGGGTGGTGCCATGCTTAAAAAGATTGCCAGTGCTGCCCGCGCCGACTGTGAGGAGTTTCTGGGCTGCCGGGTCAATTTGCAGTGCTGGGTCAAGGTAAAATCCGACTGGCGGGACAACGAATTTTTGCTGAATAACTTCGGCTTCAAGCAGAATCCATCCAACCGCTGAGCGCTGCCAAAGCAGGACAGTTTTCCCTTGTATGCTGTGCTAGAATCAGGCTGACACTATAACAAAAGCAGCCTGTGTACAGGAAAGGGAAGGAGTGCTGAAAATGGATGCTGCTGCAAGCTGGCAGGCCTTTGCCTGCACGGGGAATATTCTCCGTTATCTCGATTACAAACAACGGGTGCAGCTGCCCGCCGAGCATCCGGCAGGAGAAACAGACGATGGAACCATTTGTGACCATGGGTCTGGTACTGAAGGAGACCCGTTATAGAGAAGCAGACCGTATTCTGACGATCCTTACCCCGAAACTGGGCGTGATCACGGCAATGGCTGCAAACAGTCTGCGGTTGAAAAGCAAGCTGTTCAGTGCCTGCGGGCTGTTCTGCTATTCAGAGTTTACGCTGGTGCCCGGACGCAATATGTATACCGTGCGAGAAGCCGAGGTGCAGAACATCTTCCACGGCATTTCCTCTTCCATTGAAGGGGTAAGCCTTGCTATGTATCTGACAGAACTTGCTGCTGCGCTTTCGCCTACCGGCGAGGAAGCGGCCCGGGAATTGCGTCTAGTGCTGAACAGCCTGTATATGATCAGCGGGCATCGCACCGACCTGCGGGTGATCAAGGCAGTATTTGAGCTGCGCACCATGAGCGAGTGCGGCTTTATGCCGCAGCTGGTCTGCTGCCGGGACTGCGGCACCTACGATGAAGGAGATGCCTTTTATCTGGACGCACAGGAAGGGCATCTGCTTTGCGCGTCCTGTGCGGCAAAAGCAGGCAAGAACTGCAATCTGGACAAGGCTGCGTTGTTTGCGCTGCGCCACATCTGCTTAGTAGAGGACAAAAAAATATTTGCATTCAAGATCTCTGTGGGCAGTCTGGCAAAGCTTTCCACAGTGGCTGAAAACTATGCCCTGACGCATCTGGATAAGCCGCTGAAGAGCTATGCCTTTTTGAAAAGTGTGCTGCCCTGACCAAAAAGGAACAGTATGGAAACAAGCTACTTAAAAACATTAGAACTGGATAAGATCATTGCCCGTGCAGCAGAGGGCTGCGTATGCAAGGAAGCCCGTGCCATGCTGCTGGCTATTGAGCCGCAGTGCGACCCGGATGAGGTGCGCTATGCACTGGAGCAGACAGATGCTATCAACACCCTGCTGATCAAAAACGGCTCGCCGCGCTTTGGCGGGGTAGAGGGGGTCAGCCAGCTTGCTGCCCGTGCCGTAAAGGGTGGCGTGCTTTCTATGGGCGAGCTGCTGATGGTGGCCGGTGCGCTGCGCAATTTTCAGCATTTGACCAGCTGGTACGGCTCCTCCGAGCACGACGCGCTGCCGACCGATGATCTGTTTTACGCACTTGCACCGGAACCGGGTCTTGAGCAGCAGATCTCAAGTGCCATTCTGGCACCGGACGCCATGGCGGATACCGCCTCCCGCACTCTGGCAGAGCTGCGCAAAAAGATCCGCGCCACAGAAAACAGCATCCGCGACCGGCTGGAAAGCATGGTGCGCAATATGGATACCTCTAAATACTTGCAGGAAAGCGTGGTTTCCATGCGCAACGGCCGGTACGTTGTGCCGGTCAAGAGCGAGTACCGTGGCGAGGTCAGCGGCATCATCCACGATGTATCCTCTACGGGCGCTACGGTGTTCGTGGAGCCGCAGGCTGTGGTGGAAGCCAATGCCCGCATCCTGCAATACCGTGCACAGGAGGCGCAGGAGATTGAGCGCATTCTGGTGGCCTTTACCGCACAGGTGGCCGCTATTGAGCCGCAGTTTCAGTACAGCTACAAGGCCATGCTGGAAATCGACATCCTGCTGGCGAAAGCGCGGCTTGCGCTGGAGCTGAAGGCCTTCAAGCCCGCTGTGCGCACAGATTCTTCTTTTAATCTGATCCGCGCCCGCCACCCACTGATCGATCCGCAAAAGTGCGTTCCTGTGGATATTGCACTTGGTGGAGAATACGATTCTCTTATCATCACTGGCCCGAACACCGGCGGTAAAACAGTTACCCTGAAAACCGCCGGTCTGCTGTGTGCCATGGCGCAGTGCGGCTTTCTGATCCCGGCTGACGAGCGCAGCGAGATCTGCGTGTTTGATGAATTTTTGGTGGATATCGGCGACGAACAGAGCATTGAGCAGAGCCTTTCCACCTTCTCCGGCCACATGAAAAAAATCACCGGTATTCTGGAACTGGCCATGCCGCACACCCTTGTGCTGCTGGACGAGCTGGGTGCCGGTACCGATCCCGCCGAGGGCGCCGCGCTGGCAGTTGCCATCATTGAGGAGCTGCGACGCCGTGGCGTTCTGCTGATGGCGACCACCCACTATGCGGAATTGAAGGTCTTTGCATTGGAAACAAAGGGCGTGGTCAATGCCAGCTGCGAGTTTGATTTGGAGACCCTGCGCCCAACCTATAAGCTGAGTGTGGGCGTACCGGGCAAGTCCAACGCTTTCCTGATCAGCGAAAAGCTTGGCATCCCAAGCCGCGTCATTGAGGTTGCCCAGCAGCATCTGTCTGCCGAGGATAAACGTCTGGATGCAGTTCTGGGTCAGCTGGATGATCTGAAACTTCAACTGAAAGAAAGCCAGAACGAGGTGGAGCAGCTACGCAACGAAGCCTCCCATCAGCTGGAAGCCGCCCGTAAAAAGCGGGATGAGCTGATCCAGCAGGGCGAGAATGAATTGGAAGCAGCTCGTGCCAAGGCACGCACGCTGGCACAGCAGGTGGAAACGCAGGCCTACGCGCTGACGGACGAGCTGCGCCAGTTGCAAAAGGACGAGCGCATGAGCGCCCAGCAGAAAGCGCAGCGCGCCCGCGAGATTGCCAAAAAGGAGACCGAAAAGCTGTTTGCCGGTACGGAGGTGGTGCATAACCCCGTTAAGGAGTTTGTGCCACTGAAGGAGGTAAAGGTAGGGCAGGAGGTCTGCATTGCAGAGCTGAACCAGCTGGCCACCGTTCTGGCGTTGCCTGATAAAAACGGTGATGTGCTGGTGCGCGCCGGTATCATCAAGACCAAGGTGCCCCTCAAGGGCCTGAAGCAGCCGGAAAAGCTGGTGAAAGAACCCACTGCTCCCAAGACCAAAGCGCAGCAGCGGTATTCCCGCCTGACAGGCGACACCAACCGTCCCAACGGCAGGGTAGAGCGCGTACAGCGTACTGCCAAAATGGAGTGCAACCTGCTGGGACTTACGGTGGACGAGGCACTGTCGGAGGTGGATTCCTTTATTGACCGTGCCATCCTGAACGGACAGACGGTGGTCTATCTGATTCACGGCAATGGCACCGGCGCACTGCGCACTGCCATTCATAAGCATCTGCGCGGCAACCGCATGGTAAAAAGCTTCCGTCTTGGTCGTTACGGTGAGGGCGAAAGCGGTGTAACGGTTGTAGAACTGAAATAACCCAGTAAAGACTGTCTTTTGAAAAATTGGCAGTCTTTTTTTGTTGCAGTACAGGGAAAAGGCGAGTATACTCGTATTATAAATGTAAAACGAACAGGAAGTAAAACTTTATGCCAACCAGTCATCGCAGACCCGCAAATAAGCATAGTAAACGCAAAACGCACCGCCGCAAAGCCCAGCGTCGGATTTTGCATGGACTACTGCTTGTTTTTGCGGCATTGATGCTCTGTTTCGGCCTGTTTTTATGGAAGGCGGCGCTGGAATTGAACGCACCCGCAGAACCCGCAGTCTCGGCCGCAGAGGATGATTTTCGTCCTGTGGTGGGCGACCCGCCGTACCGGGTGGCAATAGATGCCGGACATGGCGGCAACGACCCAGGCGCAAGGGGAGTGGTCGAGGAAAAACAGGTCACAGCAGCAACGGCTGCTGCGCTGCTTCAGTGGTTAGAAGAGGATTCTAATTACATTCCGTTGCAGACCCGGGAAAGCTTTGATGAAACCGCGACACCTGCCCAACGTGCAGCCACCGCCAGTGCCCAAAGCCCGCAGCTGCTGCTGTCCATCCACGGCAACTCCGCAGCCAATGGCTCTACGGCATCCGGCTTTGAATGCTATCCGGCAGTGCCCGGGCGCACATGGCATCAGGAGAGCTTTTATTTTGCTCGGCTGCTGGCAGGTGGAATGCAGAGCATCGGCGCAAAGCTGCGCGGACGTGGGGGAGTGCGGTACATTTATTATCTGGAAAACGACCAGAAGCAGCTGGTGGAGAACACCTACACACAGGTACGGCCTGAGCGCAGCTTTACGCTGCTGGAAGATGTGGATTGTCCGGCAGTGTTGGCAGAGCAGTGCTTTGTAACGAATGCCGAGGATGTAGAGCGCTTTGGCAGCGAGGAGAGCTGCAAGACTGTGGCGCGCATTTATTACGAAGCCATCTGTGCATACTTTGGCACAGAACCGCTGCCGGTGAAATGAGCATCGCTTCGCCAAAGCAGAAGAAACAATACTACTTTTATAACATGACCTGTAATGCACCAGAACAGCCACCGCAGGCATAAGTCGAACGCTTGAACACACTGGTAATGCGTTCAATGGCGCAGAAGCGGGCACATACAAAAAGAACAACATCCACAGAAGCTGCTGGAAATCTGACAGAAAGAGAGAAGGGCAGCTTCTGTTTTTTGATTATTGATATTTCGTATAATGCACGTTATGCGAAACTTAGGGAAGTGGAAAATGCCCATTTCCCGGATTTTTGGCGTTCCAGACTCGGCTGGCTCATTTTTTGGCTTGGCTTAACCGTTCTGCGCATTCTGCACTTTTTATCATATTTTATTGTTTTATTTGTCTCACGCTTACAGATACTTCCTGTGTTATGCGCTGCTGTATCGGTTCGTTTGTAATTCTTTTATTCCAGTAAGCATCTATGCGCCGCTTTATAACATTTCATGCTGCGTTTTATGATTTACAGTTTGCGGCTGTGGTTGATCATTCCAGTTGATTTTTGTGCGGACATGGCTTAGTACGTTTCTACCAGAATCTTCTGAGGACGCTCCTGTATGGCTGCTGACTGCTTACATTGTAAATTATAAAGACCCATGGCAGCATCCAGTCAAACCGGGTCGCGCCATGGCTCTTTGAACCGTCTTAAACGTTTTGTGTAGGTTTAAGTATTGCTTGATGAATCGTCAGTTTCTTCGATAGACATTGCCGAAATATCTGCCCGAAAGCCATCCTGTGCAGCGCCCTTAAAGGCGGTCATTGGGCCGGACGGTTCAGAAGCGTCCTCTCTCGCCGTGGCATTTTCGGCAGATGTCTCCCCTGCTGTTTCTGTTGTATCCAAGCTTGCTTTTGTAGCTTTTATGGGCAGTACCTTGCCCAGCGGATTTTCTTCAATGGCAGAGCGAACCTGAAATTCTTGTAGGTGCGTATAAATTTGCGTTGTTCCGACGCTGCTGTGACCCAGAAGCTGCTTGAGGGTAAGGATATCCACATTGCCGGTTTGATACATCAACGTAGCGGCAGTATGGCGCAGCTTATGGGTGGAAAAACCCTTCAGTCCGGCAGCCTTCATTGCGCCGGAGATCAGCTGTTCTACCCTGCGGTTCGAGATACGCTCCTTGCGCATCCGCGTAATGAACACGGCTTTTTCCTTGGGTGAAAGCCCTTCCATAGTATTGCGCTTGCGCAGATACAACTGCAACGCCTCCACGCAGGCATCGTTCAGGTAGACCATGCGTTCCTTATGGCCTTTGCCAAATAGGCGGATCTGTCGCTGCTCTAAGTCAATGTCTCCAAGGTCCATACCTACCAGCTCTGCAAGGCGCATACCGCAGTTGAGGAACAGCACCACCATGCAGTAGTCCCGCTCCGGGAAATCGCTCTGGGTCTGGGTGCTCTCCAAAAGCGAGATGGACTGCTCTGCCGTCAGGTACTTGGGCAATACTTTATCCTGCTTGGGCGGACGGATAGCCGCCGTAGGGTCCTCGGATAGGCGGTTGACCTGATTGACCAGATAATCATAAAAGCCGTGCAGGCTGGCCAGCCGCCGGGCGGTAGAGGATTTTTTGTTGCCGCACTCCCGGTTTAAAAAGTACAGATATTCGTAGATATCCTCTTTTGTTATGCTGCCCCAAAAGGCCGTATCCAGCCCTTTGGGGTCGATCTCCTTAAAATCTGCATCTGTTGGCACAAGCCCGCGGCGGCGCTTCATAAAGCGGCTGAAGGAGCGTAGGTCACAGTAATAACTGAACGCTGTATTGGCGCTTTTGCCGGCGATCACTTCAAGATAACGCACATATTCTACAATATCCGGGGCGGCATCCTCAAAGGGTGCATGCTTGCCGGGATTTCTTTCGTCCAGATAAATCGACATAGGTTCCTCGTTTCATCACAGGCGGTCATTTTTCAGCGCATTAATGGCATCTGCAATATACGCCGCACCGACCAGCTTCATGCCGGGGTAATCAGCGGCATTCAGGTGTGCAAGGCTGTGCTTGGGGATAACTGCACGCTCAAAACCGATACGCTCTGCCTCGTGCAGACGCTGTTCCAAATTGGGCACGCTGCGTACTTCCCCGCCCAGACCTACCTCGCCAATGGCGATAAGCTTATCGCTGACCGGGCGATCGAGCAGCGAAGAGACCATGCTCAGACAGACTGCAAGGTCGCAGGCGGTATCCCGCAGTGCAATGCCGCCCACGATATTGACATAGACATCCAGATTGCCAAAAAAGTACCCTGCCCGCTTTTCCAGCACGGCGATCAAAAGATTCATGCGGTTATAGTCGTATCCACTGCAAGCACGGCGAGGTGCCGGGAAATTCGTCTTGGTGGCAAGCGCCTGTATCTCGCTCAGGATGGGACGGCTGCCCTCCATGGTGCAGGCTACACAGTTACCGGAAACTCCCAGCGGACGTCCTTCCAATAGCATCTGGGAGGGGTTTTCGATCTCGGCAAGTCCTGTTCCGGTCATATCGAACATTCCCAGCTCATTGGTAGAGCCATAGCGGTTTTTGGCTGCCCGCAGAATGCGGTACGGCAGCATCTTATCACCCTCAAAGTAGAGCACCGTATCCACGATATGCTCCATGACCTTGGGGCCTGCAATCGCACCATCCTTGTTCACGTGACCCACGATGAACATTGGAATTTCCTGCTTTTTGGCGACTGCCAGCAGCCGCGCGGCGCTCTCCTTCACTTGACTGACGGTGCCGGACGAGGACGAGATATCCATGCAGCGCATGGTCTGGATAGAGTCGATGACCACAAGATCCGGCTTTTCCTTTTCGATCAGACCGCAGATCTCATCTACGTCGTTTTCCGCCGCCAGAAAAATGTTATCCTGCGGTACCTTCAGCCGCGCTGCACGCAGCTTGACCTGCCGGACAGATTCCTCGCCGGTGATATACAATACGCTGTGCTGGTTGGAGATGGCGCCGCACAGCTGTAACAGCATAGTGGATTTACCCACGCCCGGCTCACCGCTCAAAAGCACTACGCCGCCCAGCACGATGCCGCCGCCCAATACGCGGTCCAGCTCCGAGATACCGGTCAGGATGCGGCTTTTTTCCTCCGTGGTACTGATCTCTGACAGCCGTCGGGCGGTCAGGGTGGTCACGCCCTCCTGACGAGCCGCAGCAGCCTGCCGGGCAGCAGGAGTCCCCGCCTTGGGTGCCTCGGCTACAACGTCCTCGTTCATGGTATTCCAGCTGCCGCAGCTGGGGCAGCGCCCCATCCAGCGGGGGCTTGTCTCTCCGCAATTGGAGCATACATAGACGGATTTCAATTTCATGTCTGTCCCTCATTTATTATGGTCTTTTGTTATTGTAACACACTGTGCCAAAACCCGCAAGAAAAGGATGCTGTTCACAGGCGACTGCCAAGATACGAAAGCCCTGCTGCCGCACCGCACAGCGGCAGCAGCACCACCATGGTCAGCAGATATTGTCCCAGCAGTGCCTGTACCCCGGGGCGGGCTTGTCCGCCGGGATGCCTGCGGAAGGAGTAGGCGTGGATCCGGCTGCTGACCTGCAAAGCACAAGCCCCGAAAAAGCACAGACAGCCGCTTGCTGCTGCTGCCGGCAGGCCTGTCCACAGCAGCGCCAGAAGTACCGTTTTCCATCCGCCTGCGGCGCAAAGCTGTACCATAAGCAACCCGCTGCCCAAACCGTACAACATCATGCTGCCAAAGATCATCACTGGCCCAAGGGCAGACAGCCCCAATACCAGAAACAGGCTGACCACAAGGCCGAGAGCCAGATATTCCATGCCGAAAAGCTGTACGGTACCCTGCAAGCTGCCCGGTGCAAACAGCCTTTGCCATGCCTCCAGATAATACTGCAGCAGTTCTGCCTGCCGGGCATCGCATACGGCCTGCAATACACCGGCTGCCGTGCGCCCCAGCAGAAAGGCCGCAGCCAGCAGCCAGCAATCCCGGGTGGCGTGCCGCTTTGACGGGATGCAGGGTTCTTTTTGCGGCAATTTCTCTACGGTTTCCGGTACAGTCGGCAGAGTGGGCTCCGCTTTCTGTACTGGCAGGCTGACCGTCTGCGGCAGCAAAGACAAGGCTTCTTCCGGTTTAGTTTGTTCATAGATCCACATACGCTGTTTTCCCCTCTGATGTATTCGATTTGCCAGATTGATCAACGAAGTGCATGCCTGCGACTGCGCAGAGTGACGCCAAGCAGCCCGCCAATGCAGCCGCAGAGCAGTACCGCCAGAATGCGGCACACCACAGCAGACTCGGAGGCTGTGCCGTTCCATACAGCAGAAAGCACAAGCGGTGCCGCCAAAAATGTACTTTGAAGCAGTCCTGTCAACAGACCGCGCGCCTTTTTTCGGAACGCTGCCGCCAGTGCACTCAGCAAACTGCCCATGCATACGGCTGTTGTGGCAAGCATCGGCACTACGCTGCCGGAGCAGCCCTGCCCGGCCATCAGCTGCGCAAAACCGGCCAAAGCTGCCGCTGTTACAGCTACCCCCAACGCCCCGAAAAGCAGAAACGAAAGAAGTTCCGCCGGGAAACCTCGAGATTCAGACATAACAAAACCGCCTCCCTGCACATAGTCTATGCAGGGAGGCGGTTCATGTATGCACGGTGTAAACGCTTACTTCTTGTCGGCAGGAGCCTTGTCCATGTTCAGCTTTTCGACCGAAGAGATAGCAGACTTGGTGAAGCGGATCTTCACGCGGTCAGCGCCGGTCTCCAGAACAAAAGTGTCGTCCTTGATGGCGACAACGCGGCCAATGACACCACCGATGGTGGTGACCTGATCGCCGATCTCCAGACTGCTGCGCATAGCGGCATCCTTCTTTTCCTGCTTCTTCTGGGGACGGTAGATCATGAAGTACAGCAGGACCAGCATCAGTGCCAGCGTGAAGAACAGGCTGATATAGCCTTCGGACGTGGTAGTCAGAAATTGCATGGGCAAAATCTCCTCTCAAAAATTCAGATAATGCTATTATACCCTCTTATCAGTCTTGTTGCAAGGCTAAAGTTTAAATTCGGGTATCCAGAAGCTTCACATATCTATCGTGGAAGGCGGTAAAGGTACCGGCATCCAGCTCATCCCGGATACGCTCCATCAGGTGGTTGTAGAACCACAGATTGTGCATCACGGTCAGGCGCATACCCAACATCTCGTCTGCCTTGAGCAGGTGCCGGATGTAGGCGCGGGAATAGTTGCGGCACACCGGGCAGCCGCAGGCGGGATCAATGGGACGCTCGTCCCGCTCATACTTGGCATTCTTGATGTTAATGATGCCGCTCCATGTATTCAGGTGGCCGTGGCGGGCATTGCGGC
>ERZ773170.978-NODE-978-length-24644-cov-21.706495_pt1 | contig 24644 bp, 26 predicted proteins | sample MGYA00581002_ERZ773170 | MGnify/ENA primary metagenome ERZ773170 (study PRJEB29015, sample SAMEA2737811) | human gut metagenome | biome: human gut; feature: human-associated habitat; material: faeces | place: China | collected 2012 ... | reverse complement strand
TTCCGTATCGCCAATTTATATGCTTATCCCCACTAAATTTCTACTGAGCCGTTTTTGTGGCACAGCAGGCATAGCCGCGGAAAATCAAGAAGCCCCGGACCAATGTCCGAGGCTTCTTCGGCAACACGTTGCCGTTGTGTCGTTTTACGTCCATTCGATATATCACATACTTCTTTTCTGTCAACGACGTAGGGAAATTTAGACTAAATGATTAAGGTTGAAGTGTAATATATCTTCTTGTAAAAAAGTACAATCAATCTTATCAAAATAAGACCTTTAGGCCCTAAATCGTGATACAAATGTAATGTATAAAATTTGTTCTGCAAAATAAAAATTTTAAATTGCCCCCCCCATTAACTTTTAATGAAGGAAATACACAAACTTTAACAAGGTGATTACATTTTCAGCGACCATTCAAAACCGTCTTTTGTATCTTTAACATCGAAACCGATTGCGGCGAGACGGTCGCGAATAAGGTCGGACGTAGCCCAGTCCTTTTTCACTTTCGACTCCTTTCGGATTTCGAGCAAAAGGTCGACAGCCTTTTCAAACGGTTCGAGAGCCTGAGCGTCGTCGCCAGCCACGATTTCAGTGCGCACACCGAGGATGTCGATGAGAAACGCCTGGAACAAGTCTTTCAGCTCGTCGATGTCGTCCTTTGTCAGTGTCGCCTTTCCGTCGTTCACCTGGTTGATTATCTTGCAGGCATCGAAAAGTTCGGCGATAACGATAGGCGTGTTGAGGTCATCGTTGATGGCATCGTAGCATTTCTTGCGGAATCCCTTCACGTTGACCGAAGACGAGTCGGCAGGCTTCAGCTCCTGGAGTCTGCGGTAGCCGTCAACGATTCGGTCGTAAGCCTTCTCGGCGGCTTTAAGCGCGTCGTTTGAGAAGTCGACCGTGCCACGGTAGTGTGCTTGAAGGATGAAGAAGCGTATTGTCATCGGCGAGTAGGCCTGTTCAAGCAGAGGATGCGACCCGTTGAAAAATTCCTCGAGCGTAATGAAGTTTCCGAGCGATTTGCCCATCTTCTGCCCGTTGATTGTAATCATGTTGTTGTGCATCCAGTAGCGCACCGTCTCATGGCCGTTGTGAGCCACCGACTGCGCGATTTCGCACTCATGGTGAGGGAACATAAGATCCATTCCACCGCCGTGGATGTCGAACGTCTCGCCCAGATATTTCTGCCCCATCGTAGAGCATTCGAGATGCCATCCTGGGAATCCGTCGCTCCATGGCGAAGGCCATCGCATGATGTGTTCTGGCGACGCTTTCTTCCACAGCGCGAAGTCGACCGGGTTGTGCTTCTCCGACTGTCCGTCGAGCGCACGCGTCGTGTTGAGCAACTCGTCGATGTTTCGTCCCGACAGTTTGCCGTAGTGGAAGTCCTTGCTGTACTTCACCACGTCGAAATATACAGAACCGTTGCTTTCGTAGGCATATCCAGCCTTTAGAATCTCCTTGATATACTCGATTTGCTCAAGAATGTGTCCGGAAGCGTGAGGCTCGATGCTTGGCGGCAGCACGTTGAGCGCCTCCATAGCCTTGTGGTAGCGGTTTGTGTAGTATTGTGCCACTTCCATCGGCTCCAGCTGCTCCAAGCGTGCTTTTTTCTCAATTTTGTCCTCTCCCTCGTCGGCGTCGTGCTCCAGGTGCCCCACGTCGGTGATGTTTCGCACGTAGCGCACCCGGTATCCCAGGTGGCGCAGGTAGCGGAACAGCACGTCGAAAGTGATGGCAGGGCGAGTGTGTCCGAGGTGCGGATCGCCGTAGACAGTAGGACCGCACACATACATACCGACATTAGGCTCGTGCAGCGGCACGAATTGTTCCTTTTTTCGGGAGAGCGTGTTATATATGAATAACGGATTCTCCATCGTATCTGAAAATTAATATGTTATGCTTTGCCAACCGGCATTCCAGCTTCAGGCTGTTTAGGCTTGATGGTGCCGAAGTTGGCCTCGTATTTGCGGATGTTGTCCTGGAGCGCCATCAGCAAAGTCTTGGCGTTTTCCGGAGTCATGATGATTCGGCTCTGCACGCGGGCTTGTGGAGCGTTTGGCACCACGCTGATGAAGTCCATAAAGAACTCATTTACAGAGTGGGTGATGATAGCCAAGTTGGCATATTTACCAGACGCCATTTCCGGAGTCAATTCAATCTTTATTTCTCTTTGGTCGTTTTTCTCATTCATAATTTTAAAATGTTTAGAAGATTATTATGTGCGAAGTTACTAATTTCCCGTAAACTCGCCAAATTTTTTTCGTCGTCGACATTTAGAGAGCGAGCGGGTCGGGAGTACCAACCGTTTAGGCACTGTGTCTTGGAAACCTATTATTTGTGTTATTAAACATATAAAAGTCACGAAAGAAAATAGAATGGGTTCTTATGGATGTATTTGTATCTTTTATCATACTTGCAGCTATTGTTGCTGTATCATTCGCCTTGACTAAGTGCTTACTTGCTCTTGCTCGGTATCTTGACCGGCATTAGTATTTATCACAATTTAGGCGTTTTTGTTGACGCATTTGGTCAGTGAATTGTTTGTAATCGGGAAATCCACTATTGCCTGGATATACGCCGTAATACACAAAGGCAATTGTATCGTTGAATAATATATATGAATTGCTTTGCCGATAGCTGTCAGTTATTGCTATATCTTTCGACCTATATATTTCATACACAGATTTAGTATAGCCATATCGTCTAAACAATAGAGAGATTGATCGTATGTCACAGGAGTTGACACCTTGAACATTCGCTGCATGCATATAAGCATCCAGAACATCCAGTTTGTGACGCGATATCCCTGCCACGGTTTTGCCTTTTTGCCATTGGGCATTAATCTCTTTTTGATGTATCCATTTGCCTCCTGATTTTATGGAAAGAGCCAATATCTTACCGTTGACATTGGTGTAGTCAATTCCCCCATCATTTCCAACATAATCTTCAATTAGTTCAACCAAACATTTCATATCTTCAGCATGTTTGTAGTAATTGTCAGCCATTGCTTGAGCGGTAGGTGGTTCGCCGGAAGAAGGTAAAAATAAGAACGTAAGTGGTATGACAAAGATGTTGAACAGATGGATTCCAAAGATGAATTTATTATAAACGTTCTTTGTTTTGACTGACTTTATTAGGGAGACAAACAGGGAGACAAGCAGGCAAGCGGCAATTGGTATAGTTATAGGAAATAACCAAAAAAGCCCTACGGCACTTTCGCTGAGACAGTCAGTCAAAGTCGCTTTGTCTTCACAAGTCCATAATACACAAACAATAAGCACAGATATTGAAATTAACAATATCAGTTCAACAATACGTAATATGATGCCGAATAACCGCATATTATTGTTATTTCTTGATTTTATCAAACATGCAATTGCCAAAGCAGAACCCTGACACAAGAACAAATAAACAAGGGATAATTGGCCAAAGAAATATTTCGTATGGTCTGCATATTATATTATGAGACAATTCATCCATCGTCATTACAACAAACATAGCCATTGTCCAAGAGTCTATCAGTATACATAGTATGCGGAATATATTTATGAACGTTTTTGAGAATTCAGGGATGTTATTGCAATCTCGTCTTTTTTGATTAAAGACCTTTATAAAAGACCACAGGCATAGGAATATGGCAAACGAGAAAGGAATTTCCAGATAGAATAATTCGAAGACTAACGACCTATCGGGATTGCCATTAAACAAATTAAACATACCAATTACAACGAATATGGTCAACATAAGAATGTCGAAAAATGCGAATGCCGCTTTTAAAAGATATTTCATATTGTTATTCCTTAAAAATTTATTCACAAATATCTAATCTATCCAGACTATCTGAGGCTTCATATAAAAAGTTGTCAAGCAGTAGAAACTTTCTGCCTTCATTTAAAAATATGGAGAATGATATTCCGTTTTCTGCGAACAATGTGATTTGGCATCTGGTGTCAAAAAGTACATTTTTATTAGAAGGCACATAAGAATTCAATGATTTTAAAAGCGTTTCAATAGATTTGGCATTTAAATATTCAACCTTCTTCAAATCATCGCAAGTGTATTCAAATTCTTCAGGTGAGATGTCGGATGAGAAAAATATATCAGAAGGGATACAGCTGATTCTTGCGTTGCGGAATTTCATATTCTGTAGATCAGACAAATGCTCAACTTTTTTATTCTCAAAATCAGAAAATGAGAATGCATAATCTTGCAATGTCGGGTCGGGACAATATACAAAAGGAGGAATTGTCAGACCTTTTTCTCCACCGAACACTGTCGCTTCAATCTGATTATTTCTAATCAGCATAATTTTGTAGGAAACTTTTAAATTAGAGAAATCCAAATCGCTGTTCTGTTCAAGTCCCATGATTCGTTCTTTGACAAAATCCACACTGTCTACTGACACACTCTGTTTTATTGCCTTTTTTACGTTGAACTTATTGTCAAACGAAAAGACTGTCACACTGTCGTTAGGTTCTGGCGCAATGCACGAAATCACAATCCTGTCTATCGGTCGTGATGAGATAATCACATTGCAACAGATTGTCAATATTATTGTAGTCAATAAAATTTTTCTCATTTCATTTTCCTTTTATATATAATTTCAGGAGAGCTTATCAGTTATCATTCCCTCTGTCGGATTCCAACTAATAGTATTATTGCTTGGATCAAATTGATTTTTGCCTTCTGTTATAAAAATAATTTCCGGCCGTTGCTCTAATTTTGCAAAGATACCACCAATATTATGTTCGTTTAGAATTTTTATCGCTGTAGGGAATTGCTGTTTGAATTCTGAGGGCACTCCTTTTGCAAAACGTATTTTCTTCCCATCCAAATCCACGTTGTTTACAGGATTGTTTGCGCAGTAGGCGTAGGGGGGGGGAGGGAGCGGGTCGGGCTACCAACCGTTCTGGCACTGTGTCTTGGAAACCTATTCTTCATATAAGCAAAAATTGTTATAAGCATACAGATATGGGACGTCAAAACATTCTGAAATTTTGAACTGGGTATATATTTGCACAACTGATTCTTTTGCAATTGAAATTTTCTTTTTTATAGAAGGCTCTTTTTTGACTTTTTGTACCACGTTATATGAGAAGGACTCTCCTGGCTTCAAAAGCTTCAAGAATGTCTGACCAAGTATTTTTTCCGAATATTCGCCATCAGACCAAAGAAAGAATAGGCGAGGGCGTCCTGCACGAAAGAAATTTTTAATCTGTGTTTCCTCTGCATAGTCCATAACGTTGTCGTTTTTGTTTATCCATGTAAGATAATTCTCAGCTGAATTATTTGTAATCACAAGATTCCAAACATACGTTTTCTCGGTGCCATAATAATGGTAATACTCATAGTTGTATTCTTTTATGGATATATTGTTGTCTTGTGCAAAAGACAATGAAGAACCTATGAATATAAATAATATTAAGATTGTTTTTCTCATTGTTTTTCGTTTATTATAGTTTCTTTTTTCGCTTTTAATATCTTACCGACAAGGTCGGTATTTGAATCTTTTCAATATCAATTCTTTTGAAGGGAATAAGGCTCAATAACTTGTCTTACCATTCATAACTTGTCTTACCATAAAATAATCATCATAATCAATTAATACAATACGGTCAATGTGGACAGATTTTTTTATGAGTTTATATCGATTGAAAACATCTGGTTCAAACTCAAAATCTTTATCATGAGACAATATTGGCTCTAAGGAAAGAAGGTTTTCATTGAGTACCCATAAACTCATCAAACCGAATACTATTTCTTCACAGTCATTGACTGTGCTATCAAATGTGACAAAATTTCCATATTTAATACAATATGCCCTAACCATTTCCGGCAGATGATTCTTAATAAAATTATAAAAGCATAAATCAGAATCTTTATTTATAGGCCGTATGGTCAGAATGCATTCTCTGGTTGAAATGTTAATGAGTATATGTATTCTAACATGTTTCTTTTCATTATAAAATGAATGTGTAATAGAATCTCCATACAATTCTGTCATCACATTTAAAAATCTTGATGTGGTTGTCAAATTGATTCCGTTTGCGAGACATTTAAATGCACGTTCTGAGTCACGATAATTTAATTTGTTTTCAAGGTTTTTTGCCCTATAAACATCAATTTTCAAAGACTCAGACATACACCATGTTGGAAAGAGTGCATACAAAACTATTATCAACAAAACTTTTTTCATTTTATTATGTTCAGGAATTTATCAATCATTTTGGAAGTACTGGTAACTGGAACGGTATAATTCCCGGCGATTCCTTTCATATTATTGTTTTTTTGCTTTTATAATTATTTTGTCTTTATTGATCACCGCTTTCTTCTGATATTCTAACCTGGTAAAGAAAGAAGTCTTACCTGTGCTGTATTTCACAGGATAGTCCGATGAAGACGAAGCGTGATAGTCGGCTATATAGACGGGGCTCTTCACAACAGCAGCGGATACGCAGACCAATGTTCCATCGGTTAGATAATAAACAATATCTGAAAATTCGTCTGAATAGACCAATAGATATTGGTTGTACAGCTCCATATATTCCGATGTCTTAATGAATTTTTTGGAATGTATTTCATAGAATCCCATTGTGTATTCAGAGGCATAATCTGCATAATTATAGAATTTGTTGACAAAGTCGTTACAATCATCATTTTCTGATAGCCTGTTCAGAAAAAAGAAGTCAGAAATGGCAACCATAGAATATGGTCGCTCATTTTTATTCAGAGGGGAGATGCTCAAAATATAGTAATAGTGTTCTCCTTCCTCCAATTTACGGAAATGAGCGCCCTTGAAATTTATATAGCCGCTTGACTGCAGCGTTAAGAACAGAATTGTCATCAAAATCAGTTTTTTCATATTAGGAAGCGTCTTAAATGCTACAAATTTTACTGTTGTTCTTTGCTCTTTTTGTATGGTTTAACCACTTTGTAATATGCACAAGGTGTTGGAAAAAGGATGTTATGTATATTTGCATCGCTACGATAGTCCGGTACTTTTACATAGTCACAAGTGCAGTTGTCGATAAATGACTGGTTGTTTATTTTCCCTTTTACAAGATACAATTTATAATAATCTGGATTTTCATTCAATTTGTATTTCCCAAGGAAAGAGTCCGTCCGTCCTTCAATTTTTTTACCACTGGCAATAGGCATGGCGTCTTTGTAGAGTTTCATCGCTTCTTCAAATTCCGATTCAGAAAGGAACATTTCCATCTCGACGTAGTCCTCGGCCAGAACAAAGCACCCGTCTGTTTTGAATAGGTCGTTATAGTTGTGGATATTCGAAGCGATGGAGTCTTCTGCAATGAACAGGTATCCACCATCTACAACGATAAGCGAAGGATTGCCTATCTCTACAACGCCGCAATAATAACACGGTCTGCTCCCATCCGAAAGATATGTCGGACATGGCTCAATACCTTCTACATTTCCTGTCGGAACAACCAGAAATGAGAAAAGGAGCAATAGGATACAACTAATCCCTCCAGTCTTGTTCTGTTTCAATACGTTTGCCTGCATCTTTGTTAGTATTTGAATTGTTTATAATGCTTTCGACTTGTTCTGGAGTAACAATTGGCATCACAGCATCTCTGTTTGGATCCATTATTGTTCCATCCAAATGCACGTTGCATACAGGGTTGTTTGCGCAGTAGTGGGGAGAGGGATGGGAAGGAGAGGGCGAGCGGGTCGGGTGTGGTGAAGCGCACGAGCAGAGGGTCGTAGAATCGGGCTTCGTTGTCATACCAGTCGATGCTCTCGAACTGCTCCAGCTCCTTGCCCACGTGCATGCGGCGCGTGGCTGGGATGTGGTTGGGTGATGTCATAAGCATTTGCATCTTAATCTGAATTTATTATGTATCTAAATTTACGATAGCCCAGATTGTCAATATTGAGATGCCCGTTTTTGTCTAATTTGCAACCATTTAAAGACAATTTGATTGACAAGGTATTGCCGTAGATGTCCATATCGTCCCAAGTTATCCAATAGAATACATCTTTGTCAGTCTGTTTTAGGTTTGATACAATCTCCTCTTTACAGAGACTGTTGAATAAGAACTTCCCATTAGCCTTGTTCTCAAGGACTTTGCGAGTTAAAGTCTCTATAGAAATATCGTCAATAACGACATTGTTGACTAAGTTATAATAATCATTCAATTCTTTACAAAAGATAATCTCGCTAGGTGCGATATATTTGTAAAATATATTTGAATCAGAGTATATATGGAATGTCTGATCTGAATAAACATCAGATTCTATATCTATAGAGTCTTTTGTTAAACCGATAGGAAAATCATCTTCTTGTGTGCAGAGTGGACAACTGGGTAGTTTGACGATGCCGATGTATTCCCAAATATTTTTATCTTCATTCAGTTTATAAATAATCTGAATTCCGTCTTTTTGTTTATACGGATGTAACAAGTATTTCGCAACCTCGAATGTTATAAATTCTTGACAAGAGTAATATTCTGACGAAATGCAGAAATTTAAACAAATAGTTGTGTCTCCAAGATTTTTCTTAGCTATTAGTTCGTCTTGGCTCAGAGAAGAAGCGCGAAGTATTCCAAGGTGCTTTTCTTTACTGTCAAATTTAAAAAACGGAGGCAGCGTATAGTCTGTCAATACAATCCTTCCATATTCTGCATATTCTGGATTCTTGGATATAATATCCTTAGTTACAATTCTGATACTCTCGTTTATTATAGAGTCCATATTCAACCTATATTGGGCATCGATTCTGCAGATACACAACAATGTTGCAGCTACGGTCAATAATATATGCTTTATCATTTGGTTATAATTTTAGGCATTACAAAATCATTCAATGGGACAATGGCTTGTACACCTGCTCTGTCGTAGATATATACTCTTCCGTCTCCCATTCCAAAGCAATAGTTTGCACCATCTCCTGCATACTTAATATCAGCGGAAGATGGCGGTTGTGGGTATTTCATGTCATTAGGATATATGCCAACACTTCCGCTTGGGTGGCTATGGAACATCGGAGCGTTTGGAGGTGCGCTGACCACCATCGACAAAGGTCGGTCAGGAGAGCCGACCGGACCTGGGGTGGAAGTAAAAACTATGCCGTCGTTTATATATCCGCCATATTCCCGATTGTTTCGGTCTGCCGTATCGCCGGAACGATCATCTCCAATGGCGTTTATCATATTTTGTCGGATGCTCTGTCTTGCAATTTCAATTGAATTTTCGTATGCAATAGGATTTGCTCCGAACATCTCTGTATTCCCGTTATTTTCTTTGATAAAATTGATTGTAGCTTTTTCCAATTTTTTAGGCAATCCGGCGCCAGGTATAATTTCATTGCTATTTTGGAAATACTTTTCCTTTGTTTTCAGCACGAACAATTTTCCATCGTCAATGCCGTCGTTGCCTATAATTTTACCATTATGCATAAAATGAGCCTTTCCGTCCAAATCCACGTTGCATACCGGGTTGTTTGCGCAGTAGGCGTAGGGGGAGAGGGATGGGTAGGAGAGAGCGAGCGGGTCGGGCGTGGTGAAGCGCACGAGCAGAGGGTCGTAGAATCGGGCTTCGTTGTCATACCAATCTATGCTCTCGAACTGCTCGAACTCCTTGCCCACGTGCATGCGGCGCGTGGCTGGGATGCTGTTGGGCGCCTTGTAGACGGGCAGCCCGGAGGCGTAGTAGCAAACAGCCTGCTCCACCGTGCCGGCGCTGTCGGTTGCAGCCACGATGCTGCCAAGCGAGTTACGCACGTAGCGGTGGCTGTGCCAGCGTCCGTTGTCGTCCTTGGAGAAGAATCCGCCGCTCCACTCCAGACGGCGAGTCCTGCCGCCGACGCGCAGCACGTCGCCGTAGTATTCGCGGAGGGTGGATCGCGCCCGCTTCTGCTCGCGTACCACCGTGTCGCCGTTCTCAACGCGAGTCACGGTCGTGACGTAATAGCTTGTCTCCGTCTCGCGCTCCTTCACGCCGTCGGCGTTGTAGCTCAGGCTCAGTGTGTTGCCGTTGTCCATCGTGAAGCGTATCGGCAGGTGACGGTCGTTGTAGAGTATTGATGCGATGCGGCGTGTGCGGTCGGCTGTTATGCGCCCGCACTGGTCGTAGGTGATTGGACGGTCGTATTCACCCTCTGCAAACCGCGGCGCATATACCGCCATCGCTGGCGACGATGAGTCGACGATGCGGCTCACGCGGTTGCCCTCGTATTCGATTGCAGCCTCCTGCACCGCCGGGTATCCGCGGTTTATCATCGTGACATTGCCGTTGAGGTCGTAGTCGAACGTCTCGGAGAAAAGCTCCGTGAACGGCGACAGGTTGCTCTCCCCGCATATCGCCGCCGTCAGGAAGCGTCGGTCGCCGTAGTCGTACTCCATGCGCTGGACGAATTTCTCTCCGCCGTAGGCAACGCTTGTGGTTTTTTCCGCCACCAAGCCATTGGCGGCGAAGTAGAGCGTCTCGCTGTAGCTGTTGTTGGCGATGGCAGTGACGCGCCCCTCCGCATCGAGCGTGTAGCCGGTCGCACCGTCGCTGCCGCCGCTCCGTCTCACAAGTCTGCCGGCGGTGTCATAGTCGTGGTAGACCCGCTCCCATTTTCCGCCGTCCACCCGGATTCCCTCCGCATATAGCTGCCCACCGTCCTGCATGTATGAGAAACAGCGGTCGATGGTCACCTCGTCGGGATTCGTCTGAAACTCGCCTTGCGGCAGCGACAGCACGGTGCGGCAGCGCGTTGGACGCCCGATGAAATTGCAGTCGGTGAACGTGCTTTCGATGAACTCCGCCGAGTACTGCCTGCGGCACCGGGCGTGCTCGCGTCCGCGGCGGTCGTAGAGCCACACCGTGAACTCCGGGAACCCCATGCCGCCCATCACGGCGCAACCCGTGGGCTTGCCCAGGCGCGACGGCGCGCGCTCAAAGGCGTATTCCGCGTCCGACGGCAGAGTCCAGTCGGAAGTCCAGAAGTCGTATGAGTCGTAGTACCAAGCATTTGTGAGATTGTAGTCGCGGTCGGGCGCATTCTCGAGACGGTAGCACATGTGCATATCCTTGTCGACCGCGGCGTCGAACACCGCCGAGATTTCCGACTGTGCATACTTCCGTTCCAGCTCCTCCCGCGTCCACGGCAGTTGTGAAATTCCAGCCGTCACGCCCGCCACGGCAAGCCTCTTGTCGCTGTCGTAGGCATAGAAACGCCACTGCCCGCGGCTGCGCAGACAGCCGTCCTGCTCGAGCGCCAGCCGACCGAGCCGGTCGTAGACATAATATGTAGGCGCCACGCCGGGCACACGGCTCATCGTCACCCTGTTGCGTCCGTCGTATCGCCACTCCGAGCAGTATTGCTCCACTATAGTTGAGTTGCACACGCCGTCGGCCGTCAGCCTCCGTGCCCCCTCGGGCGACACCGTGAACCTCAGCCTTCCGCACTCGTCGTAGACCCAGAAAGTCCAAGCGTCGTCTTCAAGCTCCGCAACCTTGCGTCCGTCAAAATCAGTGAAAACCGAGCGCGAATAAGCACTCGTCTCGTCGGTCTCAATCGTGAACCTCAGCGTCCCCTCCTTGTAGTATCCCTGGCGCACCAGCCGTCCCTCGCCGTCAACATCAAAAATCGGAACCGTCTCGTCGAAACAGAATCCATGCTCCATGATGCGAGGTTTCGATGCCCCCGGGCGCGTCATCGACACTGGTCTGCCTTCCTCCGACAACTCGTATTTAAAAGCCGTCAGCGGTCTGTCGCATCCGTAGAACGCCTTGGCCTCTCCGATCAGCGATGCCGGCGCCACAAACGCCCCTCCGCCGTGCGTGCCCACCGGCAGCCACCGCTCCGCCACCTTGTCTCCGTGTCCGTAGACCGTCAGCTCCGCCACGTCCTCGAAATCGCCGCCCGCACCCACGCGTACAGTCTCCACCGGGCGTCCAAGTCCGTCAAAATAAGTTGTCGTGACACGCGCCATATCGAAGAATGCCGCCGGCTCGCTGCGCGACGGCGAGTAAGATTCAATCACGCGCACATAGCTCATCGGCGCCTCCGCCGCAACCATAGGCAGGGCAAGCAGAAACAGTGATATGCCGACAAAATGCTTCATCTCGATGGTAATAGGTTTGTTGATAACAAAGTAAGCGAAAAAAAACTATAAATGCAATAGCAGATTCTGCAATTTTGCAAACTTCTCCGATTTTTTATAGAAGTGTCATTTCTTCAATACCTAATCGCTGAAAAGAATGACAAATAATAGGATTGATAGTTTCATTGTAACTTCTATTTTGTTTTAGATTTTAAATGAATAAAAATCAAGCTGTCTTCCAACAGACAAATACGGTTTGGCTTAAAAATGGACATTGAGCCGATAGTGACCTTTAAGCCAAGACTCTTTTATGAAGTTGCTTCGTATAAGGTTTGCTCAGATCAGAATCCTCTCAAATGTCGGTATTTTTTCAGGTACAAATGCTCATTGTCTTTGTATATGGCCCTGATTCTGACTTTAGACGGAGCAATATTAATAAATCTGACAGGACCGTCGTCTCCTCCAACTTCATCCCACGTTACGGTTCTGTATGTTATTTGCCATTCATTGTTGTCATTCAATTCACAAATCCAAGCAGGTTTGATAAACTTGAAGATGACAGGATGACGCACTTCAAAATGAAATAACCAGTAGTTACATCTGTCCGCTATTTTAAAGCGGCCATAGGTTCTCTGTGTGGGAATCAAGAACTCTTTTATGAACTCATTTATGCACACTCTCATTTTTTGTTCGTCATTCGAATTAAATCCAGTGGGAGTGAAAAAGAAATGGGCTCCATTCTGCTCCAGAACAATCAGAGGCTCCATGTCATATCTGGATCGATCCAATTCACCATAGCCTGAGTATTCGCTTATCTGCAACAATAAAACGGAATCGACTCTCATTATCTCAATGGCATAATCCTTAAACATCTTCCGTTCAAAATTCCATCTTTTTATCACCTTGTCGACAGAAAAACCGTCTTTGTAAATCCACCATTTTATTATTTCGGGTTCTTGTACGGATACAAACTCCAAAATCTTCTGAAAAGATGGAGAATTCGTTTCATATACAGTATACGATTCCAAACCTCCGGGCAGCGCGTTTCGTCCCAATTGCCCAAACACGGATAGCGAAGATAAAAGCAATGCTGTTATAAATGGTAATGATTTCATATTATTGTTCTTTGCTCTTTTTGTATGGTTTAACTATGCACAAGGTGTTGGAGAAAGGATGTTATGTAGATTTGCATCGCTACGATAGTCCGGTACTTTTACATAGTCACAAGTGCGGTTGTCGATAAATGACTGGTTGTATATTTTCCCTTGTACAAGATACAATTTATAATAATCTGGATTTTCATTCAATTTGTATTTCCCAAGGAAAAAGTCCGTTCGTCCTTCAATTTTTTGGCATGGCGCCTCCGCCGCAACCATAGGCAGGGCAAGCAGAAACAGCGGTATGGCAAAGACAGGTTTCATATAGACGCCAAGCTTGTAATTTTCACAAAGATAGAGTGTTGTTTTTGAAAAAGCAAGGGCGGAGGCTATAAAAAACGGGGCAGGAAAGGTGGAGGCAGGGCGATTTAAACATTTTTAGGCGAAGAAATTGCACAGGGATGACGCTATTTGCTAATTTTGCATAATTAAAGGAGATGTGAAAAATGAAGAGACTTTTGCTTGTGATAATCGCAATGATGTCGCTGCTTCCGGCATCCGCCGGCGAAAAGGCGAAGATGACGCTCGTGACAAAAGTACATGACTTTGGATATGTCAAGGAGAAAGGCGGCGACGTGACATGCTGGTTCGAGTTTCGCAACACTGGCGACGAGCCGTTGATAATCCGCACGGCGCGCTCTTCGTGCGGCTGCACAAAGCCCGCTTATCCAAAGAAGCCCATTGCCCCCGGCGAGACAGCCAAAATCGGAGTGACGTATAAGCCCGACGGCCGCCGCGGAGCGTTTGACAAGACCGTCACGGTGGTGACCAACGGCGGGACGGCGTATTTGAGGATTAAAGGCAACGTGATACCGTAATGCGCAGACTGACGGTGATATTGACGGCGGCGCTTGTCGCCGCGGCTGCCTCCGCACAGCTGCAATGGAAGGAGACGGCGTGGGACTTCGGCATCATCAAGGAAGCCGACGGCAAGGTGGCTCACCGGTTTGCCTATCGCAACGGCGGGGCCGACACGGTGGTCGTGAAGCGCACATCGTCATCGTGCGGCTGCACGACGGCAAGGCTTGCCGACACGGAGATATTGCCCGGCGACAGCGGCAGCCTTCTTGTGGAGTTCAATCCGTCGTATCGCCCGGGTCCGTTCAAGAAGCATGTGGCTGTGCACACCGACAAGGGAACCACACAGCTGCAGATAGCAGGCAAGGTGCGCCCCGAGGGAGAGACCGTAGGGCGGATTTTCCCGGAGAAAGCCGGTGATTTGCGGCTTACGTCGCGCACGGCAGTGGTTGGCGACGTGCGGCAGGGACACCGCCGCCAGACAAGCGTGATAGCCTACAATGCCAGCCGCGACACCCTCAGCCTTTCGTTTGATAGCGCCGACAAGCGGATTGGCGTGGTTGCCGAACCCTCTGTGGTGGCTCCCGGCGACCTGACTTCGTTCAGCATCGTCTTTCAGACAGACAGTGCCGACGAGACAGGGCGTGCCGACACGCAGATAGCCGTCAAAGCCAACGGTAGGAGTGTGGGCGTGATAACCGCCACGGCGCAAGTGGTGGCAGCGCATCCAGAGAAAGTGGACTATGCCTCCGCACCGCAGTTGAGGCTTCGCGCCGACAGGGTGGACTTCACCCCGATAGGCACTAAGAAGATTATGCGCAGCGTGGAGATAGAGAATATCGGCAAAGCCGACCTTCACATCACCGGCACCGGCACGATGGACGATGCGGTGGCAGTGAAAAAGACGGCGCGATGCCTGAAGCCCGGTCGGAAAGGCAAAATCTGCATAACGCTCGACCCGAGCAAGATGGCCGACGGCCGACTGCTCAACAGCAGTGTGGTGATATTCACCAACGACCCGCTGCAAGGCACCGTGCAGATACGCACTGTAGGCACAACAGAAACAGTTAAAAAACAAAAATAACAAAAGACACAACGATATGGAATTTCTTGATCATGACGAGCATCACAATATGGTGAGCCATCCGGAGAACAGCAAAGAGTTTGCCGGACTTGCTGTCAATAGTGGAGTGGCAGAGCCACCGAAAGTCAACCCTTACTTCCATCCGCGCAAGCGCCGCCGCACGATGACAGCCGGCGAATATGTGGAAGGCATCCTCAAGGGCGACGTGACTGTGCTGAGCCGAGCGGTGACGCTTGTGGAGAGTCTGGTGCCCGAGCATCAGGCATTGGCTCAGGAAGTGATAGAAAAGTGCCTTCCGTCGGCAGGCAACTCGCGCCGCATCGGCATCACCGGAGTGCCGGGAGCCGGCAAGAGTACGTCGATCGACGAGTTCGGACTGCATGTGCTTAAAGACGGCGGCAAACTCGCCGTTCTCGCCATCGACCCGAGCAGCGAGCGCACCAAAGGCAGTATCCTCGGCGACAAGACCCGCATGGAGAAACTGTCGATTCATCCCAAAGCCTTCATCCGCCCCAGCCCGTCGGCAGGCTCTCTCGGCGGCGTGGCACGCAAGACTCGCGAATCCATCGTGCTTTGTGAGGCCGCCGGCTTCAACAACATCTTTGTGGAGACCGTCGGAGTGGGACAAAGTGAGACGGCAGTGCATTCGATGGTCGACTTCTTCCTGCTGATACAGCTGGCAGGCACCGGCGACGAGCTGCAGGGCATCAAACGAGGCATCATGGAGATGGCCGACGGCATAGTCATCAACAAAGCCGACGGCGACAACATTGAGCGCGCCAACCTTGCCAAAGCACAGTTTCAGAGCGCGTTGCATCTGTTTCCGCCCACATTGTCGGGCTGGATACCCGAAGTGCTGACCTATTCGGGCTACTACGGCATCGGCATCAAAGAAGTGTGGGAGATGATTGACCGCTATTTCGAGTTTGTCAAAGGCAACGGTTATTTCGAGCACCGTCGCATGGAGCAGGAGAAATATTGGATGTATGAGACAATCGACGAGCAGCTGAAGGCGCACTTCTACCGTGACCCTGAGGTGGAAGCGTTGCTGAAGGTGAAGCAGGACAATGTGCTTGCCGCCCGCCAGAGCTCGTTTGTGGCAGCAAAAGACGTGCTTGACTATTATTTCCAAAAAATGGGTTTGAAATAATTTGCACTAACTTTTGATAAGTTAGGCTGCGTCTTGGAAAAATCAAAATTTCAAGCAAGCTTGATTTTGCTTTTTTGATAAAACCGGCTGCGCCTCGGAAAAATTGAAGCGAGCTTCATTTTTCACTCGGCTTGCGCGGTTTTTCACTCGACTTGCACTAACTTTTGATAAGTTAGGCTGCGTCTCGGAAAAGAAAATTGTGCAAGCACTTTTCTTTTTGATAAAACCGGCTGCGCCTCGGAAAAATCGAAGCAAGCTTCATTTTTCACTCGGCTTGCGCGGTTTTTCACTCGACTTGCACTAACTTTGTGCGAATTTTAAAATTTGGTCAGAAATTGGAAAAAGAAAAGATAAAGAAATCGTTGGGCACGGTGTGCAAGGTGGTCATACCATTGGTTGTCGGAGTAGGATTGTTTTATTGGCTCTATAACAATGTCGATGTGGAGCAGATGAAAAACATCCTCCGCTACGACGTGGACTACACTTGGATAGGCGTAATGCTCGTAATATCAACGTTCAGCCACGTGTTCCGCGCTATGCGATGGCGTTTGCAACTGCGTGCGCTCGGCATCGACGCGCCGCTCGGGGTGCTTGTAGTTTCGATATTCGGCACGTATGCTGTCAATCTTGTCTTTCCACGCCTCGGAGAGGTGTGGCGCTGCGGCTACATCTCGCGTCGCCAGAAAGCCCCGTTTACCAAAGTGGTAGGCTCGATGGTCGCCGACCGCCTGTCGGACACCGTTACCGTTCTGACGTTGACCCTTGTGACGATGTGTCTTGCGTGGTCTGCGTTCGACAAGTTTTTTGATGCCTTCCCTCAGGTCAAGGACGGCATATTCAATACCGTGACATCGCCCGTGACATGGATAGGAGTGGCAGTTGTCGCAGGACTCGTTGTAGCGTTGTTCAAACTTGGCAAGCGCTTCGCGTTTATCCAGAAAATCGACAATGCCATCGCCGGACTGTGGCAAGGCTTCTACAGCATAACAAAGATGAAAGGTAAGCGCTGGTTCCTGTTTTACACGCTTCTCATCTGGGGCTGCTACTTCACGCAGCTCTACGTTTGCTTCTTTGCCTTTCCGTTTACGAAAGACCTCGGCATTGTTTGCGCACTGGTGTGCTTCGTGCTGAGCAGCATCTCAATGGGCATACCCACCAACGGAGGCCTCGGCGCATGGCACATTGCGATAATCTTCGGACTGTCGCTCTACGGAGTAGGCACGTTCTCGATCAATCGTCCCGACGCCAACGCCACCGCGTTTGCCATGCTCGTTTGGGGCACACAGACATTGTTGCTGATAGCGTTGGGAATCTATTCCTACGTCTACATATTGATGAATAAAACAAAAGAAGGGAACTAAGAGATGGCACTTAGAATAGACGATTATTTCGATGAGGACGAGCGTCCGGCAGAAGAACGCGACGACGAGGCGCAACCCGCACAGTCCGAGGCGCAAGCCGCGCCGGCAGTGCCGGAGGAAGAGCAATACCGCGAAGACTTTATCGTGACCAACGGTCAGCGCCGCCGTCGGCGGTGGCGCCGGATAATCATTGCCGGCACGCTTCTTGTAGTGGCGGCGATAGTTGTCAACATGCTCTTCGTGTCGAAGAAAGTGGACAAAGGCTGTGTGCGCGGCTATCTCGTGAAGGTGGAACTCAGCAGCGGACTGCTGTTCGACTCCTACGAATGCACTATGGTCACCGACTATCCCGACCGAGTGACCGACGCAAATGACTTGATTTTTCATTTTTCCGTGCGCGACCAGAAACTTGGCGAGAAAATCTACAAAGCCATGCGCGGCGACAGCGTGCTGCTTGTAGACTACGTGCGCTATTCAATGAAAATGCCGTGGCGCGGCAACACCGACGTGTATGTCGACAGTGCCACGGTGATGAAGTCGCCCGTGCTCCGCAGTCCCGAACAGGTGGCTCTCGACAAGGCGACATACGGCGCCAAGCCCGACACCACAAAACGTGGATAAGACATAAAAACAAAATAATTAAGGATGGTTGCTCCTTTTCGCGGTCACGGCTGCGGAAAGGAGTTTAATTTTGCATAAAAAGTAAAAACGAAATGCTATGGAAAACAATTTTATTGAAATGGAATGGAGCCGGCTGTGGTGGCTTCTCAGTGTGGTGGTTACGGAGTATGTGCTCGTTCTCGCCGCGGTGGGCGCCGATATGGCAAGCGGCATCAGCAAATCCCGTAAGCGCGGCGAGGCAACACGCAGCCGCTCGCTCCGCCGCACCGTCGACAAGCTGGCGCGCTACTACAACGTGCTTGTGGTGCTTACCGTTGTAGACGCCATGCAGATAGCCGGCGCGTGGTTTATGCGCGCAGTTGAAGGCTATGCCGTGCCCACCGTGCCGCTGTTCACGCTTCTCGGGTCGCTCGGCATGGCAGGGATAGAGGTGAAAAGCATCTTTGAGAAAGGCAGCGACAAGGAGCGCACCGATGTGGGCGCGTTGCTCGACCTGCTCGAATCCGCCGCCGACAATGAGAAATTAACCAAAATTATCAACAACCTTAAAAACTTGAAAAAATGAAACATTTTACCATTGACGAACTTACACATTCAGACACCGCCATCGGCCACGGCATAGCCAACAATCCCGGCGCCGTGGAGCGGGAAAACCTGCGCCGTCTCGCCGAGCGCGTGCTCGACCCCGCAAGAGAACGCCTCGGCGCGCCAATCTACGTCAACAGCGGCTACCGCAACTGCGCGGTGAACCGACTGGTGGGCGGAGCGCGTCGCTCATATCATCTGCAGGGGCGTGCCGCCGACCTCGACACCCGCAGCGGCCGCAACGCCGAACTGATGCGCATCCTCCAGTCGCTTCCCCACACCGAACTGCTGTGGGAACAGGGCGGCCGCTGGATTCACGTAGCCCTGTGACGGCAGCCGACGGCGCCTTTTCCGCAGTGAAAACGGCGGAAAACGGCGGTTTGCGCACAGTTTTTTAACAGAAATCGGATGTCGTGGTTTAAAAAATGTGAAAAATAAAGCCAAACCGCTAAATATTAGAGGTTTGGCTTTTATTGTTGAGTTTTTGTTGTAGCGGTTTGTGAGTTTTTGTTGAGTAATAAAATGAACACATTGCGCGCGATGCGCGTAAATTTGCAACATAAAACCATTAAAATTTATTCGTATGAAAAACTTATTCACCATTATGCAGCCAGCCTACTGCTCGGCACGGCATCAATGGCGGCAGAGCATACGGGGATTGACAACAATTCGGCATATCTTGATTTGCGTCCAAACGGCACGACGCTCCGCACGACGGCAGCCTCACGCATCGTGGTTTGCAACGTGATGGGTCAGGTGGTCGCCAATACAGAGGCAACCGAGGTTTCGACCGCAGGATGGCAGCCAGGACTCTACATTGCCCGGCAAGGCAATGCGGTAGTGAAATTTGTAGTGAAATAGGGATATAAATAAAAACTTAAAAAATAATACAACAATGAAAGCTAATTTATACTCAATTGTACTTATGGCAGGTGCGATGATCTCGTCGGTCAATGCATTTGCACAACCAACAACTTCCGCTCCGACACCTCCCGAATTGGCAAAGAACAAGGTGATTTCAATCTATAGCGATGCCTATGCGTCGACAGGCTTCGAGTTTGGAGAATGGGGAAGCGGCACAGCTTACGCCCAGGAGAAAATCGGTGACACCGACAATGTTGCTAAGTTCACCACAACCGACCTGGGTTACTTCGGATGGCAATTCGGCAAAGTCAACACCGCAGCGATGGACAAGCTCCACGTTGACGTCTATGGCGACGCCGCATTTTCTGTCCGCGTGGTGCCTATCACTGGTGGCGCGGAAGTGGGACAGACCATAGAAGTCAGTGCCGGCAAATGGACAAGCGTCGACCTTGACACCAAGGTGTTTGCCGACGGAGGCGCCAACCTTGCCAACGTGTATCAAATCAAGTTTGACAACGTCAAGAGTCAAACGTTTTATATAGACAATGTCTATTTCTGGAGCACATCGACCGACGTCGACACCGAGGCACCTACCCAGCTGACAGCCACGCTCGTAGAGTCGGCATTCACAACAGTAACACTCTCCTGCACGGCAGTAGACAACAGCGGTGCTGTTGAATTTGTCGTAACCGACGAGGCAAAATCCTACAGCAAGACAGTTGGCGGCGTGTCGGGCGAAGCCACCAAGGTGGTTCTCGACGGACTTACAGCCAACACCGACTACAACTTCACCGTCAAGGCACTCGACGCCGAAGGCAACGAGTGTGCCGACGTCGTTACAATCGCCGCATCGACAAACGTTCTGCCAGAGCCGGCAACCAAAGCATCGTTGCCAGCCTCGAAAGTAATCTCAATCTACTGTGACGATTATACACCAGCCTGCCCGTTCGGCATCGGCGGATGGGGACAGTCGACAACAGCGACATTTTTGCAACTTACCGCCGATGACCAGGCGATGTATCTTGACAACTTCAACTACCTCGGTTTTGAGCTCAACAACAACAAGCCGGCGTTTGACGCCAGCGATATGCTCTACCTCCACCTCGACGTTTATCCGCTGACGCTCACCAAACTTGAGGTCTCTCCAATCTGGGGTGCAGAGAAACTCGTTGATTGCGGTGAACTCACGGCAGGAAAGTGGAACACCATCGTTCTGCCGTTGACATCATTCGACGGCATCCGTCTTGACAACATCTATCAAATCAAGTTTGTAGCTCGTCCAGAAGGTACATCCAAGGCATTTCTCGACAACATCTACTTTGCTACAGACAACGACAGCAGCGTGGCTTCTATGACAGCCGACAAGCTCACCTATGCAGACGGCATGCTCCGCGGCGCAGCCGATGCACGCATCGTGGTTTGCAACGTGATGGGTCAGATGGTAGCCAACACAGAGGCAACCGAGGTTTCAACCGCAGGTTGGCAGCCGGGACTCTACATTGCCCGTCAAGGCAATGCGGTAGTGAAATTTGTAGTGAAATAGGGAAATAAATAAAACAAACATTAAAATTTATACAAATGAAAAAGAACTTATTAAAAATGGCGTTGCTCGCTTTCGCAACCTTTGCGGCAAGTGTGGCAAGCGCACAAACTTACTCCGGTAAAATCACATCAAGCGACTGGCCTAAAGACAAGGGGTTGGAGAGTGATGTAGATTATTCTTTGACTTATATTGAAAGTACGAAGAAACTTAATTTTGAGTTTACCGTTCCTTGTGACAAAAAAATCAATGTTGCATATTTCTTTGCAGAGTATGGCTTTAGTGAAACTAAAATAGAGAATCCGCAATCGGTAGACGGAACATATACTGTGTCGGGAACCACTGTAGGCGCATTTGTTCTTGAAAAAGGAGATGAAACGTGGTTCACTCTTAAATTGGTTATTGACGGTGTCGGGGATATTGTAACAAATAGGATTGCTTATAAGGCGGGAGAAGGAAACACAGCAGAGGACACCGAAGCTCCGGCATGGGTGTCGGACCCGACTGCCGTAGCAAGCTCAACATCGGCAACGATTTCGGTCAATGCTAATGACAATGTCTCAAAGACGCTGACATACGAAGTGTCAGAAGCTGCGGATTTTGCGACAGTGGAGGCAACAGTAAACGGAAAAGCGAATGGAACTACAGAAATTGCGTTGAAAGGACTGTCGCAAAAAACAGACTATACATATTACGTTCGCGTTAAGGATATGGCTGGCAATGTTGGAGATGTTAAAACAGTAACGTTTACAACAACAGAAGCTCCGGCATTGGAGGAGGTGACATACTATGGCATCGCCGGAGGTTCGGACAAGGCGAATTGGATTAATACAGTTGATGGATATTTCCCAACTATTGAATATAGTGCAACAACAACAGCTTACAACCAAATGGTGTTCAAAATCAAACTGAGCGAAATTGGGAAAGGTCTTACAACTCCAGAACTTTGGTGTGACCAATTGCCGGCTGAGCATGTAAAAATGGCAAAGGTTGAAGGAACGACAAATGAATTTACGGCGACGCTTTTTGATGAAAATGCAAAAGCAAGAGGAGACCAAATTAATTTCCGCTTCCGTTTCCCAATGACGGGTGGCGCGCCGATGACAAAGAATATCTATATGAAGGTCGGCGATTCGAATGCGAAACCGTCGGAAGACACTACAGCTCCGACATGGGGCTCTGATCCAGTGGCACAAAACGTAACAGACAAGACTGCTGAAATTGTGGTTAATGTGACAGATGATTCAGGCAGCGCCGTCATTACTCTGACAGGTGATAATGGATTTGTTGAGGTGAAGAAAACAGTAAAAGCCGACGGCACAGATCAGACAATCGCGTTGAACGGACTCACGGCACTCACTGACTACAATCTGACACTTGCCATTGCCGACGCAGCAGGCAATGCCGGCGAGAGCAAAACAGTTAATTTTACCACTCAGGATGCACCGGATCTTGATGTGCGTTATCATTCTTTCAATTTCACTTCAGAGGACTGGAAAAAACATGATCTCAAGGTGGTTCAAACACATTTGCCCCTAATGGCAGGCTTCTTTTGACAGTGAATGCCGACAACACAGTGACGTTTAAGGTTACGGTTGATGAAGGTGCGGAAACCGTAGATAACGCATGGGTCATACTGCACGAAATAGGCGACTCTTTCAGAATTAATGCGCAGGAAGATGGTTCATTTGTTGGCACTTCGACAAAAAGTATTAGCAATAGAGAAGCTCCTCAGATATTCCATTTGAATTTCGTGTTGAAAAATGGTGTCGGAAACTCAGAACTTTACTATAAAGGAATGTCTTTCACACCGTCAGAAGGTTCGACATCAGCAGTAGCAGAGGTTGAGGCAGAGGCAGCTAAGGTTGTTGCAGCCAACGGCGTAATCCGCGTTGAGGGCGACAAGACGTTTGCAGTCTACACCGTAGCCGGACAATTGGCATTCCGCGGCATGGGCGAGGTTCGCCTTGACAAGGGTGTCTATGTGGTTGTTGTCGACGGCAAGGCACAGAAAGTTATGCTGTAAGAAAACAATAATTGATTAAGGCGAAGAGCGGGGCTTCCGGGAAACGGAGGCTCCGCTCTCTGCGTATGGCGCAAGGCGTCACGGGGTAGGCAAACCGATGGGATGACGGTTATACAACCGCTCTTCGGCGGTAGATGGGTGATGCGTTGGCGTCACGGGGTAGGCGAGCCAACCCCGTGCTAACGTATTAAACCGCTCTTCGGCGGTTTCTCCCGATGGCGGTGTATTGCGCCGTTTGCGCAATCAGATGATGATTATGGCGGACGATGGGGTGAGGCAACCGCCGAAGGTGTGGGAGGTCGGTAAATGTGAAAGTAGGAGGTAAATGCCTTTATGAATAACATTTACCTCCTACCCAATTTTCTACATTTTGCTCTGCTTATTTCAGCGGCGGCGCTCCGCGGCGCATATGCGTCGGTGCGTGTACCCCCGACGCGGTCGGGGGTTAACTGAAGGCGTGACCGCTCGCGCGGTCGGCGCAGTAGCGCATCTCCGAAGCGCATATAGATGGTGCCAGCCGATGCCCCATGCGCCCTCCGCTGTCGCTTCGTGCGGATGGGGTTACGCCTATGGCGATGTATTGCGTCGTTGGGGCAATCCGATGGGTGATGGCGGACGATGTGGATGCGCAATACGATGGGTGATGGTGGACGATGGGTGAGGCAACCGCCGAAGGGCGGTTGTATAATCGTAGCCCCAGGTTGGCTTGCCTACCTGGGGTTGGTTGTTGAAATAAAAAATAAAATATAAGTCAGTATATTTGTGAGTTACGATGAAAAGATGTAAATTTGCACCGCTTTTCGTAATCTCTGGCAAGACAAGTGGCTTGTGAATATTGCGACAATTATTAACTAATTAATTCACAATAAAATGGATTTGATTAAAGTTGCCGAAGAGGCATTTGCAACCGGCAAACAGCATCCGGAGTTCGGACCGGGCGACACTATCACAGTGGCTTACCGTATTAAAGAGGGTAACAAAGAGCGTATCCAGCAATATCGCGGTGTAGTAATCCGCATTTCTGGAGAAGGCACAAAAAAACGCTTCACAGTGCGTAAGATGAGCGACAACATCGGAGTAGAGCGTATCTTCCCGATTGAGTCACCGTTTATCGACAGCATCACAGTCAACAAGTTTGGTAAAGTGCGTCGTGCAAAATTGTACTATCTGCGCAACCTTACAGGCAAGAAGGCTCGTATCAAAGAGCGTCGTGTTGTCAACAAGTAATCGCACAGCAGAATGTAGCGATACAGAGACCGATGGTTGGAATCCCAACCATCGGTCTTTTTTTTGCTCGCCTCGGTCTTCTACAACCGCTCTTCGGCGGTAGTCGCGCGTGCATCGGCATCACGGGGTAGGCAAGCCAACCCCGTGCTAACATATTAAACCGCTCTTCGGCGGT
>ERZ773170.967-NODE-967-length-24843-cov-95.155721_pt1 | contig 24843 bp, 13 predicted proteins | sample MGYA00581002_ERZ773170 | MGnify/ENA primary metagenome ERZ773170 (study PRJEB29015, sample SAMEA2737811) | human gut metagenome | biome: human gut; feature: human-associated habitat; material: faeces | place: China | collected 2012 ... | reverse complement strand
CCGATTCCATTCTTTACCTAAAAATTATTCATCCCCCAAATTTCCGTGAAGAGCCCTTTTTTTTCATTCCTCTGCTTTTAATCCCCTTTCTTTCCTCTCATCCATAAATCTAATCCTATAAATGGTGTATAATGAGTAATAGAGACGATTGCCGATGAAGACGTAAGGCTTCCTTTCCTGTGCCGGGAAGTGCGGGAAGGGAACCGGGCTCTGGGGAAGAGGACCTGTCTTTTGACGGCGGTTTATCTGTAGAATATTATTTCCAGTAATTCGAGGGAAGGAGACTTATATGAAAAAGAATTACAAACTTTTGGCGACCCTTGTATTGTCCGGTCTGGCGGGGGCCGCTTTTGGCGTGCTTCCAGCAGAGGCTGCCGTGACGGTCGGACCTGTGGACGGCACAGAGAAGCCTTTGACAAATACGGAGTTTACAAGTCTGTACGGAAATACGTACACGGGTTCTACCAGCGGCAATACCGTTTCCATCAGCGGAGAAGGGACTGTCACCCTTAATACATTAGCCGGCGCTTATACGTTAGAGAGCGGAGATGCATCGAACAACAAGCTTTCCGTAACGGATGGAGCATCTGTCAGCTTTAGCAATGCCACGGACAATTGGATCGCAGGCGGCAGGTCTATGAAGGGCGCTGCCTCGGGCAACCAGGTCACGCTGTCAGGGGTTTCTCTGAATTTGCCTGACGCCACCCCAAGCAGCTTGAAAATTGCAGGCGGGGAAACCGAGTCCGGCAATGCTGATGGCAATACGGTCACACTGGATACGATCACTTCCTCTGGCATCGTCTACGGCGGCCGTGTAGGGAATGGCAATAACGTTGTTGCAACTGTGAATATGAGCGTTCTGCCTGTCTCTGCAGAGGAAAGCACGGAAACGGATACCAGTACAGAAGCAGATCCCATATCCACCAGTGCCAGCAGCAACTCGGTAACGATTACGGGCAGCCAGGTCAAGGGTGTGTACGGCGGCGTGGGCCAGATCGGCTCGGCCAAGGGAAATATCGTCACCATTACGGACAGCAGCGTGGAAATGGAAGCAGTCGGCGGAGAGACGGGTTACATGGTGGGCTGGATTACGCAGCCCGGGCAGCTGAAAGATGCTGAAAACAACCAGGTCATTGTCAATGGATCAAGCACCATCGGCACCGTCGTCGGCGGCGAAGCGGCAGCAGCGAATACTTTTGATGAAAAAAATGGCGAAGTGCAGACAAGCGGCAAATCTTCCGGCAACACCGTCACCATCAATGACGGCACTGTAAAGAACAGCGTCCTTGGCGGCCACTCGGCCATGTCAGATGCCATAGGAAATACCGTCAACATCGCAGGCGGCATTATCGGCACGGAATCATCAGGCACTGGTGAAGCCGATGACAACGCCATCGCCGGCGGTTTTGCCGAAGAAGGACAGGCGAACAATAACACCGTCAACATCACAGGCGGCACCCTGGGCGCCATGATGAGCCTCTACGGCGGTTACAGCGAAAAAGGAAGCAGCGGCAACACGCTGAACCTTCATACGAAAGGAAATACCGTGAAGAATCTCGGCTATTTCCAGAACCTGAACTTCTACGTCCCGGAAGGAACAGCGGCAGGAGAAACGATGGTGACCGTCACAGGAAACGCCGACGTTTCCAAAGCAGTCATCCAGGCGGGAATTGAGAAAACGACGAAACTCGCGCCCGGACAGGCCATCAACCTCATCTATGATGCAGGCGGCATCAAGACAGACGGCACATCATACAGCATGATGAGCGGCAAAGACATCGTCAGCGACGCCGGCTTCGTCGACCGCAAGGCAGCCGTCAAAAAACAGGACGACAACACCATCGTCGTCTATGTCCCGAAAGACGAAAAAGGCACCATCCATCCGGACACCAAGATCATTCCGGAAGACCGTGAGAACGGGATCAATACCATCAAGAACGCAGGCGATCTCGTTTCCAATGCAGCAGAAGGCGCATGGAAAGAAGACCATGACGTCGATGCGAAATTCGTGCCCTATGCCATCGTAGGCGGCTACGACCTCCACTACAACACGGGCTCTTACATCGACAGCAATGGCATGGCCGCCAACGTCGGCCTCATCCGGAGAATCCGCCGCGATGGAGCCATCGACACCGTCATGCCGTTCCTCGAATACGGCAGGAGCAACTACGCCAGCTTCCTTGACGACGGAGCCAGAGGCGACGGCCGCCAGCACTACACCGGCGGAGGCGTCCTCCTGAGACGCGACCTCGATGACGGCAAGTACTACGAAGGCGCTATCAGAGCCGGCCGCCTCAAAGGCGACTTCCACGGTATCATCGACAGCACCGCCCTCCGCTACGACAGCAGCGCGCCGTACGTCGCAGCCCAGGCAGGCGCAGGCAAAATCTACGCCAAAGACAGAGACACCTATGACCTCTACGGCAAATTCTTCTGGACTCACCTCGGAAGCGATACCGCCACCATCAGAAACAGCCGCGGCGAAGCGAAGTACGAATTCGACGACATCAACTCCTACCGGACAAGACTGGGCATGAGATGGACCAGAAACTTCGACAAAGTCCGCTCCCTCTACGCAGGCATCGGCTGGGACTATGAATTTGACAGCAAAGCAAGAGCTTTCTATGATGCCTACAGAACCGACACCCCGACTGTCAAAGGATCCAGCGAATTCCTCGAACTCGGCTGGAAGAGCAAAGTCACCAGCGACCACCCCTGGGGCGTAGACCTCAAAGCCACAGGCTGGACCGGAAAGCAGGAAGGCGGCACACTCTTCGCGACAGTTAGCAGAAGCTTTTAAATGAATTAACGCGTTTTACGAAAAAGGACCCGTTCTATGTGAATGAGTCCTTTTTCCGTGTCTGCTTTCTCGAGCAAAGCGAGGCTTAGCTGTCCCCGTTAGGGGAAAGTGGCGCGCATGCGCTGAAAGGGGTTCATCTCCCCGGACATAGTCCGGTTGTCTGGTTTTATCTTCTTCCGCTCAAATCTATCTTTCCGGAATTTATAACAAAACTATAAATAACTACACAAAAATGTTGTAAAATATAAATAATAACGGAATTATATAATTCCATTCTTTATATAAAAAATAAGAAGAAGTATCCGGCGTATGAGAGGGATGCTTTAAGGAAAGGAGGCGCGGTTCCGCAAGGGTGCTGCTGCGGCAGGATCCACTCAGAAGATTCTGGGAGAGCGAGTTTGCGGATGGTGGTGGAAGGCCATCCCCGCTTGCGGTTTATAAAAGGGGAGGAATATTAATGAAACAAGAACGCCGTAAAATTATGACGGCATTGATCATGTCCAGTCTCCTGAGTCTGGGCTTTTGTGGTGCGCCGGCTTATGCCGCGGTCACTGCAGAATCCAGCTCCGGGACGGTGACCGGGAATGAAGATACCGGGACGGTCAATGGAAACACATTAAACATCGTATCAGGAACCACTGTGGGAAGCGCGGTGGCTGGAAGTACGATAACAACAGTAGAATCAGGTATGACAGACAGCATTTCCACAGACAGCGTATCAGGGAATACGATTGCCGTTACAGGCGGAACAGTCAATTCTCTGGCTGCGGGCGGACTGTCGCTTAATGGGTCAGTAACCGGGAACAGCGCATCCATGGGAAATTCGGATACAGTGCAGTCCTCTGCCGCTGTCATTGCTGGCGGTATTTCCGGCGCCGGTGATGCCAATAGGAATACGCTTTCATTCAGTGGTGGCAGCGTATCAGAATTAGCCGTCGGCGGCTTTTCTGACTATGGCGGGGCCTCGGACAACAGTGTCACGATGAGTGGAGGTTCCGTCTACAAACTGGCAGGCGGCGCTTCTGTGGGAGGTGTTGCTTCCCTTGGTCAAACCTTGATTAATGATTTTAGCTCCTTAGGTTCCGGATTGAGTTACAAAGGAACCACCGGCGGATCTACAGAAAATAATAGGGTAACCATGAGCGGCGGATCGGCGACGTACGTCTGGGGTGCCTATAACTGGAATCTCACAGAAACAGAAGGAAATGTAGACGTCATCGGCAACCAGGTGACAATCAGCGATACAGCCGTGGTCAATGGGACAGGTTGTTGGAGGTGAAGCAGATGCAGGCAGTGCGGACAACAATGCGGTCATTATTAAAGGAGGCATCATTAATGGTGCTGCCTCTGGCAGTGGACCCAAAGGTATGTCTGTCATTGGTGCCAACACGAACGTGTCCGGCAGCGGTGGCGCGAATACAAATAACAGTGTAACGATTTCCGGCGGCACGTTCGGGGAAACCGCGGTAGCAGCTGGCAACCGTATTATCGGGGCGTATTCCCAGAGCAGCGATGAAAATATTTCCGGTAACAGAGTGAAGATTTCCGGCGGTACTTTCGGCCAGGAGCAAGGCAGCGCTAACTTCGTCTATGGCGCTTACGATCTGGGGCATGGCAGTACGATTTCGAAGAACTCCGTTGCTATTTCCGGCGGCACGTTGGATGCGCAGGGAGGCTATGACATTCTGATCGGCGCTTATATAGATGTAGATGGTACGAGTGATACGGCTTCAGAAAACAGTGTCAGCCTGACAGGCGGTTCTATCGGTGCTTCCGGCAGTGCTGATACTTTGCAGATCAAAGGCGCACAAATCAATGAAAACGGCACTGCCAGCGGCAACAGCGTAGAAATTAATGGAGCTGACATTGGTTCAACATCGGCCCAAGGCATCGAAGTGGAGGGCGGTATCGTAAAGACCGGTGCAGCTTCGGAGAATAAAGTGACGATTTCGTCGGGAACGTTGAATACATCATCGGCAGCAGCGTTGCAGCTCTTTGGTGGTTTTGTGCAAAGTTCCGGCGACGTGACAGGCAATGATATCAACGTTACCGGCGGCACCATCGGCAAAGACAGCGGTGCACCCTATCTGTATGGTGGTTATACCGCTTCAGGTAATGCTGCAGAAAATAAGGTCGAAGTATCAGGAGCCGCCCTGAATCCTAATGCAGTCTTTGTCGGCGCCTTTACCGGATCTGGCGATGCGTCCGGCAATACAGTATCCCTTACTGGGCAGACGGGCGGCTATACCGGAAGTGGCAGCGCCAGCAAAAATACACTCGGTGTCCAGGACAGCACAGTAAATGGAAGTATCACTGGCGGACAGACTGGTACAGGCGATGCTGCAAGTAATACAGTGAACATGAGCGGTACAAATACAACGGGAAGTGTTTACGGCGGTCATGTAACGACATCTGGTAATGCCACGGGAAATACAGTCAATTTTACAGAAGGAAGCAGTAATACATCCTTGATTTATGGCGGTTATACCTCCAAAGGCATGGCCAAAGATAATCACGTCAATATTTCCGGAACGTCGCTGAATAAACTCAAGCTTATTTACGGTGGCTATTCCAATGCGGCCGGAACTGGGGAAGATGCCGGAGCAGCCTTGAACAATACAGTATCAATTACAGACAGTGAAGAGGCAGACGGCTCTATCGCCTTGGTAAATTATACTTATCCACGCATATATGGCGGTTTCTCGAAGGCTGGCGACGCATCGGGAAATGAAGTGCTGTTCGACATGGAAGATGGGAATGTTTACCAAATATTCGGGGGCAGTACACAGTCAGCGTCAGCCAGTGCCAACAGCAATACTGTTACCATCAAATCTGGTACGATAACGGGTTTAGTGTTTGCTGGCCGTAATACAGCTGGCGGGCAGGCCAATGATAATCACCTGTATGTTCAGGGCGGTAGTCTGGAAGTCAATTCCCATATTGTGAGCGGCTATGGGACAACGGCAGGTAATAACACGTTAGAAATTTCCGGCGGCAGCTTGGGCTCTACGAAGGCTAACTATGCCCTGAATATTGCTGCCGGTGAAAGTTATAAGCCCGGCGGTGTAACGGAAGGCAACCAGTTATCCATTACCGGCGGCAAGATCGGAATGGGCGAAAACGCAAAAATACATATTTTTGGTGGATATAATCATAGGGATTATGCCAACAAGCTTGCAGCCTCGGCATCGGATAATCATATCAGCATGGAAAATGGTACAATCGATTCCCACGGTGGCTCCGTATCCATGATTGCCGGCGATATGGAAAATGCAGGATCCGGCAGCAGTACTATGACAAACAATACCATCACCATTTCCGGAGGTTCCATCAATGCTGCAGAGGATGGCAGTACCGGAGGAGATATCAATATAGCAGGTGCTTATTCAGATAGTTCCGGGGCGTCCTCAAATGAAGTCAATATTTCCCGCGGCACAATCGGTACAGCCAGCGGCGTGATCTCCATTTCCGGGGCCGCTGCCTACCCGGGAGATGCATCTGGAAACAGTGTCACCATCACGGGCGGCACCATTGGCAGCACGGATGGCGTCGATCCTGAGAACCCTTCCAGTATCGTGGGCGCTTTATCCGTACCTGGCAAAGCAACGGATAATCATGTGTCCATTTCGGGCGCAAACCTGATAGGAGCTATAGAGATCTATGGCGGAGAGAGCGGCGCAGGCAGTACGGGCAACAGCGTCACCCTCGCAGGCGATGCATCAGGAAACATTTATGGCGGCCTCACAATGGGAAGCGGTGCAGCTTCAGGAAATACCATCAATCTGGAGAGCGGCCATATCAGCAGTTCACAAATTATTGCCGGTTATACGGTTAGCGGCGAAGCATCGGACAATACAGTCAATATTACCGGCGGCGTGCTGAATGGCACCGCGGCTCTCTATGGCGGCTATGGCACGTCAAGTACAGGAAATACGCTCAATGTCTATTCGAAAGGAAATACCGTCGGCGAACTGGGATATTTCCAGAAGATTTATATCGCACCTGAGGCAGAACTCACCATCGGTTCAGCAGACGCAGAGGGAGCAGAAAACACAGGCAGTTTTGCTGTCGAAAATGGCACGACTGTTGATGCAGAAGGCGCTCTGACGATTGCCGGAGATCTCTCTTCCGATGCATTGACTGTCACGGCAGGAAATGCTGCTATCGGCGGCACGGTTTCCTCCACGAATGGATCGACCGTTTCCTTAGGCGGCAATGATCTCGCTCTGACGACGGCCAATGTGGACAACACCAGTACTCTGACTCTGACGAGCGGCAAGCTGACGGCAGAAAAACTCTCCGATTCTATCACGGGCGGCGGCAAGCTTACTCTGGATGGTACGGCTACACTTGCTACGACAGCAGGCCAGGTATTTACCGATGGGGATACCACAGAAACGACAGCCGGGGACAACGGTCTGACCGAGACCACGGCGGATTCCGTCAATTTCAAGGCAGGCACGCTCTCCCTCTCGGATGATTACAGCTATACATACCTTACAAATATCCAGAAGACCATGGATGCGCTGGAAGATTCCACGACCAGTATCGTCATGACGGGCAACCTCGTGGATACCACGGGCATCAGCAACACGCTCACGACAGAAGGCAGCAACATTTCCATTGGCGCTCCTTCCTCGGAAGACAACACGACATCGCTGGACCGCGGATTCAATGTCGCCGCCCTTGATATGGGCGGTGCGGATACGGTATCCGTAGCCGGCGGTCAGAATCTGACACTGGGCGACAGTGAAACGACGGATGTCATTACAACCGACAGCGGCACGGCTTCAGTTAATCTGGCGGAAGGGTCTACCTTTACGATTGGCAACAGCGCTGTTGCAGAAAATCAGACACTGAACGCCGCTGCTGATGTGACTGCGGAAAACAGTACTATCGCAGCGAATGGACAGACGACTGTCACGGGTGATGTCGCTTTGACCGACTCTGCCCTCACATCCCAGACCGGTACGCTGACTCTGGAGCAGAACCTGACGACAAGCGGAACATCCGTCGTCACTGGTGATGTTACTGTCGCCAAAGCCATCACCGGTGATTCCAGCATCATACTGAAACTGGGAAATGAAGAGGAATCTGTTAATCTCAGCGCAAGAAGCATCAACCTGAATGGCGGTACGCTCTACCTCGATCCGGTCTGGATAGGCGGGACGCAAGAGGACGGCGCAGAAGCCGCTGCAGGTTCTATTTCCGGATCCAAAGTCGTCATAGGAAACAACTCTACGCTGACGGTTGGCTCCACCGACAAGACCCTTGCTGAAAAGGCATTTACGGACAGCGGACTTACCTGGAGTGACACGGATATCCTCTCTGCCCTTTATGTTGCAACGAGCGCCAGCCTCTCCGATGGCAGCGTTGTCATCGACAGTTCGGCCAATGCGGACAGTGCGGCAGCGATTGTCACATTCAAGATGGGAAAGAATTCCCTCCTGATGATTGACGGAAATAAAGTATCCGGAAGCCAGGCGGCAGCCATTACGGATGTAAGCACTACCGATATTTCCCCTTCCGCAAAGATTTACATTTCAAATGCCAAGGGCAATACCACATACAACATCCTCTCCGGCACGAACGACAAAGATGGAAACGGCCTCTTTGCAGAAGCCGGGGCAGCCGTAAACAGCAATGTCTTCTCGTACGGACATCTGCTTGAATTCGTTGGCGCTGAAGGAAATGGGGAAACACAGTTCTCCGTCACCGCTGAATCCCAGGACGCGCATGATGTATACGGCGATAAAGTCATTGCACCCAATACCATCAATGCTGCTATGGATAGCGGCGGTGCTGCATCTGCCTTTGCTCTCGCGGCTTCTGACGACAATTTGACCGAAGAAGCACAGGAAAGCGCATTTAACAGCGCATCAGCCCTGACTGAACCTGCCGGCGTACAGCATGGACTCTATGCGGCAAACAACCTCTTCGACAGCTCTCTCACATCCCACCTGACCGGCCTTTACACAGAAGATCAGGATAAGGATCTCTGGGCTCATTTCATCCACTCCAAGGAAAATGTCCGCGGTCTCGGCCTGGCCAATATGGGCGCTTCCTATGATGCACAGTTCAATGGCGTTGTCGTCGGCAGTGACTTCTACAAGAAGGGAAATGCGACAGTCGGCGCAGCCCTGACGTACATGGATGGAAGCTTCTCTGGAAATACCGAAGCAGCGCACACCAAGAACGACGTCGACTACTACGGCCTTGCTCTCTATGGCAGAGTCGAACAGGGACCGATGACATACCTCGGCGACATCTCCTACCTCCATGGAAGCAACGACCTCAAGCAGCATAACAGCGGCAGCACCATCACCGGTTCCACTGACAGTGATGCATACAGCATCGGCGTCAGAGCCGAAAGAGGCATCGGCCTTGGCATGGGCACTCTGACCCCGTTCGCAGGCCTCCGCTACGCACACCTTTGCACGGATGCCTACACCGACAGTATCGGCGTCCGTCATGACAGCGATGATGCTAACGTCTGGATGTTCCCGCTCGGTCTCCGCTACAGCGCAGACATCAAGAACGGCACCTGGACCATCCGCCCGATGGCAGAAGCAGGCTACGTATGGACATTCGGCGACCGCGACGGCACTGACAAAGTAAGCTTGGGCGGTGCAAGCGACGCCTTCGGCTTCGACATCGCCGACGCAGGCAGCTGGTATGGCAGACTTGGCGTACAGGCAGCCAAAGGAAACTTCACCTACGGAGTCGCCTACCAGTACCAGCACGGCGCCAGCGTACAGAGCAACACCTGGACCGCAGCCGTCAGATACCACTTCTGATAGGGAAATTATGTAGGAAATAGGGAAAACTCCATTCACCATTTTCTGATGAGTGGAGTTTTTGCGTGGGATAGGAGAGGAGGGCCGTAGGCCGGTCTTGACCTTGCTCCGGGAGGAGAAGGTGGAAAATTTTTGCTTTTTAAAATTTCTCGGATGAGTTGAATTTCCCAGCCTGCAAGGCGGCTGTATGGTTTTAAAACCACAAAACCAGCCTTCGGCTGAAGGAGATGAACCCCTTTCGTCGCCTGACGGCGCCACTTTCCCCTGACGGGGACAGCTAACCACACTTCTTTCCTGATATCCCTCAGCTCCCCTCCTATAGAAATCCGTCCATATTTATTACGAGAAAAATCATACTTAGTTTATTTTTGAATTTTTATTGTTGCAGGCGTTATCATAAGATTTTATTATAAAAGCTTCGCATATCAATTATTTTTATACCGGTCAATTTCGACGCGGTCTGGTTCGGCCAAATTTCTTCGCCCGGGACGCATTTATTTTTTAAAATGTGAAATTTTCCGATATATCGCTGAATAGCTTCCCTTTTGGGCCTTTGGCGATTTCCATCCTAACAAAATGAGTTTATAAACTCACCAAAAGATAGATATGAGGCATGCCTGCGTTTATAGTTTCGTGTGATTTGATTTTTAGAAAAACGTTTTCCATGGTACAATCAAGAAAAATCCGCTTTCTGGCGGGGAAGGATGTGGAGCATGGAAGGAATGAATGAGCGTTTGAAGGCTGCGGCAGCAAAGCTTCTCTTGACGGAGGATTGTTTTTACTTGTATGACGAAGCAGGGATCCGGTCCCGCGCTAGGGCTCTTACGAGGTCTTTTCCTTCGGCGAAAATCCTGTATTCTCTGAAGGCGAATCCTTTCCTTCCTGTGGCACGTGTGATGAAAGAAGAAGGTTTCGGCGCGGATGCGGCAAGCGCAGCCGAGGTGCGCCTGGCAGTTTCTCTTGGGATGATGAAAGGGGAGATCCAGTACTCGGCGCCGGGAAAGCGTGCAAAGGACATCCGGGAGACGCTGGAGCTCGCGACGCTTGTCGCTGACAGCGCGGGCGAGATTGCGCGGATCGAAGAAGCGGCTAAGGAAAAGGGGATCCATGTTTCGATCGGCCTCCGCATTCATCCTTCCTTCGGTTTTGCAGGAGGCAGGGGCGAGCCGTCGAAGTTCGGAATCGATGAGGAAGAGGCGATTACCCTCTTGAATGACTGGCATTTTCCCCATTTGTCCCCGGCGGGCATCCACGTCCATCTGAAGAGCCAGGAGCTCTCCGAAGAAGCACTGGCGCTCTATTATGAGAACGTCCTTCTCATGGCGGAACGTCTTGGACGGACGGAGGAGATGGAGCTTTCGTTCGTGAACCTGGGCTCGGGGATCGGGATTCCGATGGATCCGGAGGACGAGGAAATGGACCTGGCGCTTCTTGAGAAAGCCTTCGCTGCGCTTGCCGGGCCCTTCCATGACCGTTTCCCGAAGGCGCGCCTGTTCCTTGAGAGCGGCCGGTATGCGCCCGGGCCTTCGGGTTTCTATGTGACGAAGGCGCTCGACAGGAAGGTGTCGGAGGGGAAAGTCTTCCTCATCACGGCGGGTACGATGCATGGTTTCCTTCGCCCGGCACTGGCGCGTCTTGTCGAAAAGTACGATGAGACCGGCCATCCGGCACTCTGCGAGCCGCTTTTCTCGGGCGCGCGGGCATTTCCCATTTCCACTTTGAGGGAAGGAAATCCGGAGACGGTCACGATCACGGGCAACCTCTGCACGGCGGCGGACATCATCGCAGAAGACATCACGCTCCCGCGCCTTGCCGAAGGGGACGGCATCGTCATCGGCAATGCGGGCGCGTATGCGGCGACGCTTTCGCCCTTTGCCTTCTCCTCACTGGAGCGGCCGAAGGAATTTCTTCTGAAGGAAACGGGAGACCTAGAGGGAGTATAAATTTCTTGAATGGAAGGGCGGAGAAATCCGCTCTTTTTCAATGGCCAGACAGGCCTTTTCGTGCCAAATCTTCTTTTATGGCGGACTTTTTACGGTATATAATAAAGAAAAAATTTCCCATGGTAAACGTCCCCGATGGAGACCGGCAGGCTTTTCGCCGGGAGGGGAGCGGGAGGGATGAAAATGAGCGAAGATGAACAGATAGAAATCAAGGTGAGAGACCCGGATTTCCGGGAAATGATTTATCGTACTTGTTTCATGACGATCAATGGCGCTGTCTTCTCTGCGCTGATGGAAGCGGGCCTGCGGGGGCTCTTTCCGGGCGAAGATGAGAATGGCGTCATCGTTTACGGCTACATCGACCCGGTGAAGGGCATCTGTTTTGAAATTCTGGGCGGAGGGCGCGAGCAGAACGGCATGGTCTCCGTCCTTTCCGCGCTGCAGGAAACGTCGGCTTCCGTGACGAAGGAAAGCGTCAATGACTGCCGGATCATCCCCTTTGCCGGAGAGAAGATTCCTGCCTTCCAGAAGAAAATGGAAACGATCCGCGCCATGTACGCCTGCCCGCGGGACCTCGCGAAGGTCCGTGAAATGGACATCATCGACGAATGGCGCCATGCGGACATTCCCGACCGCGTCCTCGTCTACCTCATGAGAGACGGCGAGCTGCCCGAACCCTGCTGGGTTCTGACGACAGGCCTGAACGGCCGCAAGATCAAAGGCCGCCTTCTTCGCGACCCCAGAGGCGACTTCGGTGTCCGCGGCGGCGATGATATTGAATTTTCCATCCATAGGGAGGACGGAGACGTCATCTGTGTGGCACAGTTTTAGGAGGAAACATGAAGAAAAGAAAAATCGGAAATCTGACCGTCTCGGAAATAGGGATGGGGTGCATGGGATTCTCCCACGGCTATGGGAAAGTGCCGGAAACATCGTACAGCATCGCTGCCATCCGCGCAGCACATGACTACGGCTGTACCTTCTTCGATACCGCTGAAACGTATGGCAGGGAACAGTTCTACCGGGGCCACAACGAAGAAATCGTCGGCCGCGCTGTCGAAGGATTCAGGAAGGACATCGTCCTTGCGACGAAGCTCCATATTTCCACAGAGGAATACGATCCAGAAGGGGACATCTACAACGTCCTTCTCCGCCACCTGACCGCATCCATGAGACGCCTCCGCACCGATTACGTCGACCTCTACTATCTACATCGCTTCAACGAAGCCATTCCGATCGAGAAAATCGCAGAAAGCATGGGCCGTCTGATCAGGGAAGGAAAAATCCGCGGCTGGGGCCTCTCCCAGGTCGATGTTTCCATCCTTTCCAAAGCCCATGAAATCACGCCCGTCACCGCCGTGCAGAACCTGTACTCCATGGTCGAAAGAGACTGCGAAAAGGAAATCTTCCCGTACTGCATCGAGCATCACATCGGCGTCGTGCCCTTCTCGCCCCTCGCCAGCGGCCTCCTCTCCGGCAAAGTCACCGCCGAAACCAAATTCGGCACTGACGACGTCAGAAAATTCGTCCCGCAGCTCTCCAAAGAAAACCTCGAAGGCAACCGCCCGATCGTAGAACTCCTCGAAGAATTCGCCAAAGTGAAAAAAGCCACGCCCGCGCAGATTTCCCTCGCATGGATGCTCTATAAATACCCCAACGTCGTCCCGATCCCGGGATCCAAGAACAAAGAAAGAATCCTCGAAAACCTCAAAGCCTCCGAAGTCACCCTCACCAAGACCGAATTCGCCCGCCTTGAAGAAGCCCTTGGCACCATGGAAATCCACGGCCACAGAGGCATCAACGAATCCCAGCAGCACTCCTTCTCCAGCCACTGGATGAAGAAATAGGGGCTTGATCTCGCTGCGTTCGAGGAACCTTTTATAAAAACCAATGAATACTGCACCCCTTTCTCCGGCAACTTTAGAAAATGCATTTTATAAAAAACCATAAAACCAGCCTAGAGGCTGAAGAAATGCAACTCATCCGCCCGACATCAGAATTTAAGGTCGGGCACCTTCCCTTCCAGGGCAAGGTCAAAGGCATTCTTCCCCGCTGGGGCAGGTCAAAACTTTCCGTATCGTCGCGAACGGCTATGTAACTGCGATGTACTGAGTCTTGATTTTTCCGAGTATTTCGCCCTCGCTAGAGAGAAATCAGCAAATTTCTCTCCATCCAACACAAAAACGCCTTGAAAATGACTGATCATTTTCAAGGCGTTTCTTTATTCGCTTAATTATAAATCCTTATGGATGAAGTGTTTCTTTCCGCTGGCGTAGTCGCCTACGATGTCTCCGTGGCCGAAGAGTTTGTACTTGTAGGAGAGGAGGCCTTCGAGGCCTACGGGGCCTCTGGCGTGGATTTTGGAGGTGGAGATGCCTACTTCGGCGCCGAAGCCGTAGCGGAAGCCGTCGGCGAAGCGGGTGCTTGCGTTCTGGTAGACGTTGGCGCTGTCGACCAGGGTCATGAATTTCTCGGCTGTTTCTGCGTTCTGGGTGAGGATGCAGTCGGTGTGGTGGGAGCCGTAGGTATTGATGTGATTGATGGCTTCATCGACACCGCCTACGATCTTCAGGGCGATGATGAGGTCGACGTATTCATGATGGAAGGATTCGCTTTCCGGGATGATCTCCACGGGAGTGATTTCGTTGACTTCTTCTGTGCCCCTCAGTTTCACGCCGGCGTCCTTCAGTGCTTTGGCAAGGTCCGGAAGGAAATCTTTGGCGACGTCCCTGTGGATCAGGACGGTCTCGACGGCGTTGCAGGCTGCCGGGTACTGTGTCTTGGCATCGACGATGAGGGGAATCGCAGTTTCCTTGTCATATTCCTTATCGACGTAGATGTGGCAGACGCCGTCGGCATGGCCGAGGACGGGGATGTTCGTATGGTTCATGATGTACTGGACGAATGCGTTCGAGCCTCTTGGAATCAGGAGGTCGACGGTGTCGTGGCATTCGAGGAGTTCGTCGATTTCATTGTGCTGCTCTGCCTGGAGGAGGCAGTTTTCCGGAAGGCCTGCGTCGATGGCTGCCTGATGGATGAGGGAGAAAAGGACGCGGTTCGTCCACGTCGTTTCCTTGCCGCCTTTCAGGATGGCGCAGTTGCCGCTCTTCAGGCACAGGGAGGAAATCTGGACGAGGGCATCGGGGCGTGCTTCGAAGATGACGCCGATGACGCCGATCGGGCAGGTGACGCGGTAGAGCGTGAGGCCCTGGTCGAGTTCGCGGGCAAGGGTGATATTGCGGAGCGGATCCGGAAGCGCCATGAGGCCTGTGAGTTCTTCGGTGACGTCAGAAAGCTTCGCTTCGTCGAATTTGAGGCGTTTCTTGACCGGAGCCGGGACGCCTGTTTCCTCGGCAAGGGCCAGGTCTTTTCTATTGGCTTCGAAGATTTCTTCTTTATGCGCATTCAAAGATTCGCGGATGAGGGCGAGCGCCTTGTTTCTCGTTTCAAGAGATGAAGCGGAGAGAAGGGGCGATGCGAGTTTCATTTTCAGTGTTTCGTCATGGATATTCATAGCGGGCCTCCTTTGGCAGGAATGTACCCTCATTGTAGTCGGACAGGGCGGGGCGCGTCAAGGCAATCCTTATCAGGCGGGGCGGATTGTGCTATGATGAAGCAAAGGAGGGGAGCCTATGTTCAGGAAATTGAAGCAGTACCGGAAAGAACGGAAATGGGCGATGTACGCCGCCGTTCTTTTCAGTGTGCTCGTTTCACTCTTCCTCGTCGTGCTGCTCCTCTTCAAAATGGCAAGCCTCGGCGCGGCCGGAATCTTCAATTATGCCGTATCGAAGCAGAAAATGCTGCGCGGGACGATCACGGTCGAGGAAATCACAGCGAATATCCATGGCGGCGTGACGTTCACGAACCTTGCCTGGGATGATCCGCAGGGAAATCCGATCCTCCGTGTGCCGACAGGGACGCTGAAGGTCAATCCATGGGACATCGTGACCCGGAGAATGAAATCGACCACGCTGGAAGGCATCACGCTGAACGATCCGGTCTTCTCCGTCCGCTACGATGAGAATATGCAGGTCGACTTCGTCAATCCAAAGGAAATCGAAGATAATTCCGAAGACGGCAAGGCGAACTTCAACAGGAACGGCAAGCGCCTCAAAATGAATTTCGTCCTGAACAATGCAAAGATTCAGACCTTCTACCTGGAACGCCATCATATTTTCAATCACGTGAATATGGAAATGGACCTCGACACGAAGGGCATGACATACATTTCCCTGACGACCGGACCCTTCGGAGGCACGGCTGTCGGCGACGGCGTAAAACTCTACGGCACCGTGGACTTTTCGAAACCCGATCAGGAATGCCACTTCGATGCAGAATTCGACGGCATCGATCCTTCCTCCCTGGGCCTTGGGACAAGCATCCGCGACCGCCTGACTCTGAAAGCCCATGCCGACGGACCCTTTGCAGGGCCAATAGCAGACGGGACACTGGAAATGAAACGCCTCCGCATCCCTGCGCTGCGCTTCCATGACGTGCACGGCGACATCCACTACGAAGGCGGACTCCTGACCTTCTCCAATGTCAAAGCAGGCGTCTACGGAGGAAGACTCCTCGCCCGCGGCGACTACGACATCGATTCCCGTGCCTACAATATCTACATCAATGCCTGGGACATGGACACCAGGTACCCGCTGAAGAGTGATAAATTCTACTGCCTCGTCGACCTCGTCGGTGAAATGCACTGCGACGGCAACCCGGCAGACCTCGACTCCTTCGGCACCTTCCAGTCCGGAAGCGGCTTCTACATGCTCGCTCCCTTCGAAAAGATCACAGGCCGCTTCGATAACAAGGGCCACACCCTTGCCTTCTATGACGTCAAACTGTACACGAAACTGGGCATCGCAGAAACCGACGCCTTCAGCATCGTCAAAGGCCGCCTCCACCTGGGCGAAATCCGCCTCGTCGACCCCGACACCGGAGAAGCCATGCGCATCACCGACGCCGTAGGAGAGCAGGAAGCCGTCAAAACCTTCAGGGGTATCCAGCAGAACATGAAAGAAATCAAAGAACAAGTAAAAGACTTCAAAGATGCGCTGAAAAGGTAGGAGGACTAAAAACCATAAAACCTCGCTGTGCTCGTGGAAATGAACCCTATCCACCGGCATCTTTATATAACTTCACCTCATTCGCGCAGCTACAGATAAGAGATAAGCTGCGCACCTTCCCCAGAAGGGAAGGCTTCACAAGGAATAAAGAAAAGATTTCAGGTCTGATTTGTTTTGGACCTTTTGTACCCTATCCCATACGCCCTTCCCCGTCTGGGAAAGCGAGTATTTCGCTTCTCCCATCGATTCCCATCCACGCCCAAAGAGAGCTTTGACGAAGTGATTGCACATTCGTCAAAGCCCTCTTTTTGGTTTTTCCAAATCGGGATTCCTCGGAACAGTATCAATATTTACAGTATATCGTTTTTATTGCTATAATACATTCAAGAATAATCGTATACAAAATAATTAAAATAATCAAAGCGCTTATACTTGTTCAAAGGAAGGTCATTTCTATGCATTCTCTGTCGGTTAATCTGCTCCTTCTTGCCATGGTGCCGTCTCTTTTTGTTCAGTACAGAGTTTTTGCATCTCTTTTGACACCTCGGGATTCCCGCCGGCTAGCCGGGGCGTTTGTCATTTTGTACCTTGCCTTTTTCGCAGGCGTCATAGAGATATTTTCTCAGGGAACTGTAGGAGCCGCATGGATTTCCTTTAAGGATGTTTTTGCCGTGCATGCGATTCCCTGTCTTTTGATTGGGCTGTTGTTTGTCCCTTCGTACCGGCTGCAATATATATTTGTCCTGGGGATGCAGGGGCTTTTCGTCGTGGCGGTGCTTACGCTGGTCATGAATGTCGAGCTCCTTTTCGTTTCCCGGGATGAATTTTTCCAGTATATCGACGAGTACCTCCTGGCGTATACGCTGTCGTATGCCTTGCTGATCCCGGTGCTTTTGAAATTTTTCCACACGGTGATTACGCCGAACCGCATGGTGGATATGCTGGCTTTCTGGAAATATATGGCTGCGATTCCTGTGCTGGCGCTGCTGTATTCCATCATCCTGGCGCATACGAACGAGCCTGTTGCACGGGAGTACCTTGTTCCGCGGATGCTGCAGGCCTTTTTTGGTATCTGCATTGCCATCACGATGTACCTCAGTACACGGAAAATGAGCGCGGCCATCGATGTGAAGCGTGAGAATGCAGCTTTGATGACGCAGATGGAAATGTTTGCCAATTATACGCGGATGCTTCAGGCCTCGCAGAAGCGTCTGTCAATCTATCGTCATGACACGCGGCACCAGCTTCGTCTTCTGTCCAGTCTGATTCAGGAAAAGAACAGCGCTGATTCTCTGGCATTTCTGGAAACGCTTAAAGAGGAGCTGGCCCACACGCAGCCATATCATTGGGGAGGGAATGCTTGCATGAAGAAAGCGCTGCAGCCTCTCGTGGAGGAGGCCCGGGATGAGGGAATCCATGTCATGGCAGACTTGTCACTGGCTCCGGAGCTTCCCTTCGAGCAGGAATTGGGAGAGGCGGCTGCCCTCCTGACGGAGGCCGCGATGGCGGAGAGCCGGCAGCAGGATAAGGAAACGCGGGCCGTCATCGTCATTGCGCGCCAGACGGATACGGCTGTCATGCTGGTTATCGGGAACCGTCAGACGGAGCCGGTAGAAATGGATGAGGAAGGCCGTCCAAGAAATGGCGGGTATGCGAGAGCGTTCCTATCGCTCGCGCCGTTTATGACGCGCCATCAGGCAGACAGCCGGTATACGTGTGAAGAGGGATGGATGATCGTCAATCTGCGTATCCCTTGGAAGAAAGGGGATGCCGTATGATCTGTATACTCATTACCTTTCTTCTGACGCTGTCCGTCGTGCCGCCTGCGTACCTGCAGTATGCGTCATTTGTCCCTTTTATCTCTGAGCAGCAGAAGCGGTGGATATATGCCGGGTACGCTGCCTGTTTCACAGCCGAGACACTGGCCCTGCTGGTCGTTTCTCTTGGCGGGCAGTGGGCGTATTCCCTCGTCATGTTCAAATGGCTCTATACCGTGCTCTGGATTCCTTATTTCATCTGGGCCGTCATCATCATCCGCCCGTATTTCTTCCAGCATATCTATGTGTTTGCCCTGCGCAGCGTCTTTATGATTATGCTCCACACGCTCGTCTACTACCTGTTCTACGTACTCATCCAGATGGGAATCTTCCCGGGCAGGGAAAGCCCTGCGCTCTTTCCGCTGGAGCTCTTCCTGTACACCATCGGCTATTTGCTGTGCCTGCCGGTCCTGATCCGGTACTTCAATGAGGTATTCCGGAACGACCATGTGCTCAGCATGCGGGGGTACTGGAAATATATCTGTATCCTCCCATGCCTGATCTTTGCAGAAGCGGCATTTTTTACCACACAGAGGGTTCCTGAGGTGCTGCATGTAGAAATGCTCGTGCCGAGAATCATCATTACCTGCGCCGCGCTCCTTATCGCATTCAGCGTAAAGGCCGGGCTCGAACAGGTCGATGCCATGTACCTGGCCTATGAACGCAAAGATGCCATCACGGCCCAGATCCGGTCCAATCAGAACTACGTCCAGTCGCTGAATGAAGCACAGAAGCTGATGGAAGTTTTCTGGAAAAAGCAGCGGGAATACCTGCAAAGACTGACAGACCTCGTATCCCATGGGGAATATGAGCCCGCATTGAAGCTGATTGAGCAGATCGGATGCAAACTCGAGCAGACGAAACGGCAGCAGTATTGCAAAAACACAGTCGTCAACGCCGCCCTTACGACGTACCTTGACGCGGCGAAACAGGAGGGGATTACCGTCACGGCTAAGGCCGATATCCCCGACTGCAGCCCGTCTTTCAGCACAGATTTATCCATGGTCTTTTCCAACCTCATCGAAAATGCCGTTCATGCCAGTGAGAAACAGCCGGAGGGCCAGCGCGCCCTGACCGTCATCGCCGTCCGCCAGGACGACATGCTGAATATTCTCATCAAGAACCGCTTTGACGGCAAAGTCGCATTCGACGAAAACGGCCTGCCCGCAACCAATGCCCCGGGCCACGGCATAGGCATGAAATCCCTCGCCCATTTCCTCGATGCACACAACGCCAACGCCATCTGCACCTGCGAAAAAGGCTGGTTCAGCACGTACGTAAGACTTGAACTGCCGAAAGAGTAGGGGGAAAACAAAACGACCAGCCTTCGGCTGAAAAAACATACGACCGAGCGTCTCTCTTCCAACCAAATACACCCACACAAAAGAGGCTGTGACGAAATAACGATCATTTCGTCACAGCCTCTTTGTTTTATACTATGCTCCTTTCTATTACAAATACTATTTGAACATCCTTATGCTTTGTTCTGGGCAGCCATGGCCTGCAGTTCAGGGCGGAATTCTTCTACCAGTTCGGCTTCTGCCTCGGCACCTTTGCTCAGGGCTTTGTAGATGATTTCTGCCATTTCATAGCGGGTCATTGTGCGTTCACCGTGGTACTTGCCATCTTCGTAACCCTGAATGATGCCGTTGCCAACCAGGCGGGATACGGCTTCATAAGCCCAGTGGTTTTCCGGTACGTCCGGGAAGTCTTTGGACAGGTTCGGATTGAGGACGGAGAGGAGCGCATCCATCTGCTGCTGCAGCTTATCGACACGGGATTCGAGGCCTTTGACGTAAGCAGCGTTTTCGGCCATCTGTTTATTCCGTGCCTTGTTGCCGCCGTGGCCGATGCGGATGGCTACGCCGCCGCCGACCATGTTGTCGCTTGAGCCTACGGTGCCGGACACGTTGAACATGACGTCTTCGTTAGGACGATAGAAGAGGCCCAGGGCTGTTGCTGTCTTGTTCTTGTAGTTGCCTACGGCAGCGGCTACATTGAGCTTGGAATCAGCGTCAAATTCAAGCGGATGGAGGTTGGCCATCGCTGCTGCATTGGCACCGACTTCGTTGATGCGGCTGTCCATCGAGGCGACGCGCTGGTTGGTTTCATAGAGCTGTGCTCCATTGACGGCGTCGAGGCTGTCCGCTGAGAGTTCTCCTGGTGCCACGTTGGTGATCTTCTGGTTATTCGCATGGATGCCGTTGTCGTCAATGTATGTCTTATTTCCTACCTTGTAGGATGCGGCAGTCACGCTGCCTGCTATGCTGGCGTTGCCGCCTGCGCTGAGATCTTTGGCAATCGTTACAGAATCCTGGAAGTTTGCGGCTCCGCCTACGTCAAGAGTGCCGTCTACGGATGCATTGTTTGTCACATGCAGGTCTTTCGTGGTGGTCGTGCCGCCGACGGTAAGATCCTTTGTGACTTCGGCATAGTCCATGGTCGCTTTTCCTGTTTCGAGGGTATTGCCGGAAATGGTGGTTTTCGTAATCGATCCTTCACCGATAGCTGCGTTGTGGTCCGCATTTTCAAAGGTGGTTCCCTCTGTCGTCGTAGTCACAGTCGTATTCCCGACGACATCCTGAATCTGCGTGCCAGCTGTATTGGTCATGCTTTCTTCTGCCGTATTCACCAGATTCTTGGCATCGTTGGTGATGGTGCCCTGCTTTGCTGTCTGGGTGATATCCTGGCTGGTTTGTTTCACGCCGGTGCTGTTATCTCCTTGTGTAACCGTCGTATTGATGTACCCGTTATCAGCATCCTTCAGAATATCAATGATACTGCCGCTGACCATTCTTTCTGTCGTGGTCGTTGCGGTCTTGACAGAGGCGTTGTACTGCGTATCGCTGGATTTAATCAGCTGCTCCGATTTGTCGACGGTGCTGTTGGTATTGTTAAATTTCGTGCCGTCGGTGATGGACGAAGCCAGGCTCTGTGCGTCTTGGTTGGCAACAGTCGTATTTGTGCCGTCGGTTACGGAGGATGCCAGCTGATCGGCCTTTTGCAGATTGTTGGAAATATTGGATCCATCGGTGATATTAGTGTTAGTCTGGCCGGCGATGGTGTCGATGGTGGTCTTGGTGCTGCCATCCGTGAGCAGGGATTTTTCTTCTGCTGCACCACGGAGGTAGGAGGCTGTCTTACCATCAGACTGGCTCATCGTTTCCTCTGTCTGAGAAGACAACTGGGTGGATGTGTTGGATCCATAGTCATTGGAAACCTTGCTGACAATGGAACTGGAAGCTGTCGTTTCTACATCGACAGCGTTATTGGTGATTTTGTTCTTCGCTTCGTTGATGATGTTTCCAGCTGTCAGGCTGCTGTCACCGGTTACGGTCGTAGTCTGATTGCCGCCGATGGTAGTGGTCTGGTCTTCGGTGATTTCATTGATCTGGCTGCCGTTGACTGTGTGTGATTCTTCACCAGTGACGTTGGTCTCCAAGCCGCCGTTATAGTTTTCTGTTGCTTTTTGGGTTACTGTTTCTGTCAGTGTGCCGGTCACGGTATTGGTCTGATTGCCATTGACGGTGTGTGTTTCTTCGCCGGTGACGTTGGTCTCCAGGCCGCCGTTATAGTTTTCCGTTGCTTTTTGGGTTACGGTTTCTGTCAGTGTGCCAGTCACGGTATTGGTCTGGTTGCCATCGACAGTATTGGTCTGATTGCCGTTGACGGTGTGTAATTCTTCACCGGTAACTGTGGTATTCAGGCCGCCGTTATAGTTTTCTGTTGCTTTTTGGGTTACGGTTTCTGTCAGTGTGCCGGTCACAGTATTGGTCTGGTTGCCAGTGACTTCGGTACTCATATCGCCACCCACTGTCGTCGTCAGATTTTCGCCGATGGTATTGGTCATGTTTTCTGACGCCTCGTTGGTGATATTTTGGGCAGTATTGGAGATAGTGCCGTTCTCGGCTGTGTTGGAAATATTTCCAGCAGTTGACGTAGTAGTGATGTCATTCACGGCTTCATTGGAAATGGTATCCGAGGCTGTATTGACCAATGCTTTCGCATTATTAGTGATAGTCCCTTGTTCTGCTGTATTGGTGATATCCTCAGCCGTCTGTGTGGTAGATGTCGAATTTTCACCATCTTGCACTTTGTTAGTGATAGTATCTACCTGCTGATCCACTTTGGAGAAGGTCGTTTTGGATGTGTTCAGCTGATTGAGGATTTCATCGACGCGTTGTCTGAATGTCGATGTCTGGCCAATTGAATCATTCGTAATCACGTTGCTCGATTCTGCAGCATCCATCTTGTCTACGTTTCGGGTTGTTCCATTGGCAGCCGTTTCAGTCTTGCCTTTTTCAGTTAACGTAGAGGTGCTCGTATATGTTATTCCATCATCGATGCTTAATTTGCTGTTTACAGATGTCACATTACCGCCCTGGATTTCCGTATAATTGTTTAAACCCAGTTTACTGGTGATGGTGTTGGCATTAAATTCGCCGTCGACGGTCAGATCTTTTTCTACTGTCAAATTTCCGCCGATCGAAGCAGCACCGGTGGTTGTCAGAGTGCCGGCTTCTACGGCGCCAGTTGTTTCAATCGTACCAGCCCCTGCGTCTAAGCCTGTGCCGATAATCTGGCCGCCAGAGATGTCGCCATTGCCCACGTCCAAGCTGCTGCCGGAAATGTCTCCCGTCACAGCCAGGTCGCCGCCTACGGAAGCATCGTTGGTTACTGTCAGGGTAGTTGTCGTCGTGCTGCCTGTATTGGTGATGCCATTGGAAGTCAATGTGCCGCCGATTGTGGCATTGCCACTCGTTTCCAGACTGCCTGCACTGACTTTATTGGTTACATTCATACTGTCTGCGGAAACATTGCCTGTAAAGGTGCCGGTGCCAGCACTGACAGATCCACTGCCGACATTAACTGACGTGCCTGTGATAGCACCGCCAGAGATATCGCCTCCCTGGGTATTCAGGCTTGTAGCAGTGATGCCTGTAGCCGTGATATTGTTTGTGCTCAAATCGCCTGTTGATGTAATATCATGGGCATTGATATCGCCAGTTGTAGTCAGATCGCCTCCGGACAGTGTAGCAACGCCGTCGGTCAGGGTCGTGCCGGTAACAGTTCCATTGCTCATGGAAGCTCCCTCGCCGTCAGTCAGGGTCGTGCCAGTGACGATGCCGCCTGTCATGGAAGCTCCCTCGCCGTCAGTCACTGTTCCGCCGGTAATGGTGCCGCTGGCAGTGACATCCACCGCATTAGTGAGGCTGCCTTCAGACAGTGTAGCAACGCCGTCGGTCACTGCGCCGCCGGTGATGGTGCCGGTGGCTGTAAGGTCTTTGACGTCAGTCACGTCGCCATCTGTATCTACTTTTACGCCACCGATCTCACCGGAAGCGGCGGTCACCTTGCCAGTGGTATCTACCGTGAAAGCTCCGTTCGCACCTTTGATGCTGCCGTCGGCATTGAGAGCGGCCTTGGCATCGGTATAATTATCTCCGCCGGTATAAACACCATTTTCATCCATCAGGGAACTATTGGTGCCTACCTTGATGCCATTTTGGCTGAGGGTAATCTGATTGGCTGCGCCTTGGTTCATGATTAGAGTGTCCACGGCAGATTGCGTATTGGACACCACGCCATCTTCTATGGTCGTGGTGTTTTTCATAAGCACATTGTCCGCTCCGACGACAATTCCGCCATTGACAGCACCAACTAAGGCTGTGTCTGCAGTCTTACGTGCAGAGGTTTCTGTAGTAATGGCATCCGCATTGGCATCTACCTGCGTATCCAGCGCATTCAGGTTCTCTCCCACTGTGCTTTCCTTCAGGACGTAAGTGCCGTCTGTAAGGGTACCGTCCTTAACACCGGAGGTGCCGGTAAGGGTGCCGGTAGCAGTAAGGTCCTTGACGCCGGTCACATCACCATTGTCTGCTATATTCACTGTGCCGATAGAGCCGGTATCCACGTCCAAGCTGCCACCAGAGATTTCGCCTTCGCCAGCACTGACAGACGTGCCCGTGATAGCGCCGCCGGTAATGGTACCGTCGCCTACGTCCAAGCTGCCGCCAGAAATGGCGCCGTCATCCACGTCCAAGCTATCGCCGGAAATGGCGCCCGTCACATCCAGGTCTCCACTTACGGAAACATCGCCGTCTTCACTAACATCCAATTTACCGTCAAGTCCCGACTCCAATTCTGACTTAGTCGCATAGGTATTTGCCACGTCGTCCGAATTGGCTTTTTCAGCCAGTCCCTCGGTCAGTGCTGTCTTCGTCGCATAGGTGTTTTCCACTTCTGACTTAGTCGCATAGGTTGATGCCACAGTTGTCGAATCTGCTTTATCTGCCAGTCCCGACTGCAATTCACTCTTCGTCGCATAGGTACTTGCTACAGTTGTCGAATCTGCTTTATCGGCCAGTCCCGACTCCAATTCTGACTTAGTCGCATAGGTATTTGCCACGTCGTCCGAAT
>ERZ773170.957-NODE-957-length-25019-cov-10.645209_pt1 | contig 25019 bp, 22 predicted proteins | sample MGYA00581002_ERZ773170 | MGnify/ENA primary metagenome ERZ773170 (study PRJEB29015, sample SAMEA2737811) | human gut metagenome | biome: human gut; feature: human-associated habitat; material: faeces | place: China | collected 2012 ... | reverse complement strand
CAAGCAGATGGCGTGCAAAGTCGCCAGACGCTCTTTGTGCGGTATTGCCTTTATTCAAGTTGAAAAGCATTACTCATACCGCAGGGCATCGATCGGATTCAGATTCGAAGCCTTGATAGACGGGATCAGTCCAAAGACAATGCCCACCACCATAGAGAATACCACGGAAACCACAATGGACAGCGAACTGATCGCCACCGGCACCGAGGCAATCTTGGAGATCAGCTGTGCCAGAGCGATGCCGATTCCCACACCAATGATTCCGCCGATGCTGGTCAGCACAGAAGCTTCTGTCAGGAACTGTGCCAGAATGCTGCCCTTTTTCGCACCAATTGCCTTTTTCAGTCCGATCTCGCGGGTACGTTCTGTTACCGATACCAGCATGATGTTCATAACACCGATACCGCCCACCAGCAGAGAAATGCTGGCGATCCAGATCAGCATGGTGTTGGTGGAGGAACTCAGTTTTTGCAGGGACTTCGCCTGTTTCAGCAAGTCCTGACTGTCATATTTGATCTGATTGCTGTCCCCTTCTTTTCCGACGCTATTGGTGCGAATCGTGGCGTTCATCAGTTCCGCCACCTTTTTTCCCACTGCCGGCATGCTGTCAGTATCCACTGCCTTTGCCAGACAGTTTTCCGGTTCGTCATACCGATACGCGATCGGCCACGACTGACCGGGGATAAACATCTTGCCGCCGGAAGTGCCCATATACGTCCAGTAGTCCTCCTCGGAATTGATGACCGGTTCAAATCTGCTGACCTCTGTCACAACGCCAACGACCGTAAAGGGTTCCCCGTTGATGTCGATGACGGAACCGATCGGGCTCTCGGAGGAGTACAGGCTCTTGACTGCGGTGCTGTCCAGAATCACTGCCTTGGCGTTATTGGTATATTCCTTGCTCAGGAATCCCCTGCCCTGCTGTACTTCATAGCCTGCCGTATCGAAATAGGCAGCATCAATGCCATACATAGAGCCACTGAACTGGGTGTTCTGATAATACACATTGTCGCAGTAGGAACGCGTGCGGTAAAACGAAGCAGATTCCACATTTTTCAGGCTGGTGATCTGGTCCCGCACTTCCGCGGAAACCACCTGTACCCCGTCCGGTGCCGCCTGATAGCTGAAATCATAGGGACTTTCCCCCTGATACAGCTGCACATTAACAGTGTTGTTGCCGGAACCGATCAGATTGTTTTTGATCTGCTCATTGGTGCCCTTAATGGTAGACACAATGGCAATGATCGCCGCAATACCGATGATAATGCCCAGCATAGTGAGAATGGAACGCACCTTATGGGACAAAATGCCCTGTAACGATAACCGAATATTTTCCAGCATAATATGTCCCCCTTAATATTCTGATGAGCCGTTGGTTTCGTTGACCAACGCTCCCTCTACGGCATACTTGCCATAGGGGAAACAGATATAATCTTCCTGACTGACACCGGAGAGAATCTCAATGGCATAGCCGCCGTTGATGATCTTGCCGGTCTGGACATTCTGCCGTTCCAGCTTCTTGTCCTTGGATTCCCGCAGCACATAGTACTGTCCGTTTTCCTGCCGCACATAGCTGACCGGCAGATAGAACGTATCTCCGACATCGTCCGCCGCACCGGAAAAGCTCAGGCTGACATAGCTGCCCACTGACAGGCTGTTGGAATCGGTCACTGCTGCCTTAAACGGATAAGCACTGTTGTTCGGGTTTTCACTGCCGTTCTGATTGGTGTAGGAGGTCGGTGTCTTGTCGATCTCCGTCACCTCGGCGGTGAGCATTTCACCGGTATCCCACGAGTTGACAGTCACCGTTGCACCGACAGTCAGCTTGTCCAGATTTATTTCGCTGACAGTGCCCTGCACCATAACGCCGCCGCTGCCCTGTACCACCAGATACGGTTCGTTTTTCTCCAGCGATTCCACTGAAGCCGCTACCTTGGTGACAACGCCGTCGATCTTCGCCAGTTCCTGTCCCTTTTCCTGCTTTTCTGCCGCAGCATCATATTCGATCTGTGCCTTCTTCTGGTCAATCTGTGCCGACTGAATGGCGATCTGCTGCTCTGCCACCTTCTGTTTCAGCTGGGCACGGGTATAGACATAGTTGTCATTGTCCGTACCAGAAGATGCCATTGGAGTGACTGCCGCCATTGGCATTGCCGCCGTCATAGGCTGCACTGCCGCAGTCGGATCTGCACCGGTGTCTGTGTCTGTATCTGCCGGCTGGGTGTCCGGCTGGGTATCCGGAGATGCTGTGCTGCTCTCCGGTACAGTACCAGTACTGCCGCCGGTGGTGCCGGTAGTGCCGGAAGAAGCCGGTTCTGTTTCCGCGGTGGTGTTATTGGCAGGGTCATAGGAGAACGTACCGCCCACCTGCAATGTGCCGTACCACGTTCCGCCGCCGGAGATCTGCACACCGCCGTCCTCGGTCACCTTGATGTTCTGTCCCAGTGTCCAGTCACCGGTAGCGGTCAGCTGATCGCCGCGTACCAGCCAGCCGTAGAGCACGCTGCCGCTCTGGTCATACACCACGAAAACAGCACACTGCTTTGCTGCTTTCAGCTGCTCCAGAGCTGCCTGTGTCACAACGGTCTGACCGGTGCAGGCAAACTGATAGGGATCGTCCGGCGTGCCGGTACCGGCTGCCGCCTGTGTCAGAGCGATCACTGCTGAAAGTGTATCCTTGGGAGAATCCGGTGCATCCGGCGTGTCCGGTTCGTCTGGTTCGTCCGGCTCATCGGGGTAATCCGGATCGTCCGGCACCACCGGTGCTTCTTCTGATGGACGCAGCTTTTTCAGACGTTCCAGCTCTTTCTGAGCCTGCCGCACATTTTCCTGTGCCACCGCCAGTGCCGTCTGTTTCTGGGCAACTTCCAGCCCTACTGCTGTCATATCATAGTCCAGCAGCGGTGTACCCTTGGTCACATGGTCGCCCTCTTTTACCAGCACCTTTGCGATCATCTGGTCGTCGGAGGGCGTGACATTCTGCACATCACCGGAAACCACCTGCCCGTCCATAGAGAGATCATCTCCCCACCAGTACTGGGTCAGATTTGCCACCGGCAACACATCTACGCGGTTCTTTTTCGTCTGCTGTGTCCGGTAAATCACCGTACCGCCGACAGTGCCGCCGGCAACAACTGCCAGACAAACCGCCACTGCAACGATCTTTTTTCCTTTTGTCATGAAGCATCGCCCTCCTGTTCTGTCCGGCGTTCTCCGAAGCCGCCCTGCTCCAGCCTGCCGTCCCGAATGGTCACGATCCGCTGGGCATGCCGGGCGATCTCCGGTTCATGGGTAATCATGACAATCGTCACGCCCTCGCTGTGCAGCTGGGCAAACAATTCCATGACCTGTTCGCCGGAACGGGTGTCCAGTGCACCGGTCGGCTCATCTGCCAGCAGCAGACGGGGCTGGCTCACCATTGCCCGTGCAATTGCCACACGCTGTTTCTGTCCGCCGGAAAGCTGAGTCGGCTTGAACTGTATCCGTTCTTCCAGCCCCACACGTGCCAGCATTTCCTTTGCCCGTTCCAGCCGTTCCTTTTTCCGTACGCCGGCATACAACAGCGGCAGTGCCACGTTTTCCAGCACAGACTGGCGGGGCAGCAGGTTGAAGTTCTGGAACACGAAGCCGATCTTCTGGTTCCGTATCGTGGAAAGCTGGTTGTCGCTGCACTGTGCCATGTCCTGTCCGTCGAAGAAATAGTCCCCGCTGGTCTGCTTGTCCAGCAGCCCGATAATGTTCATCAGCGTGGATTTTCCCGAACCGGACGGTCCCATGATTGCCAGATATTCCCCTTCTTCCACCTGTAGCTGAATGTGGTGCAGAACGGGGACAGGTTCTTTTCCCTGCATATAGGATTTACAGATGTCCCGCAAATCAAGTACCATCTGCCGCACCGCCTTCCGCTGTATCTGCTCCGGCTTCATCTGCCGGCATCTCGTCAACACCATCGCCGGCATCTTCTCCTGCTCCGGAGATCACGCTGTCTGCGGTGTCGCCGTCTGCACCGTCGCCTGCCATGCCGGCTTCATCATCTGCTCCGCCGATCACGCCTTCGTCCACAGGGTTTCCGTTTTCGTCGTAGGAAATATCCTCATTGCTGTTGTCGTCCACGGTATCATCTGTGCCGTCATCTTCCGGTGTGGCTTCGTCAGGGTTGGTCGTGGTTTTCATACCCTCCTGATAGGAATCCGACGGGAATGCGATCATATCGTCCTCCGACAGACCACTTTTGATCTCGCAGTCGCCCATGGTGTCGTCTGTCTGTCCTACTTCCACTTCCCGTTTTTCCAGACGGTCTTTCTTATCGGCAGCCCAGACATAGGTCTTGCCGTTTTCATCAGTCTGCACATAATCGGAGTACAGCCAGATGCCGGTTTTTTCAATGCTTTCATCGGCTCCGGTATCTGCCGAAACCAGCAGATGCTGCCCCAGCATCAGCCCGTCACTGGAATCCAGCGTCACATAAAAAGGATACTTGGAAGCGGTGGTCATCTCATCGCTGCCGCCGTAGTACATGTTGTTGTTCTGGCTGTTGTCGGCTTCGGTAGAGATCTCCGAAATAGTGCCCGTCCAGCTGGAATCGTCTACGCGGGAGTGCAGCACCATGGCTTCATCTTTATAAATCGACTGTACATTCTGTTCGCTGATCGTGCACTTCACACGGAATTCTCCGTCGGACATAATCTTCATCAACACATCTGTGCCGTCCGACTGAAGCTGTTCGGTCGTTTTCAGGGACTGCACCGTTCCGGCGATCTCCGCAGTCACTGTGGCATTGTTAATGGTATTCTGTAATTTTTCCAGTTCGATCTTCTTGGTCTTGATGTCGTATTCCGACTTGGCAATATCGGTTTGCAGGGACTGGATCTGCGTGGTGTAAGTCAGCTTATCGTCTGCACTGGCACTTTTCTTTTCCGTTTCCAGCTGGCTGATCTGCTGCTTGTTGGACTCGATCTCATTCTGCATGCGTTCGATTTCCACGTTACCCTGCTGCAATTCCAGCTGCATGGATTCCACATCATAGGTGAACAGCGGATCACCGGCGTTGACGTGGTCGCCCTCCTGCACAGCAATGCTGGAAACTGTCTTGGAGGTGTCCAGCTTGACTTCCTTGGTTTCCTGCGGTTCTACCACGCCGGAAAACTGCAAGTCGGAAATCGTTGTTGCCGCAGAATTCACATCTTTTATCGGCATCACGTATGCCACACCGTCCACATCACTGCCCCTGCTGTAGTGCCGCCACACCAGCACGCCGCTGACGCATACCGCCGCAGCTGTAACACCGGCAACTGTGCCGATTATGATTTTCTTGGATTTTCCCATATTCCTTCCTCCCAGTCCATGCTCCGCAGCAGTGCGTTCTGCCGGCGGAGTTTTTTGAAGCAGTCCTGCACAAATCTAGGGCAATACCGCACAAAGAGCGTCTGGCGACTTTGCACGCCATCTGCTTGCAGTGTTTCCCTAGATGCTGATTTCATCTTTTTGGCAGCTGTTTCAACTGTTGTATTCCTCATGCAACGGATTGCCTTTAGTATACCACACCTCTTGACGGTTGTCAAGAGGTTTTTCAAAATTTCTGCGGAAGATTTATTTGGGAAATTTGTGCAAAGGTGAGAAACGGGAGAGGGTTGTGCGGTGTTCCCCTAGAACGGAGAAAAATCACCTTACAAAATTCGCATATCATTATCGTATCACCCTCTCCTGAACAGATGCTCTCACGCCGAAATCCGACAATACCGTTCCCCTTCCAGCACCTGCTGCATGTACTTTTCCGGTGTTGTCATGCAGACAGCACTCTGAAACGTGAAAGGACTGCAGCCGGACACCAGCACTGCACCGGTATCGTCTTTCTTCACCGGAAACTGCCGGTTTCTGCTGCACACGTTCCAGTAGACCACCGCAGGCAGCTGATACCCTGCCGCCTGATATGCCTGCTTCATCTGCTGGAATATCGTCACACCGCTGCCGGACTGCTCATCGAATTCCATGTCCGAGATCACGTAGATCACTTTCGGCAGTTCCTTCGGCGGCACGTGGTGCTGAACTGCACTCTGAAGTATCAGACGAAATACTTTTTCCAGATCGGTATTGCTGACTTCATTATAGGACATACAGTGCTCCACCTTTTGAAAAATATCCTCCCCTTTCAGAGCAATCAAGCGGGGGTTGTCGGAAAAGGTGATAAAGTGGTTGTGGAAGTATCCCTCATTTCGTTCGGCACAGTAAATGCCCAGCGAAACGGCAACATGAATCGGCATCACATCGCCGGAATAGTTCCAGTACATGGAACCGGAACCGTCTACCACGGCAATGGCATTTTGTTCCGGCATATAATCCGGCAGGGATTTCCATGTCACGTCCAGTATCTGCTGTTTTTGTGCAATGTCATCATAAAACATTGCGTTTTCCTCCAATTCGATGCAGTCCCGAACGATCTCATAGGGGAAAAGCTGACCTGCTTTCAGCAGTCCCTTTTCCTGCTCTGCCCGTTCCAGAAACTCGGAGTACCGCTGTCTGTCATGCTTGCAGAATGCTTTCTGATACTTGTACAAGGCTCTGGAGGGCAGTTTGGTATAATCAAAGGTGTAATCCTTCCGGCAAAGCCGCTTTTCCAGCACGTCTGCATAGGTACGAAGCTGGGAGAGCATTTTCCGGTAAGCCTTTTCCGAAAGATGCAGCCGCTTACAGAGCAGCTTTGCCTGCCGGCACACGTTCTGATTGGAGGTGTGCACAGAGGGCAGCCACTTCGCCAGCAGAGAGATCGGCTTTTCTTCCAGCATGTCCTGCCGGTCTTGCTGTAGCTGCTTCTGGATCAGCTGTATCAGTTCCGGCTCACAGGGCGTGTTCAGCAGTACCATACAATCGTCAAACCGCCCGTACTCCGGAATCCACTGCAAATTTTTCCGGACACTTTCGGGATAGATCGTTGCCGCATATTGCAGCAGCTGCCGGAATACGCTCCGTTCACCCAATCCGCCGCGGGTATCCCGCTGGTAAAACAGGATCCGCATCGCGTATACCGGATTCTCTGCATATGCCGCCAAGAACATGTCTTTCAGGCGTTTTGCAGAAGCTTCCCGCAACGCACCGGCTGTGGAAAACAGGTTCAGGCACGCATCGCCGGTATTGTGATACGCCAGTGCTCCGTTTTCGGTGTTTGTCCAGTTCAGTTCTTCTGATAATGCATTCAGCATGAAAAACACGTCCTTTCTTTTTATGTACTGTACAATTGTTGAAGAAACCCCACACGAAACCGGTTTCATGGCTTCGTATGGGGCTGCCTTAATGTTCCACGATGCTGTTTTGACGGAGAACCCATCTATTCAATTGTAAAGGGAATCGCAAAAAAACGCCATACGGCTGCATCATAAAAATGACGCAAAAACAAAAATAAAATAAACAACATTCATAAAATATTGCTGTAAGCATCGTTCTGACAAGGGGAAACACGGCACAAAACCGTCAGGCGGGCTTGATGCAGCGTTTTCCAAGGTTTCCAGTGGGATTTTCTCTTGTGCTGTGCACAATTTCGGCAGCAGGTACGCAAGTCTGGTGACCGCAATGCATACTATCTGCTGCATCAAATCTTTGGGTGTTTGAGGCGTGATATGCAATTGTCAAGATGCAGGAAGGAATAAAAAAAGGAATATTTATTTAAAAGCAAACATAACAACCCCCTAATTACACTAGGGTTCCATCACGTCATTCTACTTTTAAATAAATATTCCTTCTCTCGCATTCCTTCCTCGAATTTGAGATTGCTTTTATTATATCACTTCCTGATCGACTTGTCAAGCCTTTTTTCGAATTTTTTGGAAAAAATCGAAATGGCTCAAATTCCGGAGAATCCAAGCCATTCTGTTACTCGATTTTGTTTTCGGGTGTGTTGACATGAAGCCTGACACGTATCTTTTGGGGTGATTTTTCCCCGTTCGTCGTTAAGGAAACGCTACATAAAGCCCGCCTGACGGCTTTATACAGCGTTTCCTTAATCTCTGCGGAAAATATCTCTGGTATAGACTTTGTTCTCCACATCGTCCAGACAGGCATCATACCGGTTGGCAATGATCGCATCTGCCGCCGCCTTGAATTTTTCCAGATCGTTGACCACAACGCTGCCGAAGAACGTTGCTCCGTCCTGCAATGTCGGCTCGTAGATAATGACTGTAGCACCCTTTGCCTTGACACGCTTCATCACGCCCTGAATTGAGGACTGCCGGAAATTGTCACTGTTGGATTTCATAGTCAGACGGTACACGCCAATGGTAACCTGCTTTTCCGTGCCGGCATTCCAGTCATTGTTCTGGCTATAATCATAGTACCCTGCCTTTTCCAGCACGCGGTCAGCAATAAAATCTTTTCGTGTCCGGTTGGATTCTACGATTGCCGACATCATATTCTGCGGCACATCGGCATAGTTGGCGAGCAGCTGTTTGGTATCCTTGGGCAGGCAGTAGCCGCCGTAGCCGAAGCTGGGGTTGTTATAATGCGTTCCGATCCGCGGATCCAAGCATACGCCGTCAATGATCTGCTGCGTGTCCAGTCCCTTCAGTTCCGCATAGGTGTCCAGTTCGTTAAAATAGGACACGCGGAGGGCAAGATAAGTGTTGGCGAACAGCTTGACCGCTTCGGCTTCGGTGAATCCCATGAACAGGGTGTCGATATTCTCCTTGATTGCTCCCTGCTGAAGCAGTCCGGCAAAGGTGTGAGCCGCTTCTACCAGTCTTGCATCGTCCATGTCCGTTCCCACGATGATTCTGGACGGATAGAGGTTGTCATACAACGCCTTGGACTCCCGCAGAAATTCCGGACTGAAGATGATGTTCTTACTGCCGGTCTTTTCCCGAATACTCTTGGTATAACCTACCGGAATGGTGGACTTGATGACCATAATGGCATTCGGATTATACTGCATGACAAGGGCAATGACCGCTTCTACAGCACTGGTGTCAAAGAAATTTTTCTTGCTGTCATAATTGGTCGGGGCAGCAATGACCACAAAATCTGCATCTCGATATGCCGCTTCTGCGTCCAGCGTTGCCGTCAGATCCAGTTCCTTTTCTGCAAGGTATTTCTCAATGTAATCGTCCTGAATCGGGGACTTTTTCTGGCGGATTAGTTCGACCTTTTCCGGTATGATGTCTACCGCCGTAACTTTGTTGTGCTGGGCAAGCAGTGTGGCAATGGATAATCCCACATAGCCGGTTCCTGCAACTGCGATATTCATGGATCAGAATCCTCCTCATTTCTGTACTGTGTCACCTATATAGTATACCACTATTTTTTTACATTTTCAAGAAGTTTCCCGCATTCTCATGAAAATTCGTTTCAAAACGCCCCCAGCTGCCGTCTGATCCACGCCGTTTCCAGCACATCGTAGACATACTGATTGGGAGAACCGGTTTCAAAATACCTTTCGGAATTGCCGCCCAGCATTTCCACAGCAAAGGCTCCCACGGCTCTGGAACGGGATTGTCCGCCGTAGCAGTGCACCAGCAGCGTTTCCACAGACCGATGTGCCAGAACAAATGCAATGATCTGATCTGCCATTTCATCGGTAAACAAAACTGCCCCGTCCACCTCTCGGATAATGTCATCAAAGTACAGCGTCAGAACACCCTTGCAGAACTGATTCTCGCAAAACTGAAATCCGAATCCCTGCGTGTGCGTATCCTGAATCGAAATGACTGCATACGTATCCTTTCGTTCCGCCATATCCGCCTGTCCGAAACAGTAGAAATGCTGCATAACATATTCAAAGGCATCATATACAGACTTTACCAGAACCCGTTTCATGCTCTGTTCAGGCTTTCAAACACCATGGTTGCCTGAATGCGGTCACCGCCCAGAAATCCCTTGCTTCCGGAAGAAGAAGTGGTGATCGTGTGCAGACGGTATCCCTTGGCAGCCTGTGCGTTGATGACCTTTTCCAGTTCAGACAGATTTCCGGAACCGGTTCCGATCAGCTTCTCCTTCAGAGCGACCTGTAAAACAACATAATTTGGCATATACGTTCTCCTTTACAAAAATATAGATATATTATAACATGAAATTCCGCATATGTCAATATTATCATTTACATCTTTCCGAATTTCGTGCTATAATATACATATCAAATTTATTGCACAGGAGGAATTTCCAATGTGTACCGCTGCAACTTATCAGACAAATGATTTTTATTTTGGCAGAACGCTGGACTACGAAAGTTCCTACGGAGAAGAAATCGTCATTGTGCCGCGGCAGTTCCAGCTGTCATTTCTGCACATGGGCGTATCTGCACAGCACTACGCCATGATCGGCACTGCACACGTTGCCCAGGGCTACCCGCTTTTTTATGATGCCGTCAACGAAAAGGGGCTTTGCATGGCTGGGCTGAACTTTGTGGGCAACGCCTGCTACGCCTCCCGACCTGCGGATCATTCGGACAATGTGGCACAGTATGAATTGATCCCGTGGATTCTTAGTCAGTGCTCCAGCACTGCCGAAGCCAAGGAAAAAGTGGAAAAGCTTTGCCTGCTGGGCACGCCGTTTCACGAAAAAATGCCTGCGGCACAGCTGCACTGGCTCATTGCTGACAAGCACCAAGCCATTACAGTAGAAGCCACTGCCGCGGGGATTCAGGTCTATGACAATCCCGCCGGTGTCCTGACCAACAATCCGCCTTTTCCGGAGCAGATGTTCCGCCTCAACGACTTTCTGCACCTCTCTCCCAAGCAGCCGCAGAACAACTTTTCGGACAAGCTGCCGTTGCAGACGTACAGCAGAGGCATGGGAGCACTGGGGCTTCCCGGTGACCTCTCCTCCCAGTCCCGCTTTGTACGGGCAGCTTTCGTGCGGGCGAATGCCGTTTCCGGCAGTTCTGAAGCGGAAAGCGTCAGCCAGTTTTTCCACATTCTCGGAGCCGTTGACCAGCCACGCGGCTGCTGCGAAGTGAAAGACGGACAGTACGAGATCACCATTTACACTTCCTGCTGCAATGCCGACAAGGGCATCTACTACTATACCACCTATGAAAATCACCAGATCTCCGCAGTCTGCATGCATCGGGAAAATCTGGACAGCGACCAGTTATGCCGCTATCCCATGCAGACCGGAGAACAGATCTGTTACCAAAACTGAAAGGACAACATCGATGTCAAATGTAACCAAACGGGCTCTGGAACAATCCCTGAAAAATCTGCTGCTGAAAAAGCCGCTGACAAAAATCACTATCGGCGATATTACCGAGGACTGCGGCATCAACCGCATGACCTTTTACTACCATTTCAAAGACATCTACGACCTTGTGGAATGGGCTTGTCTGGAAGATGCCAGACGGGCTCTGGACGAAAAAAAGACCTATGACACGTGGCAGCAGGGACTTTTGCAAATCTTCGAAGCAGTACAGGAAAACAAGCCGTTTATCCTGAACGTCTACCGCTGTGTGCATCGGGAACAGGTGGAGAAATACCTACAGCCGCTGGTAGACCAACTGCTGCTGGACGTTATCGACGAGGAAGCCGCAGGCATGACTTTGCGGGACGAGGACAAGCAGTTTATCGCCAAGGTCTACGCCTATATTTTCATTGGCGTGATGCTGGACTGGATCAAGAACGATATGCGGGAAAATCCGCAGGAGATCGTCAGCCGGCTGGGAAAGCTGCTGCAAGGCTCCGTCACCGCAGCCATTTCGCGGTTCCGGTTATAAAGGGAACACTGCATAAAACCCTGAGTCAATACCGCACAAAGAGCGTCTGGCGACTTTGCACGCCATCTGCTTGCAAATTTCCCGTCATATTTCACAAAAATGCTCGTGAATACATCCAGTATTCACTCCGCTTTTTGTTTCATCTGACGAAAAATTTGACGACGCATCTGTCGCACAATCTTTGTGCTGTATTACCCTGATTTTATCATTTTCGCATTTTTGATAGAATTTTTTACACTTTTCGGCTCTGTGATAAGTTTTTTATCACGGAGCCTTTTTTGCTGATTGTGAATTCCCGAAAATCGGGTATAATAGAATTATACCAATGGCAATACCACAAAAAATTATTTTTATAACTATTTTTATTTTATAAGGAGGCATTGTTATGTATTATTCCGCAGGAACTTATGAAGCATTCGCACATCCCGAAAAGCCGAAAAATGTGGACAAAAAATCCGCGTATATCATCGGCACCGGTCTTGCCGGTCTTACCGCAGCATTCTATCTGGTACGGGACGGACAGATGAAGGGAGAACATATCCACCTGTTCGAAAAACTGGAACTTGCCGGCGGCAGCTGCGACGGACGCAAGGACATCACCAAGGGCTTTTTCATGCGTGGCGGACGAGAAATGGACAACCACTTTGAAGTCATGTGGGATACATTCCGCGATGTCCCCTCTCTCGAAACGCCGGACGTTTCCGTGCTGGACGAGTACTACTGGCTCAATAAGCACGACCCCAACTATTCCCTCTGCCGTGCTTCTGTTGACCGCGGCAAAGATGCTCACACCGACAAGAAATTCGCTCTGGACAAGGCATCGGCTCTGGCACTTTCCAAGCTGTTCCTGACACCGGAAAAGGATCTGGAGGACAAGAAGATCTCAGATGTTCTGCCGGACACATTCTGGGACACCAACTTCTGGCTGTACTGGCAGACCATGTTCGCCTTTCAGCGTTGGTCCAGTGCGTTGGAGATGAAGCGGTATCTGTGCCGCTATGTGCACCACATTGACGGGCTGCCGGATTTCAGTGCACTGCGGTTCACCAAATACAACCAGTATGAGAGCATGATCCTGCCGCTGGTGAAATATCTGGAAGCCCATGGCGTACAGATCGAATACGGCATGGACGTGAAGAACGTCATCATTGAAACCGTAGGCAGCAAAAAAGTTGCCAAGCAGATCGTATACCGGAAAGACGGCAAAGAACAGACCATTGACTTGATCGAAGACGATCTGGTGTTCATCACCAACGGCTGCTGCACAGACACCTCCTGCTACGGCGACCAGACCCACGCACCGGATCTGTCCCATCTGAAAAACGGCTGCGGAGAATCGTGGGATCTGTGGAAAGCGATCGCGGCTCAAGCAGTTCACGGCGAATTCGGCAATCCGGAAGTCTTTTGCAGCGACATTGATGCGACAAACTGGATGAGTGCCACCGTTGCCACCGCAGATGAGGAGATCATTCAACATATTATCAACGTTTGCAAACGGGATCCCCGTGCCGGCAAAGTCACCACCGGCGGTATCGTCACCGTAAAGGACAGCACCGACAACTGGTATCTCTCGTGGACGATCAACCGGCAGCCCCAGTTCCACTCGCAGGACAAAAACATGGTGCTGATATGGCTGTATTCCCTGAACACCAACAAAGAGGGAAACTATGTCAAAAAGGCAATGCGGGACTGCACCGGCGAAGAAGTTTGTCAGGAATGGCTGTATCATATCGGCATACCGGAAGAAAAAATTGCATCGCTGGCGAAAAATGCCTGCAACACCACGACCTGTTTCATGCCGTATATCAACGCCTTTTTCCAGCCCCGCAAGGAAATCGACCGTCCGCGTGTGGTTCCGGAGGGAGCCGTCAACTTCGCCTTTATCGGGCAGTTTGCAGAAACACCCCGTGACACCATTTTCACCACGGAATATTCCATGCGTACCGGTATGGAATCCGTTTACACCCTGCTGGACATTGACCGCGGTGTGCCGGAAGTTTGGGGCAGCAAGTACGACGTGCGGGAACTGCTGCGTGCCTGCTATTATGCCATTGACAAAAAGCCACTCACCGACGAAGAACTTTCCTTTGTGGAAAAGAAGCTGCTCAAGATCGTTCTGAAAAAAGTCAAGGGCACGGATATTGAAATCCTGCTGAAGAACAGCGGACTGATCGAATAACGGCAGTCCAGACCATGTGGTAAGATATTACAAAAAATGCGTACCGACCAAAAATCGGTACGTATTTTTAGAATTTGCATGTTTCAGGGCAATACCGCACAAAGATTGTGCGACAGATGCGTCGTCAAATTTTTCGTCAGATGAAACAAAAAGCGGAGTGAATACTGGATGTATTCACGAGCATTTTTGTGAAATATGACGGGAAATTTGCAAGCAGATGGCGTGCAAAGTCGCCAGATGCTCTTTGTGCGGTATTGCCTCAGAAAAAGCGATTATCCCCAGACTTCTTCTGCGATTTCCTTTACCAGTGCGAGCTTTGCCCACTCGTCTGCTTCTGTCAGCTTGTTGCCGATCTCGCAGGAAGCGAATCCGCACTGCGGGCTCAGGCAAAGGCGATCCAGCGGAATATACTTTGCTGCTTCGTGAATCCGTGCAATAACTGTCTGCTTGTCCTCCAGTTCCGGCTTCTTGGAAGTGATCAGACCGAGAACCACCTTTTTATTCGGAGAAACCTTTGCAAGCGGTTCGAAGCCGCCGCTTCTTTCGTCATCATATTCCAGCAGCAGGGCATCTACATTTTCCTGTGCAAAAACATAGTCTGCAACAGAATCATACGGTCCGCTGGTGAAGAATGTGGAGTGATAGTTGCCGCGGCAAATGTGAGAAGTGATTACCATGTCAGCCGGCTTGTTCTCCAGTGCCAGATTGTTGACCGCGAGAAGCTGCTTCTTGACATCTTCCAGATCAATGCCCAAGGACTGATACCGCTGTTTTGCAGCATTTCCCACGATCGCACCCCAAGTGCAGTCGTCCAGCTGCAAATTGCGGCAGCCTGCATCATAGAACTGACGGATCACTTCCTGATATGCAACGCCGATGTCGTGGATCAGTTCTTCATTGGTAGCATAGAATTCTCTGGTGCTCTGGAAATTCTGCGGCACGATCATCTGCTGGAACATCTGTGCCGGTGCAGGAATGGTGTACTTTGCAACCGTTTCATCATCTTCAAACTGTTTCAGGAACTGGAAGTATGTCACAAACGGGTGCGGCACTGCCTTGACTTTTCCGGTCAGGTAGGTATCTTCCAGATCTGCCATTTCTCCATTGAACTGCACACCGCCGCCGGTCTTTTCATGTCCAACGCCGGCAAAGCCCCACATAAAATCCAGATGCCAGTATTCACGGCGATATTCACCGTCTGTGATGATGTGATAGCCTGCCTGCTTCTGCTTGGCAACCAGTTCACGAATCGCAGCATCTTCTACAGCGGTCAGCTGTTCCTTGCTGATTTTTCCTGCTCTGTAATCTTTTCTTGCCTGCTTCAGGTTTTCCGGACGCAGGAAGCTTCCGACAAAATCATAGCGGTACGGAGATGTGATCTTCTGCATAGTCAATTCCTCTTTCTGAACAAATGTATTTGATTTTAGTATACCATGAAACAGCAGGTTTGGGAAATATATTTTTAGAGCAGTTGCCTATAGCTTTAAACTATATCGAAAAATCGATTTCAGTTTTTAAGGAAAATCTGCAAGCGGATTGCGTGCAAAGCCGTCAGGCGGGCTTTGTGCGGTGTTGCCTTAACTTCCGTAAAATAAATTTGCAATGTCACCTTCCCAACTGTAGTTCCGGTAGGTGCCGTAGTCCGTGATTTTGAATTTTCTGGTAGCCGTATAGGTGTTGCCTACCCAGCTGTAAGTATACCGATAAGTGCCCTCCATTCCGGAAACTGATGCATCAACACCAGTCAGGTTCCAGTCGTAACTGGAACCGCCGTACTTATCGGCAAACACGTTGGCTGCTTCAATTGCCAGTTCCGAATTGCCGTTGCAGGGAATGTTGTAGGAATTGGTTTTCTGATACTTGGACGCTTCCGTCGGCGGCTGGGTAATGACTTCGGAATATTCGGAGCTTCCGGAATTTCCGGTACTTTCTTCGGAATCGTCGCCGGAAGAACCGATCGCTGCCGCGAGAACCACGACCACCAGAACGGCTGCCACCGCCAGAATGATCCACTTCTTTTTGGACTTTTTCTTTTTCATAGGGCTCTCCGCCTCTGCCGCAGAAACTGCCTCGCCCAACTTTTTGCCGCACTTCTCACAGAATTTGGAATTGTCCTCAATCTCACTTCCACAGTATTTGCAAAACATTGTTCAAACTTCCTTTCCTCTTTTTCTGTTGTGGATAACTCCATTTTAGCACAATTGCAGAAGTCTGAAAATACAAAACAGTTCCGAAATTTGCCGGAAATTTCGGAACTGTTTTCAGTTGACACATATGGAAATGCAAAGGAACTGTTTTTCACACGCTCTCGCAGTCAAAGATACACTTTTTCTCGATACGCGAACCAAACTCGGCTTTCCATTTCTGGTGCAGGCTGCTCTTGTCCCAGATCGGGAGAGCATCATCGTCCATGTCCAAGACGATCATCAGGTCGTACCGGTTTTCCCTCGGAGTCACATTCTCCCGAATTTCCACACGGTGTACGCCGGAAATCACCGTCGCCTCGGCATACAAGGCACGCACCGCCTGAACTGCCGCCTGCTTTTCTACTGTGGGATTCCACTTTACAAGAATATGGTGCAGCATATTATTTTTCCTCCTTCAAAACTGTCTGAAAAAACGATTGCAGCGGCAGTGTCGCACCGGAATGCCTGCCATTCGGCACCTGCACAAGATCTGCATCGCACAGCAGCCGTTTCGTAAACGCGTGATCTCCGATCACTTCGTCTTCTGCCCCGATGATACAGTGCACCAGACTGCTGTCGATTGCAGCAAGCTTGCTGAACAGCACCATCAGCGGCTGTATTGGTTGCGTATTTCCGAGCCTTGGCAGTATGTCAAACGGAATCAGACAGGGGTTCACCAAGATGGTGGGAAGATGCAGTTCCGCACAGAGCAGTGCCGCAAAAAATCCGCCAAAGCTTGTCCCTATCAAAGTATCCGCATGACATGTCACAGCCATTTCCCGCAGTGTTTTCAGCACTTTCTCCGGACACACTGCATCATAATCCAGCTGCGGCGAGGTCACATCACAGCCCAGCGAAAGCAACGCTGTATAGGCACTGTTCTGTGCACCGCCGCCGTAGCCATGTATGTTGAGAATCATTTTTTGGTTCTCCTCGTCTTTCAAAAAATGTGCAGCTGTTCCAGGGTTCTTTTGTCCTCGACGCCGCGATAGAATTTGTACAGCACACGGGAAAACAAGTCGTCGTCCGGTGCAGCCTGCCGGAACAGTGTCATGCAGGAACGCACCTTGCGTGCATCTGTTTGCCCAAACACGCTCCACGGGTTATTGGAGGGAATCTCCAGCAGCACCGCCGTGATCTCCCGCAGCCTTGCCCCTAGAATCGGGTGCTGATAGTACGCCACCGCTTCTTCCAGATCGTAAATGGAAAAATACACCGCGATAAAACTTTTCCCCAGCCCCTGAATCTGCGGGAACACGTACCAGATCCAGTGTGTCATTTTTTGCCCTTGTTTCATCTCATCAAGTGCCTTGGCATAGGTTTCTCCAAATTCGTACCCGTGATCCTGTGCATCTACAAACCGCTGCAGCAGTTCTTGATTTGTGTTTTGTGGCATAAAGCATCACCTTTCTTTTTTATATAATGATTCCCTCGAAGTGGTCCACTTCATGCTGAATGATCTGTGCTTCAAAATCTCGGAACGTCTGCTTTTTCCGTTTGAATTTTCGATCCAGATATTCCACCACGATCACGCTGTACCGTTTGACCGGACGCTGCCCCGTCAGCGACAGACAACTTTCTTCGGTTTCGTAACACTGCCTGGAATGATCGACGATTTTCGGGTTCACCATGACGAGATAGTCTTTTCCAGCCTGTGCCACCAGAATGGTCTTTCGTTCCCCGATCATATTCGCCGCCATACCCACACAGCGGTCAGCGTTGGCACGAACCGTATCCAACAGGTCTTGTATTACCGGCTGATCCTGTCTGGTTGCCGGCTCGGATTTCTGACTGAGAAAAAATGTGTCTTTTACAATTTCACGAATCATCTTGGCATCTCCTCTTGGTTGATTTTATCTCTATTATACCACACTTTTTGCAAATACGCAAACAAAATGCTGCCACACCAGATACAGGCACAGCAGCATTTTTCATATCAGAATCATGTTCACTTCCGCAGATCCACATTCCGCACAGCGTCCCGCACTTTCAGCACGAACGCCGGCGAAACGGAAAGTTCGTTAATGCCCATTCGCAGGAATGTTTCCGTCAGCGTAGTATCCGCTGCCAGTTCACCGCAGATGCCGATCCACGCACCGTTGGCGTGGGCGTTCTTGGCACTCATTTCGATGAGCCGCAGAATCGCCTCGTGGTGGGTGTCGATGAACGGTTCAATGTCCGGATTCTGCCGGTCGCAGGCAAGGGTGTACTGTGTGAGATCGTTGGTACCCACGCTGAAAAAGTCCACCATAGGTGCCAGACGGTCGCTGATAATGGCAGCCGCCGGCGTTTCGATCATGATGCCCAGTTCCATGGTGTCGGAATAGGTCACACCCTGCTCCCGCAGTTCCGCCTTGACTTCCTCACATATGGCAAGGATCTTTTCCAGTTCGGACACGCTGGTGATCATGGGGAACATAACCCCCAGATTGCCGTAAATGGACGCACGATACAGTGCCCGCAGCTGCGTCTTGAAGATCTCCGGTCTGGTCAGGCAAATGCGAATTGCACGGTAGCCCATTGCCGGATTGTCCTCTTTTTTCAGGTGGAAATAGTCCACCTGCTTGTCTGCACCGATGTCCAGCGTGCGGATAATGACTTTCTTCCCCGCCATGCTCTCCAGCACACGCTTGTACGCCAGAAACTGCTGTTCTTCGTTGGGATAGTCATTATTTTCCAGATACAGAAATTCGCTCCGGAACAATCCGATACCGCCGGCATCGTTGAGCAGCACTGCACCGATATTGTCCACACTGCCGATGTTGGCATAGATGTTGACTTTGGTGCCGTCCCTGGTAACGTTTTCCTTGCCTTTCAGTTCCAGCAGCAGACGCTTTTTCTCCTCGTCTGCCTTCTGCTTTTCCAGCAGCCGCCGGCGAGTTTCCTCGTCCGGTTCCACGAAAATCTCACCGGTAAAGCCGTCTACGATCGTCTCTGTGCCGTCCTGTACCTCTTTCAGAAAATCGCTGCCCACACCGATGACTGCCGGAATGTTCATGTTCCGAGCCAGAATCGCTGTGTGAGAGTTGGACGAACCGTGTGCCGTCACAAATGCCAGCACCTTGTCCTTATCCAGAGAAACGGTTTCGCTGGGGGCGAGGTCGTCCGCACAAATGATGTGCTTTTCGCCGGAATCTTCCTGCACAGCAACGCTTCCCGTCAGATTGGCAATGATGCGGTCGGAAATGTCCCGCACGTCAGCCGCACGAGCCTGCATATAGGCATCGTCCATGGCGGAGAACATCTCGGCGAAGTTGTCCGCCGTAATGGAAACCGCATACTCAGCATTGACTTTCTGGGTATCAATGATGTTCTGAATGCTCTCGTTGTAGTCGTCATCTTCCAGCATCATCATGTGGATCTCAAAGATCTGAGCATTGGTTTCACCCACTTCTTTCAGTGCCTTTTCATAGATCGCCTGTAATTGTTCTGCTGCTGCGGCTTTGGCAGCCTCTACTCTGGCTTTTTCCGCTTCGGTGTCTTTCACGGAAGTCCGCTGAATCAAGGTATCCTGCTTCTGAAAAACAGAGATCTTTCCCATAGCGATAGCACCGTACACACCTTTTCCGGTAAACTTTTTCATGATTCCGATTCCTCCTTACGCCTCTGCGGTACCGAACTTTTTCCGGTAATTTTCCATTGCCTTTTCCATGACTGCCACTGCCGCCAGCGGTCCGCCGATGTCCTTGACTTCGGTCTGCTTGCCCCGTTCCAGCTGCTTATACACCGAGAAAAAGTGCATCAGTTCCTCAAAGATATGCTTGGGCAGTTCGCTGACATCGGTATAACTCATATAGGTGGGATCGCCGTAGGGAATGGCAATGATCTTCTCATCGCCCATGCCGCCGTCCTCCATGGTCATGACACCAATGGGATAGCTTCGCACCAGTGTCATGGGCAGGATCGGCTCGGAGCAGAGCAGCAGCACGTCCAGCGGGTCGTGGTCGTCTGCATAGGTTCTGGGAATGAAGCCGTAGTTCATGGGGTAGTGCGTTGCCGTGAACAGCACTCTGTCCAGCGACAGCATGCCGGTTTTCTTGTCCAGTTCATACTTCATATTGCTGCCCATGGAGATTTCCACGACAGCCATAAAATCTGTGGGATAGATGCGTTCTTCATCAATGTCATGCCAAATATTCATGGATTTTCCCTCCTATATGAATGTTTTTCCGAGAACTCAGAGGTTCTGCTGGAAGAATGCCTGCATCTCTGCGAAAGCGGTTTCCTCGTCTGCACCGTCAACAGAAACGGTCACAGTGTCGCCGCACTTCACGCCCATGCCCATGACTGCCATCAGCTTGGTCAGGTTTACGGACTTGCCGCCCTTTTCCAGTGTGATAGTGCTCTGGAATTCCTTTGCCTTCTTTGCCAGCAGTCCTGCCGGTCTTGCGTGGATACCTACTTCGTCCTGAATGGTGTAAGTGAATGTTTTCATGAGTAATTCCTCCTGTAAAATATCGTTTCGGCAACACCGCACAAAGATTATGCGTAAGAAGCGGGGTCGCCTTTATTCAGACAGCAATGCGTGAAACAGTGCTGTTTGTTTACTTTGTGAGCTGAATGGCAGTTTCTCCAACAGAAACTGTTCCCTTGGCAACTGGTGTCAACGCTGCATAGTCGTCTACATTGCAAACCAGCATCGGCGTGGTCAGCTTGTAGCCTGCGGCGGTGATTGCTTCCATGTCAAAGCTGATGAGCAGGTCGCCCTTCTTGACTGCCTGTCCGTCACTGACATGTGCCTCAAAATATTTTCCCTCCAGCTTTACGGTATCGATACCGATATGCATCAGGATCTCCACACCGTCTGCGGAAGTCATATTCACAGCGTGCCTGGTGTCGAATACGGTTTCAATGGTGCCGTCACAGGGAGCGTACAACTTGCCCTCTGCGGGACGAATCGCAATGCCGTCACCGAGAATCTTCTGCGAGAACACCTCGTCCTCCACTTCTTCCAGCGGAATCGCCGTACCGTTCATGTGTGTGCACAGTGTCAGGCATTCTCCGGAACCAGCCGCCTTTTCTGCGGGAGCAGAATTCTGTTCCGGTTCCGGCTTGGTTTCTTCCACAGTAGTTTCTGCTTCGGATTCTGCAAACAGACTGTCCAGATGCTCTGCTTCCGGCGTTTCCATGAAGTTTTCCAGATTGGACTTGATAACAGATACTTTCGGACCATAGATAACCTGTACACCGTTGCCCTTGTGAATAACACCGGAAGCACCGCTGGCTTTCAGCATGGCATCGTCTACCAGTTCTGCATTTTGTACTGTTACCCGCAGGCGTGTTGCACAGCAGTCCAGATCGGACAGGTTTGCCTTGCCGCCCAGACCTTTCAGCACCATTGCACTGACCATGTCTACAGCCGCACTGCCGCCTGCTTTTTTCTCTGCCTTTGCCGCATTAACATCGCTTCTGCGATAGAGTTTCGGCTCTACATCGTCCGGTTCTCTGCCCGGTGTTTTCAGGTTCAGCTTGGTGATCATAAAGTAGAATACGAAGTAGTAAACAACTGCATAGACCAGACCGACAACCACGATCCAGATCCAGTGGGTTTTCGCATTGCCCTGTAAAATACCGAACAGTGTCAGGTCAATGGCACCGCCGGAGAACGTCATGCCGACACCAACATTCAGAATGTGCATCAGCATATAGGACAGACCAGCCAGTACGCAGTGTACGGCATACATCAGCGGAGCCACGAACAGGAATGTGAATTCCAGCGGTTCGGTGATGCCGGTGATCATAGAGGTCAGGGCTGCGGAAAGCAGCAGGCTTCCGACCATCTTTTTCTTTTCCGGACGAGCCGCACGGTACATTGCAAATGCCGCAGCCGGCAGACCGAAGATCATGAACGGGAACTTACCGGACATGAAGCGTGTCGCAGAAACGGAAAATTCTGTTGTAGACTTGGAAGCCAGTTCAGCAAAGAAGATGTTCTGGGCACCGGAAACCATGTTGCCGTCGATCATCATGGAGCCGCCCAGTTCTGTCTGCCAGAACGGCATATAGAATACATGGTGCAGGCCAAACGGAATCAGGGCACGTTCCAGAATGCCGTAGATCCATGTACCGGCGTAACCGGAGCGAAGCACCAGCGTTCCCAGATGAGAGATACCGGACTGTACCACCGGCCACAGAAAGAACATGATGACACCAACGAACAGGTACACCACAGTAGAAATGATCGGCACAAAACGAGTGCCGCCGAAGAAGGAAAGCACCTGCGGCAGTTCAATTTTATAGAACCGGTTGTGCAGAGCCGCTACGCCCAAGCCAACCAGAATACCGCCGAACACGCCCATTTGCAGTGTGGTGATACCCAGCACAGAGGTGGTGGAGTTGGCTGCCATTGCTTCTACGCCGCCCTTGGCAGAGATCAGAGCACTGATCGCGGTGTTCATGACCAGATAGGCGATCGCACCGGAAAGAGCAGCGACTTCCTTTTCTTTTTTCGCCATGCCAATGGAAACACCCATGGCAAACAACAGTGCCAGATTGTCAAAGACGGCACTTCCCGCCTTGCTCATGATGTCCAGAATGGTGTAGAGCAGTCCGCCCTCATAGATGATGTTTCCCAGATGATAGGTTTCAATTGTAGTGGCATTTGTAAAGGAACTTCCCAAACCCAGCAGAAGCCCCGCCACCGGCAGCAGTGCAATGGGAAGCATGAAGGAGCGTCCCACTCGCTGCAATACGCCGAAAATCTTGTCTTTCATTACAAGAGTCCTCCTAAAAATAATGTTCTGTATCTTCACGCCGGAATCATTACTTGGGCAACACCGCACAAAGATTGTGTGGTATTGCCCTAGGTACCAGTTGTAATGAAATCAAGCGTTTTTAACGGGATTCGCTGACTTTTTTCAGGTGGAACGCCAATGTCATCATTTCGTCCTCTGAAATCGTGCGTGCAAAATTTTTCAGGATATAATCCTGCAGGAACTTGGCACAGCGATAATGTTTTTGGAATTTCTGCCGGACAAAGCTTAAAATCTCCTCGTCCCGACTAAGCACATTGGAGAATTCCTGCGACTGGAACAGCCGCTTCGCCAGATACTTCAGATGTACCAGAAACCGTTCGTAAGAAACGGTGGTCTTGTCCAGCTTTCCCTGATAAAAAGTATCTGCAATTTCTGCACAACCATTCACCAGCTTTGTAATATCCGGAACTTGTCCCATGTTGGTATGCAGCCGTGCGTTGATGATATGCATGGCAATGAAGCCGGCTTCGTCTTTGTGAAGCGATATTCCCAGCTGCCGGCGGATTTCTTCCAGACAATAGTTTCCAAGAGCAAGTTCCTCCGGAAAACAATCGTGAATGGAGTCCATCAGCGGATTGGCAAAATTGATTCCCTGCTTCTGCCGTTCGATCGCAAAACTGATATGGTCGGACAGACTGATCATCAGCGACTCTTTCAACACTTCCTGTGAAAACTGTTCAGAAATATGATCGACCAGATCTGATGTCAGACGGATATGTTCGTAGGGGATTTCCGCCAGACATTCCACCATGCGTTTCCGCAGGGCAGAATCAGCGATCATATAGATTTTCTGAATCTGTGCCGAATCCACTTCGTCACCGCGTTTTTTGCCGAATCCGATGCCCTTTCCGGATATGATCTGTTCTTTGCCTTTTTTATCCAAAGCACATACTGTGTTGTTATTGATAACTTTGATAATTTTCATAAAGCACCTCAAAATGGTATAAAAAAAGCCAACCCCTATACCGCGTCCATTTTGCGTGCATAAAAGTTGGTGATGCCCAATCAGACAAACTTGTCAAAAGGTAACATTCCAATATTTCAATTTTCGGAATCCTGTATCAAATTCACTATAAACAGTTTACCATGTAGAAGGATATTTGTCAAGATACTACAGCGAATTGCCGCAGGAAATCTCTTTTTTCACCAAAAGTGACACTTTCTATTTGTGCGATAATGACAAAAATTCCGTTTTGTTCCAGTTCGGCAAAGGCGTTTCTCTGTGAAAACGAACGGCAATACCGCACAAAGATTGTGCGATAGATGCGTCGTCAAATTTTTCGTCAGATGAAACAAAAAATGACGTGTAAAGTCGCCAGACGCTCTTTGTGCGGTATTGCCGAACATATTCTGAAAAGGAATTTCACAAAAAACTTCTCTCCTGCCTTCCATGATCTTGAAAGTGGATTTACACAAACACTGCTCTTACAGCATTGACTTTCAACACAAAATATGCTACAATAATACAAAATTCACCACAAAGGAACTACAACTATGCTTGGAAAAACACACATGATGGTGGGCATTGCCGCAACGCTTGCCATTACGCACCCTGACACACTCTCCGGATTTGTCACCGCGGCAGGGATCGGAGCCATCGGGGCACTGATCAGCGATATTGACGTAGGCACATCTTCCTCCCACCGCGATGCAAACAGGGTCATTTTCCTGACGATTGCCGTCACTGTCATCTTTCTGGCAGTGGACTACTTCGGGAAATTCGGACTGGTGCAGACCATTCTGCAAAACAGCAGCATTGTGCGAATTCTCCTTGGCGTTGCCCTCTTTCTGGTGGTCTGTGCATTCGGAAAGGAAACGCCGCACCGTTCGTTTATGCATTCCTTTACGGCACTGGCAGCACTGGACGCTGCCCTGTGCCTAATTTATCCGTCTATCGCAGTCTACTTTACCATTGGGTTTCTGTCGCACCTTGCGACGGATATTTTCAACAAGAAAAAAGTCCGCCTTTTGTATCCGATGAAAGGCGGCGTATGCCTGAATCTCTTTCACGCCTACGGCACTGCCAATACAGTGTTTTTCATTGCCGGCTGTGCGGTTACGGCTTTGGAAACGATCCTGCTGTTGGTGCGGATCGCCGGAAATTTTACAGCGTGAGGAATAATTTTAAGGCAATACCGCACAAAGAGCGTCTGGTGACTTTGCACGCCATCTGCTTGCAAATTTCCCTTCAGAGCCTGTTTCGTATCTTC
>ERZ773170.952-NODE-952-length-25236-cov-4.999206_pt1 | contig 25236 bp, 20 predicted proteins | sample MGYA00581002_ERZ773170 | MGnify/ENA primary metagenome ERZ773170 (study PRJEB29015, sample SAMEA2737811) | human gut metagenome | biome: human gut; feature: human-associated habitat; material: faeces | place: China | collected 2012 ... | reverse complement strand
ATCTAATACTATGAAAAACACAGTGCAAAGATACGGACTTTCTGGAAACTAACAAGCGAAACTCATTAAAATCTATGCTTTATAACATGTTTTAATAAGTTTCGCTCGTTTGCTAAAAGGTTTTAACAATATAAGGTCTATTTGTTACCTTCATCGAATTCTGCTATTTCTCTTGTAGCGACCTCCAGTGCTTCATTAATGTTGCTACAGATATTTTCTTTACCCAGCAGTTCATAAAATCCGGATTTTTCGAGTACGGCATGTACACGTTCGTTTACTCCGGAAAGGATAATATGTATATTTTCCTTTTGTGACATTTCACACAGTGTTGTCAGGTTATGAATACCTGTCGAATCGATGAACGGAACTTTACGCATACGGATGATACGAATTTTCGGTCGGTCACCCAAACGTGCCATTATTTCTTCAAATTTGGTAGCAATACCAAAGAAATACGGACCGTTTATTTCGTATACCTCTACCCCATTAGGAATGATAAGATGCTCTTCGTGTACTTCCAGGTCTGATTCTTTATTCGGATCTATCTCGTCGGTGATAACAGAAATCTGTGTTGTTTCCATAACACGTTTCATAAACAGTACACAAGCTATAACCAGTCCGACTTCGATAGCTACAGTCAAATCGAAGATAACGGTCAGGAAAAAGGTTATCAACAAGACAGTCACATCCGATTTCGGGTTTTTCAACAGTCCCTTGAACACACGCCATCCACTCATGTTATACGATACGATAACGAGAACACCGGCCAGACATGCCATCGGAATATATTGTGCAAGCGGCATCAGGAATAATAAGATGAGTAACAGAACTACCGCATGAACGATACCCGAAACAGGCGATTTACCTCCGTTGTTGATATTCGTCATGGTTCTCGCAATAGCACCTGTTGCCGGAATACCTCCGAAAATAGGTGATACGAAATTGGCTATACCCTGTGCAATCAATTCTGTATTCGAATCATGACGGTCGCCGATTACACCATCTGCTACTGTAGCCGAAAGCAAAGATTCGATAGCTCCCAGTACAGCAATGGTAATGGCTACCGGGAAAAGATTCTTGATAGCTTCCCAGTCTAATGCGGGTACAGCAGCTGCGGGGAGTTGTGCCTTGATGCTGAAGCGGTCGCCGATTGTATCGATACAAGTGATTCCTCCATACATTTTCAGCAGATATACTCCTACAGTTACCAGTATGATAGCAATTAAAGAGCCTGGAATCTTTTTAGAAAACTTAGGAGTAATGGCAATGATAAAGATACTTACTAAGCTCACTATTACATTCCACCAGTTTACAGTGTCAAAATGGTGGAAGTATAAAATCCATTTTCCTATAAAATCCCCCGGCATCTTTTCACCTCCGAACTGTAGTCCGAAGATATCTGCTATCTGAGTAGTAAAGATAGTTACTGCAATACCGCTTGTAAATCCTACAATAATGGGATAAGGAATAAATTTAATGATTGTCCCCAGCTTGAATACTCCTAATAATATAAGGAGTACACCAGCCATCATCGTGGCAACCATCAGGCCTTCGATGCCATATTCTTGGATGATACCGTAGATGATAACGATAAAAGCACCGGTTGGTCCTCCGATCTGTACCTTGCTTCCCCCAAGAAACGAAATGATGAATCCTGCAACAATCGCTGTGATAATACCCTTTTCAGGACTTACTCCTGAAGCTATACCGAATGCGATGGCAAGAGGCAATGCTACTATACCTACAATAATACCTGCCATCAGGTCGGTAGTAAAGTCTGTTTTCGTATAATTTTTCAGTGTAGAAAACAGTTTAGGCTGAAAATCCAATTTTACCATATATGTGTTTTGTTATAAATTATAAAAAGAAGTGCAAAAGTATATATTTATTTGAATATTTGGGCTGATAATAAGGTTATTATTTATATTGCATGAGTGAAATTTATTAATAATACTTAAATAAAAAGTTGTAATGATTACAAATTTGAATAAAAGTATTACCTTTACAATATCAAATTAAGAATATACATGTTTAACCAATTAAATAACTAACGATTATGGGAAAAAGTATCAAAGGAACAAGAACAGAGAAGAACTTAGGCATTTCATTTGCTGGTGAATCACAGGCAAGAATGCGCTATACATATTATGCTAGTGCAGCAAAGAAAGAAGGTTACGAACAGATTGCTGCCATCTTTGCTGAAACTGCTGATCAGGAAAAAGAACATGCAAAGCGTATGTTCAAGTGGCTGGAAGGCGGTATGGTAGAAATTACAGCCAGCTATCCTTCAGGTGTAATCGGAACAACACTCGAAAACTTGAAAGCTGCGGCTGCAGGTGAAAACGAAGAATGGTCGCTCGACTATCCTAAGTTTGCAGACATTGCAGATGAAGAAGGTTTCCCTGCTATTGCGAAGATGTATCGTGAAATTGCTGTTGCAGAAAAAGGACACGAAGAAAGATACCTTGCTCTGGCAAAGAATGTAGAAGAAGGAAAGGTATTCAAGAAAGACGCCGAGGTAGTATGGCAGTGCCGTAACTGTGGTTACTTATATGTAGGTACGGAAGCTCCTGAAACTTGTCCGGCATGTTTACATCCACAGGCATATTTCGAAGTAAAGAAAAATAATTATTAATATTGGATATGTATGACTAAAGCGCAGAACTTCCGAATATGAGTTCTGCACTTTTTTTATACACGTAAAAAATACCTATTTTGAGGTATTGTGGTGTTTATCAGAATTTATGATTTTTGTAACACTGAGAAATACTAATCATTTAAATAAAAATGAATATGAAAATAAAATCAATTATAGGTCGTGAAATACTCGATTCACGAGGAAATCCTACGGTAGAGGTTGAAGTAAGACTGGAATCTGGCGTGATGGGACGTGCATCTGTTCCTTCCGGAGCATCTACCGGTGAACATGAAGCTCTCGAACTTCGTGATAAAGATTCTAACCGTTACGGTGGAAAAGGTGTGTTGAAAGCTGTTGAAAACGTAAATAAGGTTATTGCTCCGGCTTTGACTGGATGGTCTGTTCTGGAACAGCGGGCTATCGACAAGAAAATGCTTGAGCTGGATGGCACGCCAACCAAGTCGAATTTAGGTGCAAATGCTATTTTAGGAGTTTCTCTTGCAGTGGCAAAGGCTGCGGCAAACTATCTGGATATACCTTTATACCGTTATATAGGTGGAGTAAATACATTTGTAATGCCTGTTCCGATGATGAATATTATCAACGGAGGTTCACACAGTGATGCGCCTATTGCCTTTCAGGAATTTATGATCCGTCCGGTGGGAGCACCTTCTTTCCGCGAAGGTCTTCGTATGGGGGCTGAAGTTTTCCATGCTTTGAAGAAAGTATTGCATGATAGAGGTCTGAGCACTGCTGTAGGTGATGAAGGAGGTTTTGCTCCTGCACTGAATGGAACAGAAGATGCGCTGGAATCTATTCTTGCAGCTATCCGGCAGACAGGTTACGAACCGGGCAAAGATGTGATGATCGGTATGGACTGTGCTTCATCCGAGTTTTATAGAGATGGACTGTACGATTATACAATTTTTGAAGGTGAAAAGGGCAAGAAGCGTACATCAGAAGAACAGATTGCCTATCTGGAAGAACTTATCAACAAATATCCTATCGACTCCATCGAAGATGGTATGAGTGAAAACGACTGGGAGGGATGGAAAAAACTTACCGAACGTATCGGTGGACGCTGCCAGCTGGTAGGCGATGACCTGTTCGTTACAAATGTAGAATTCCTTTCGAAAGGTATTGAGCTGGGATGTGCCAATTCCATCCTTATTAAAGTAAATCAGATCGGCTCACTCAGTGAAACACTGGATGCAATCGAAATGGCTCATCGTCATGGATATACTACGGTTACCTCTCATCGCTCAGGAGAAACTGAAGATGCTACGATTGCCGATATAGCTGTTGCTACCAACAGTGGTCAGATTAAAACCGGTTCATTGAGCCGTTCAGACCGTATGGCAAAATACAATCAGTTGTTGCGTATCGAAGAAGAACTGGGTGACCTGGCTGTATATGGATACAAGCGTATCAAATAAAAAAGTTAGTCATATTTGAAATTCTAAATTGTAAAGGCTGTTGTCTTCGGACAGCAGCCTTTTCTTTTCGTAAAAAAAAAAGATGCTGAAGTTTCCTCCTTTTTTTGTACAAATTTTGAAAAGTTTTGTACAATATCCTGAGATACTTTGTACAACTTCAGAAATATTTTGTACGAATTTTGCTTAAGATTTCAGCATGTTTTGGTAAAAAGATCGAGAAGAATAAAAAAAGGAGGCGGTTTGAGGCTATGAAATGGTATGTTAAGGAGGAAAATCACAGAAAAATGAAGAAAATTTGAAAAAAGTTATGCAGAATGTTTGGAGGTTTCAAAAAAAGTCGTACCTTTGCAACCGCAATCGAGAGAGAAAGCGACAAAAAACTTAATGGTGCGTTAGTTCAGTTGGTTAGAATACATGCCTGTCACGCATGGGGTCACGGGTTCGAGTCCCGTACGCACCGCGAAAGAGTTCCGAATTTATTCGGAACTCTTTTTTGTTTTATAATCTGAGAATTGCTTTTTTAAAACTATACTTTGTCAGGAAATCTAGGAATGGAATAATTTAAAACTGCATCATGATATATAAAAAGAAAAATCACCACAGATTGAGTACTTCATTAATAGCAGAATCAATCTGTGGTGAATATAAGCTGTGTCTTAGGTTCTATTCAGCCGTTATTTATAGAATTTCGACATCGGATAAATTCCGACAGGATAGCTTGTCTTGTTTTCGATGTTTTTTACTAGTACAGGAGTTTCTCCGCTACAGTCGTATACCAGCAGGTTTCCGTTTGAAATAGTTGTTTCATAATATTCATCCGAAACGGCAACATAAAGATACTTCTTTATCGGATCGGCTATAGCATTGCAGTTTAAATATTTGGCATTCGGAGCATCCTTTGTCAGGTCTATGATATTTTCCTCCACTTTCCATGTCTTGAGTGAAATACGGCTGACGCTGGTTTTTCCGGCACAGAAATAAACATAATCTCCCGCAAGAGCAATGCCCGGAGTATCGAAGAACTCGGCTGATATGTCGGCCGAAACTTGTTTTTCCTTTACGATTTCCCAGGTATCAAGATTTACAAATATAAAATAGCTCTTAGTAGATTCCGAACGTCCGCATGTGGCAATCATGATTTCACGCTCTCCTGTCTGGCATACACCACTGATGAATTCTCCTTTGAGATCTGGCAAGATACGGGTTGCCTTGTTTTCTCCTTTTTTAAACTCCAGCAGTCTTGTACTGGCCCAGAATCCTCCTCCACCGGTATATATATAGTCGCCAATGACAACCATACCTTGAGTGCCGGCAACAGCTTCAATTGTATTTCCCTGATTACCGAAATGGTAGGAATCTTCTACTATATTTAGTTCTCCGGTCGTACTGTCAAATCGGAAAAGTGCTTTCTGGTCTGAGAAAAATATGTTTTTTTCGTCGATGACTACAATATTTCTTAGTGGAGTAACTAGTGGAAGAAATTCATTTTCGTCTAATGAACCTTCTGGACGAGGGTATTTTAGTTCGTCGAATTTAAATACTTTCTCCCGTTTCAGTGTCACGGCATCGGCTATTACCAGTGTGCCGTCACCTTCGTGTTTCTGATATACATCCTTATTGGTGCTGAGAATATAAAGTTTCCCGTTATGCATATAGAGGTCTTGTCCCCCATGACCGAAAGCCGATCCGTTGACTTTCTGATATACGTTCTGTTCGATATTTCCTTCGGGAGTAATGTAAGTCAGTGAACTGTTTTCTATTGCAGCTCCCTGATTGAGAATCAGTACTCCGTCAGGATCAGCATATCCTCCCAGATATGCAGGAGGTTCGGGATTGGTCGAAGGTGGTTGTGTACCCGGATCTTCCGGGTTGTCCGAGATCCTGAGAAAATCAGCAGTCCGCAAAATGCCGGAACGATGAGGTTATTCAAGAGTTTCATGATTCAATGTTTTTAAGTTTACTGTTTTTATTTGCCGGGTGCAAAAAAGAATCCGGCAGGGAAGTTCGTATAGTTCTCATATTTGGCAGCAGGATTTTCTGCGCTATTGTTAAAATCGAAAGACCAGATTGTATTCTGAGTATACTGGGCAAACGATTTGATCGTGTTGATATATACATTTCCTGTTACAGGATGAACTCCCAGTCCATTATAAAGCAATCCTGCATTGTTGTCGATGGCAGACAAGTCGGTTAAAGTTTCTTCTGCATCAAGACCTGATGCTGCATTAAGTGATTCGTCTTCATCGAATTTAAGGCGGTAAATTGTTGTGCCATCTGCATAATAAATGTTGTTGTCATAACTTGCAAATGCTACTCCAGAGCTTCCTACACTCGGTTTTACATTGATCTGGCGCTGTATTATTTTTTTGCTTTCAACATTGAATTTGTTCATGGCCGATTTTCCGAATCCAAAAGACATTACCCAGATATCTCCGTTTTCGGCAGCCTGGATGCCCAAAACTTCATTGATGGAGATCTCTACTCTATATGGGAAATTTATTTTGGTCGCATTGTCGTTTTCCGGAGAAATTTCTATAATACCGTTTAACGTACCTGCTTTGTATGTGTATACTTTACCGTTCATTGTTACAAAACGACTTTTGGGAGCATTGTCGGTTCCGCTGACGAAAGTTAGTTCTTTCGTGTTTGTGTTAAGGCGGTAAACTCCTTTATTGTCGCGGATGTATACATGTTCCGCATCTAGTGCGGCAATATGTGTAGGCCAGTCGAGAGTAGAAAGATCACTTCTGCTGAAAGCCATTTCCTTTTTAAGTGTCTTGGCATTTACGACAATAAGCATACCGTCGTTTTCGAGTTTTGTACCTACGGCATTTTCGTCACCGTTTTGAGTGATTATATAAATTTTGCCGTCACAGAAAGCCATGTCTTGAGCTACATTACCCAGTTCTGTGCCATTGACTGTCTTATAAGCATCGTCGAAAACATATCCATCCGCAGTAATGTAGGTCAGTGAGCCATTTTCGGTTGTCATGTTACCTTCATTCAGAATGAATGTACCTTTTGTGTCATCGAAGAAATTCAAGCATTGGAGAGTTATTTCCTTCGATACTTCTTGTGCGCTTGCATTGGTTGCGGTAATGATAAGAGTTGCTTTCGATGCAGCTTCAGAAGTAGCTTTTATATTGATGCTGTTTTCGCTTTCCTTTACCTCCGCAGTCCATCCTTCTGGCAGCGTATTGGTAGCGATAGACTTGATGTTTTTTGCCGTATACTCTAATTTGAAGGTTTGATCGGGTACGATAAACAGAGGTTCTGTTTCGCTGATTTCTGTTACCAGTTCAAATTCCGGAGCCGGCTCGATGACTGCTTTGTCATCATTACTACAACTGCCGGTAAAAAGACATAGAGTCAGCAGCAATATCCCGAATAAGATATTGGTCTTCATAAATTTAGTTCTTTTCATCTTTCAAAAGTTTTTAGTAGGTTGATTATTAATTCTTTATAGTCTGGCTTTTTATGCTTACATTGGTCAGGTGCAGGTCTGTTACTCCCATGATTTCAGTCGAACATTCGCCCAGCCATCCGTTTTCCTGATTCACTCCTGTATGTATGCGGATGAAGTCAACTCCCGGAAGGTTTGCCGGCTGTCCTTTCGAGTCTACCGCCCAGTCGATGTCAATAGCCGATGCATCCTTGTCGTTCAGTTCATTGTCCGTATAGCCGTAACCAAAGCGGTAAAGAGCGAAGTACGTACCTTTTCCACTCTGGTCTATTCCGTTTTGAGGAAGACGTGTTCCGGCAAACGTAATCTTGTCTTCTTTTATCCATTGTGGAAAATAAGACTGCAAGTGAGTAGCGTTCATAGCCTTGTAGCCACTTCCCCCCTGATTATCTTCCCAGCGGATATACTGCTCGGTAGGAGCTCCGGGTTCTGCTGACGGACGGTAGTAAGTTATTTCATAATCCAGTATCGTCTGGGTATCGTTTCCTGCCTGAGTTGCCAGATCAATCCAGGTTTCTTTTCCGTCAGGGTAAGAACTTCCGGCAATTTCGTACCATCCGTCGTCGGGAAGTCCGTTTCCGTTTGCATCATAGCATACCTGGATGACTCCGGGTTCACTACTTCCATAATCCGATGCTCCGTTGGCATAAAACGCGTTTCCCAATACACGGAAGTCGCATAAACCGGACTTGTTTTCAATGGTATGGTCGAATCCTACAACGATATATCCGCCGAAGCCTCCCAGTGAAACCATACCCATCTTGTTATTTCCGATAGCTTCGAGGACTTTACGGTTCATATCCTCCTGAGTATCTCCTTCCTTGTATTCAGGAAGCTGGTTGACAAACTGTCCGACAGCCGGACGGAAATCGAGTACACGGGTTATGTAAGGTGATTTTTCACCTGTTGTCGGTGGAGTTTCCGGATCATCTGTATTACTACAAGATGTAAAAACTCCGGAAAACATGATAAGCGAGAAGCTTATCGCCCACATGGATTGTAATGTGAATTTTTTCATCTTTAAAAACGTTGAAGTTATTTATTGATTAATAGAACTTTTCTGTCGAAAAAGCGATGTGTGCAGGAATGTCGCCGGTACGGACTTTCCACTGGAACTTGCCTGCCGGCGAAAAACAGTAGAGATATCCCGGAGTGACATAGTTTGTGGCATCGCATACATATATTTCCTTGGTTTCCGGATTGACGGCAAGTCCGTAGGGCAATGTGATTTCCTTTTCCGTTCCGTCAGTTATGAAGCTGCGTGATACGATTTCCTGTTTTTCCGTATCGTAGACAGCATACGAAATCTGGTTCTTCCCTGTGTTGTAGTTCCATTCGGTGCTGATGGTGTACAGCCGGTTATCGTCCATGCACATTTCGCTTGCGGCGATACCCAGCTTGCCGGTTACTTTTTCCGTATGAGAGTCGATGACATAGATGTCAGATCCTACACCGTAATAATCTCCGCGTGAGCTGACATAAATCCGTCCCTGCTTGTCTATTTCCATTCGGTGCAGATTGATAGCCACATCAATCGTGTTGACTACCTGAAACGATTGTAGATCGACTACCGAAACCGTACGGTCGTAATTGGGGAAACGATATCCACCGGAATTTGCCACATACAGCCGTCCGTTGTTGATAACCATCTCTTCCGGTTGATAGCCAACCACTACTTCCCGTGTAATCTGAAGTGTTTCGAGGTCTATTTCCACTACTTTTCCCGGGCGTGCGTTCGGATCTATCTGTACCGGACCGGCATACGAACTGACATATGCCTTGTCGCCGTTGAAAACAATGTAGCGGCAGTTAGGAATAGTCACGCTGCCGATATGCTCTGCCGTGTGCACATTCATCACCTCCACAAAGTTGGAACAGTTCACTACGACATACAGCCGGTTGCCGTAAATGCCGATATCGTTGCCCACATCCCCAAGCTCCTTCACCACATCAGGGTTCCGTTCCGGATAAATATTGCGGAAATAACTTCCTGTACGTGCGTCAAAATGATCGATTGTACACTTGTTGCTTCCCATATTCCCTTCGTTGACAAGAAAGAATCCTTCTACAGACTGCGGGTCCGAAGGCATGGTGACATATTCCACTTCCGAACGAATCATCGGAAGTTCCTGACGGCATCCGCTCAGGAAGCATAAAATCAGGCAAACGGTCAGGTAAAAACGATAGTTGTTCATGGTCCGAATGATTAAAAGCTATATTGGGCAATCAGCTTGAAGTTGGTTCCGGGCATCGGATAGCAGGTCACTACCTCATATTGCTGATTCAATAAGTTGTTTACTTCCAGCGTCAGTTTCAGGTCACCCTTCCATACCTTCAGTCCTTTGGAAACCGAGAAGTCGCTGGTGTACCACGGCAACTGATAGTTATAAGGAATATTCGCCTGCGAAGAATAACGCTCTCCGGTATAGATAAAGCTGTAGCTGGCTTCCCATGAGCGCCATTGCAGGTTTACCACAGCCGAACCGCTGTGCCAGGGGATATACGGAATCTGCCCTCCGTAAAACTCACTTTTAGGGTCGGTAAAGTCCTGTGCCCGCTGGTAGGTATAATTGATCCGGTTGCTTACCGTCAGCTCACGTCCGATCTTCCAGCCGGTCTGAAGCGCAACATCTACCCCTCTGATTTCCACATTTCCCAGATTGACCATCGTCCAGCGGAAGAAATTTGATGTAGGAGTGGCTACGATTTTATTCTCCACCTCATTGTAATATACGTCCGTCTGGACTTCCAGCGCGCGTAGCCACGTACCGTTGAAAGTACGGCTGTACGTAAATCCTAAGTCGTACTGCGTAGTGAACTCCGGTTCCAGATTGATATTTCCTACAAACGTATAATACAGGTCGTTCAGCGTAGGCATCCGGAAGATACGTTTATAGAAACCTCTCAGATTGAGTCCGCTTTGCGGGAAAGGCCGCCACGATACGAAAAATGAAGGAGTAAGCTTCTGCTTGTCGGGAGCAGGTGTCCCCGAACTCGTATCGTGTACGTACGTTTCGAGCAGACTGGCCTGAAGTTCTACTTGCTTGAAGCGCAAGGCCGTAGCGATGGACGCCAGCAGCGTATGCCGGCGCGGATACACAAAGTCACGCAAGTCGGCATTCAGCAGATTGAACTGATAATCTGCCGAAAAGCTTGCCTCCCACCACGGAAACAGATTAAAGCGGTTGGCTACCGATGTGTACACTTCCTGCTGGTAATAATGATTGTTGACATACATCAGCGACTCGTCTTTGTTAGGATCGGCCAGGTAATGCAGGTAGTCGTATGCATATTTTGCATTGGCAAGCAGGCTGTACCACTGTGTAAAGTCCTTCTTGAATGTACCCTGAGTAAAGAAATTCGTATCCCACTGGCGGTCCTCGTGCGAGAACTTGTTGCGGACGATAGCTCCCGGATATCCCCGTTCCGAGTTGTACAGATAAGCTTTCGCTTTCCAGTATCCCTGATTAATTCGTCCGAACAGCCCTCCTTCCACGCGCAAAGCATTCAGGTCACCGTTCTGCCGTACCGCTGTCGTATCATATCCCTCCTGCATGCGGTAAGTAAACTTGTACTTGCCCGACGAGTGAAGATACTCGGCACTGAACGAACTGCTTATCTGTTCTCCAAGCTTTTGCTCCCACAGTATGGAAGGATTTGCCACACCAAACGAACCCGTCTTGAACGAAGCCTTTACGTTATACTTCTTTCCTTCTTCGAACTGAGGCGTCCGTGTCTGTAAATAGATGGACCCCGCCGAGCCGAAATCCTTTGCCGGCTGGAAGATGGCACTCTTTTGCCCGTTGTACAGCGTGACAGACTCCATGTTGTCGAGCGAGAATCTTCCCAGATCGACCGTACCGTTTTGTGCGTTTCCCAGCTCGATGCCGTCGTAGAACACACCTACATGGTTGGTTCCCATACTCCGGATATTCACTGTTTTCAGTCCCCCTACTCCTCCGTAATCCTTGATCTGTATGCCGGAAAAATAGCGCAATGCGTCGGCCACGTTGTGCGAACTGAGCTGATAAAGCTGCCTGCCCGATAACTCTTGTACCGGAAAAATCTCTTTCTGTACGGCACGCGCCGTCACAACAACCTCGTTCAGATGTTGAAGACTATCTAACTTATTTTGTGCATGTACGGGTGCACACATGTTTATACCCCACACCAGCAGGGTAAACATTACTGAATAGCAAAGTTTATTAAGCATTATGTAAAACGTTCAACCGTCCTATCCCCCGAGTTCGGTTAATTAATAAAAACGATGGCAGGTCTTCTGACTGACTCACACGCTTTGACACCTTCCCGGTTTTATCCAGTGGCAATGAGTAATTGTCAACGTGCTTGATGAGCTTCACAGCAGCGGGACTGTTCGGGACTTTCACCCGATTCCCTTTTAATCCGTCGGGTCGAAACAACCTTCCGGAACCAATCAATGGCAAAGATAATTTATTTTTCTGAATTTTAATACAGTTTTTTTGTTTTGAAAATGTTTTTGTATTAAGAACTCTTTTGTCGGAGAATACCGATAATTTTAGTAGTTTTGTCTGAATGAATCATTAAATATATGCATGTATGAAAGAAATAAATGTATCGGAACTGAAAGATAACATGTTCGACGCTATCAGTAAGGAATGGATGCTGGTAACGGCCGGAACACAGGAAAAGTTTAACATGATGACGGCAAGCTGGGGCGGAACCGGTGTTTTGTGGGCAAAGCCCGTAGCCTTTATTTTCATTCGTCCCGAGCGTTATACCTACCAGTTTATTGAAGAGGGAGAAACGCTTACCCTGTCTTTCCTGGGCGAAGAGCATAAAGATATACATAAAATCTGTGGTTCCAAATCTGGGCGCGACATTGATAAGGTAGCGGCTACCGGACTGAAACCTTTTGCCACTCCCGAAGGAAACATTGCCTACGAGCAGGCACGTATGGTACTGGAATGCAGAAAACTGTATGCCGATATGATAAAGCCCGAGAAGTTTATCGATGCCTCACTGGTAAGCCGCTGGTACGGCGAAGGACATGGCGGATTCCATAAAATGTATGTCGTAGAGATAGAACATGTATGGGTGAAAGAGTGAGCATAATGCTTGTCAGAATTCCATGATAAACTCATCCAGCGAATCGTTTTCGTCCATACCCATCTTGTCGTGTTTGAGGCGGTTTTTCCGTTTCTTCAAGGCGACCTTGCTGGTGTCGAGCAGGTAAAGCATGTTGCTGTTTGAGATGCCGATTTTGATAAGGCAGCAAAGCGAGATGTCCACCTTTGTCAGTGTCGGGAACTTTTTCCAAAGCCGGTCGGTAAAGTTGTTGTAGCAGATGTTTATAACTTCCGCCAGATTGTCCTGTTCCTCGTCGGAAAGCACTACCGACCGGCTTTGTATTTTATCCTGCTGGCTCATTTTATTGAGCTGTTCCATTTTTCTGATGATTTCGCTGTGGCGCAGGATTTCCTTTCTCATGGCAGCCTCCTTTGAAGAGTATTCGCTTCTCATCTTTTCCCTTTGTGAAAGTTCTTTGTCCAGAGCTGTTTCCTTTTCGATGATTTTTTCCTGTGCAGCATGCAGGTCGATGGTCTTTTCTTGCAGTTGCAGCCTCATTTCCTTCATCAGGTCGTCTTTTGATCGCATCTGTTCTGCCAGTTTACGCTTCTCTTCCCTGCGTTTATAGAAGAATATAACAGCTACGGTCAGTACCGCCATGCAGATGGCTGTCAGTGATATATACAGTCTTTGTCGTTTGATTTTCAGCAGCTTGTTTTCACTCTGAATCAAGGAGTAGTCGTATTTGTGCTGGAGGTTTGCCACTTTAGAATCCAGCCGTTCTTGATAGATGGTATCTAGCAGTTCGGCATACCGCTTGCTGTATTCCAGCGCTTTGGGAAGATTTTTTATTTTTTCTTCGTATATACTCCAGTCTAAATAGCGGGATACTCTGAAATATGGATCATAATCTCTCGTATCCTTGCTTAAATAGAAGTGTGCCGAATCGTATTGGTTCATCTCCAGCAAGATTTTTCCCTTATTACCCCATAACGGATATAGCTCGGTGGAATCCTTTGCGAGCGATAAACTGCGGTTTACCAGTTCCAGTGCCCGTTTGTAATCTTTTCTTTCTCTTGCCGTTAAAGATAAACGGTTTAATAGATATTTGTCGTAAATTCGGTCTTTTGTAGTTGCGGACAATGTTAATCCGACATTAAATAGGCTGTCTGCACGTTCATCCTCTTCTTTTAGCAAACAACACCATCCCCATTTTCCATATAGGTTTATTTGTTTTAAGGTATCTTTCAGTAAAATAGCGTATCTGTTTGCCGTTTGATATTTTTCGATTCCCTTTTCGTAGGCATCTTCGTTAGTTAATAGACCTGCCCAGTGTAAGTTGAGCAGGAACTTGAATTGATTGTTTTCTATATTCCGGCTTGCTATATTCGCCTGCTGAAAATATGAGAGTGCTTTTTCCTTTTCATCCGAATCCCTGTAATACTGTGCCAGATAGAAAAGTGTCCATGCCTTGTGCAGGGAGTCGCTGCTTGTCCGGTAGTATGCTTCCGCTATCCGGAGCAGTGAATCGCTTTTCACCTTTTATATTGTGCCTGTGTGAATAGCAGTGCATGGAGTGCCTGTTCCTCTTTACGTAATTGCGAAATGGGTGGCATGTGTTGTAGTATCTTCCAGGCACTGTCGGGTCTTTCATACATCAGTTGCTCAATTTGCAGTAGTGAAGCATTTATCTGGTGTGTCCTTTTCTGGTAAATGCCGAGTGAAAGGGCGGCTGCGGTTGCTGTTATGATGACAATGATGATGAGTGTTTTATTTTTCATACTGAATGTTTGTAAGACTATTACAAATATAAATAATTTGATTGTTTTGTCGGTAAACTACTAATAGATTATTCGGGGGATAATAGCGGGATAAACTGCCTGGCTGTGCAGTCTTGAGTTCTCCTTTATGGTATGAAGACATGCTTTCCCTATGATGGAGAGAACTGTTATTTTCATACCATTTCCCGTTTTGCCATCGCATGATAAGCGGATTCTTCTTATATTTGTAGGGAAGAATAAACATCGCTTAGTATTATGAAGTCAAGTAGGGTTATCATCATAATTGTTCTTTTGCTGCTGGTTTTTGGCGGCTTCTCCGGCTGGCAGTACGCACATCGGCGTATTTACCGTGAGCTTCAGGCTGTGGAACGTGTGATGGGCACACATCCCGACAGCGCATTGTCGTTGTTGCGTAAAATTTCTTCTCCCAACCGTCTTCATGGCAGGAACCGTGCATACTATGCCCTTCTTCTTACTCAGGCTTACTACAAGAACTACCTTCCTGTTACAGATGATTCGCTGATTCGTATAGCAGCCGATTATTATGCTTCCGGCAGCGATTCCTTACGTAAGTCTCAGAGCTATTTTTATCTGGGACAGGTTTACCGTGACCTGGGTGACCGCCGCCGTTCCCTCGACTGTTTTCATCGGGCCGGTCTGTCTGCCGAGGGATGCCGTGACTACAAGTATCTCGGTCTGCTTTATTATCACTGGGGGTGTCTGCTTCAGGAAGAAAAGCCTTATAGTGAGGGGCTCAGTAAATTTTGGATATCAGATTTCTATAAAAGACTTCTTGGCGATACCGCAAGCAGGGTATACTCTTTAACAGAGATGGGATGGAGCTACATTCTTCTGGAGAAATATGATTCGGCATACCACTGTCTGTCGGAAGGCTTGGAACTGGAGAACCGGTATGATCGGAATCCATATAAACTATCGGTGCTACATCACCGGTTGGCGATATGTTATTATTTGAACGGGAAGTATCGGGAGGCCTTGTATCACTTAAACAAGGAAACGTGGGAGGAAGGAAGTGCTCCACGCAGAAGGGCGGACCTGATGAAGGGCCGTTCTTTCTCAGGTCTTCAGCAACTGGATTCTGCCCGTTATTATATTGAACGTATCCGGCAAGAGGATGACCTGGATGCGATGCTGGAATACAACCTGATGAGTTCGCGGCTGTGCCGTCAGGAAGGCAACTTCCGTCAGGCTCTGGCATATCATGAGCAGTACTCCTTGTATGTCGATTCGCTGACTCACCGCCGGGAAAACGAGAGGGTGATGCAGTGGCAGAAGAAATACGACTATTCGCTGGTACGGAATGAGAACATGCGGCTGAAAACAGAGTCGCAGCAGAAGGATATCGTGACGCTTGTGTGTATCATCGTCCTGCTTCTTCTTGTTCCTGTCTTCTATGCTGTCTATCTTCGTTTCAAGCGAAGAAAAGAATCGTTTCTCCGTCGTCAGCACCAGTTGATGGAGGCCAATATTCAGAGTTTGCAGGCAAAGGATTCTGAATTGTTACGAATCCGTCAGGAATTAGCGAGTAAGGAACGTAAGTGGAGGGAAAGTGTATTTCTTTCTGACCCGTTGGTAAAGCATATCGATACCTTTGTCCAGCTTTCTCTGCTGGATAAGGACCGTTTGTTTTCCTCGTATAAACTCTCAGGGGCCGATTGGGATCATCTGATATCATTGCTTAACTCCTGTCATAACAACTATGTGAGTCGTCTGCAAAGTGAATTTCCCGGCTTAAAGGAAATAGAGATTTCTATATGCTGCCTGCTCCGAATGCATATAAAAAACAGGGATATCTGCTATTTGCTCGGTATCAGCGACGATGCGCTAAAGAAACGTAAATACCGAATCAAGACGGACAAGCTTCACCTTCGGGATGCGGAAATAAGTCTGGAAGATTTCCTGTGTTCGTATTGATTCCTGCCTTTTTGTGTACTGTTTTCTTCTTCTGGAACGTGATGTCCCCTTAAAAAAGTAAGGCGTAATATGCATAATGTTGTATATTAGATTATTATACGTTTTTTACTCCAGAAAAATGTCCCCCTTTTGTCCGATGGAAAATGTTTTTGAAAGGTTAATTTTGTCATAACCTTAAAAAATAGAAAGAATGAAAAGTATTTTATTTTCAGTTGGATTGGCGTTATGCTGTGTACATGTAATAGCCGAAGATGTAACTATATGGAATGACAAAAGTATTTCAGGAAAAAAACAACAAGAAATACCGATATGCACTAATATTAATGATTCTTTGTTATGGTTTTATTTTTTTAGTTAAATTGGATCAAGTTATTATTACAATTGTCGGTGTGGAGGAAATGGTTTATCAGAAAGAGGTTACTACTCCGTTTTCAGAGTCTATTTATCTAGATTTAAATCAATACCGTAGTGGTGAATATAAAGATACGAAGGAAATCTGCGTTGAAAAAATTATAAAAAGTTATCAGTATTAGACATTATATCGAATAAGGTTTTAGGGTACTGATAAGCAATAGTCCTGTTCCTTATTCTGTATAAACTCTATTATTTAAATCTCATTGTTTTTTTATAATCTGTTTATATTTATTTGTAATATGAAATGTAAAAATATTGTTTGTTTCACGATTGCTTGGGTGTGTATGTTTAATTTATTTGTCGGTTTTATTTCTTGCAGTAGGGATCAATATATTAATGAATGTATTGATATTAATGATAAATACGATGAGAATAAATATAAATTTAATTTAATAAACTTATGGGGTAGTAAAGCTGCTGTTGTTGATAAAGGAGGTTATTATTTATTTCAGGGAGATATTTTATTAAAAAAACATGAGCTTGATACTCTTTCAACGAGAGGAGCTGCTCGTATAGATAAACGCTGGGATAATAATAAGGTATATTATGTGTTGTCTGGATTTCCTAGTCAATATTCAGCGAATATTTTTTCTGCAATGGCCAATATAGAGGAAAATTCTTATTTACGGTTTATACCGAGGTTAGAGAATGAATCTAATTATATTGAGCTTGTATATGAAAATAAGGATGAATGGGTCGCTTATTCTGATTATATCGGATGTAAAGGTGGAAAACAAGAAATACATTTATCTAATGATGCTTGCGAGATAGTAGGTGTAATAATTCATGAACTTTGTCATGCTTTAGGTTTATATCATGAAATGTGTAGAGTTGATAGAGATGACTATGTAAAAATAGATTTTAGTGTAATGAATGATGAGGAAAGACATCAATTTAAAACTTATACAGATTTAGAAGAAGAAGGAGTTGACGTTGGTAATTTTGATTTTAATTCTATTATGATGTATAGCTCTTTTATGAATGATAAGGTTGTGATGACAAAATTGGATGGTTCCATAATAATAGCTCAAAGAGCAAAATTATCGTCTGGTGATAAAGTTGCTTTAGCTAAAGCTCAACCTGCTGTGTTATATACTTTTTATAGCTATTATACAGAAGATGGTAATATAGATAGTGATTTGAAATATCAAAGAGTAAAATATTTAAGATGCCCTGAAGGTGCTAATATTAAATTTAAGTTTCAACAATATTTTTCTCCATCCTCTGCTTCATGGGGAAATTATTCGTTGGAGGATTTTGATATTAAAACTACTATTTCGTTTATCAATGATGATTCAGGTGAAATTTTTCAGTCTAAGTTAATACCTATGAAACAAACATCTGGATATGAAGATTCCTTTTTTACGATACAGTTTCCCGAAGGAAGATATAGGGTTATAGTTAGTTTGAGTGGAGCAGTAAAGGGCGAGTCAAATTCATCAAAATTGTCTGTATTGAAAAAGATAATGTATAATCCTAGAATTTATTTACATTTAGAACAAGTTCTTATTAATAATTTAAAAATTAAAATTCCTAATGGATTTGAATATCCGGCAGACGTTAGAAGTGAAACGTTTATTTCTATCTAAAATATGAAAATTAGATTTATTATAAATGGATTGGGAGTGGTATTATTGTTTCTAAGCTTACTCTTTTCTTGTAGTAAAGAAAATTCGATAAAGATTGAGGTTTTAAATGTAGAAGCCTATAAGGAATTATTTTATCCGCTTCCTTTTGGAGGGGCACAAGACTACGGATATGTTGTGACCGATTCTGAAGGAAATCGCTTTCATATCTCTAATATAGAAGGTTTCGATGAACAATACGAGGAAGGTTTTGAATATATGATTAAGGTTTTTGCTAGACATATTTCTCCTGACTGTAAGAATTGTCCTGATGCTTTGGGTTATGATGAATATACTTTGGTGGAAATAATCAGTAAGAAATGTAAATGCGAGTCTTAACATGAGTTCTAAGAATTCACCAAGTATATTCTCCTGGTTATATGTTAATAATTTATGTTTTATACATTTATGTGGTTTATAGCTTTACTTCTTTTGCTGTTGGTGGATGTAGTTTATGTCACTTCTTTCATTGGCGACTACTATCCTGAATTTGAATTCTTTTATTGGGTTGTCGAACTGGTATTGCTGATACATCTTATTTTTCTCATAAAGAGAAAGACGTACACATGGGAGAAACTGTTTTTCATCGATTCTATTGAACGTTATTTTCCGGCGTTGTGCGGTATGAATCGCGGTTTAAGACAGATTCTTCGATTTTGTATGGTAGTGTATTGGATATTATTGCCGCTTGTTCCGACTTTAGCTGTAGCGCTGTCAATGCAACTTGGGTATAGTTTAGGGTGGATGTCTGCTGTTTTGTGTGTGCAGTGTGTATTGACTTTGCTGCTGTTTGTTGTATTCCAGATAAAGAAATGGAAATTGCAGGGAGAAAGAAACAGGTAATGAGCCGGGTTTACTTTTTAAGTTCAGGTGTGACAAATAAACATTCCCAGTGTTGCCGGAGTATCATTTTCCGGCAGCACAGGGAATCATAATATGCAGGTAGAGGGTATTATTTCCCCCTTACTATCTTCTTTATATCGTTCAGCTTGTTCAGCGCCTCCAGTGGAGTCAGGTTGTTTACGTCCAGATTCAGTATTTCGTCACGTATCTGGCACAGTACAGGGTCGTCGAGCTGGAAGAAACTCAGCTGTACTCCGTCCTGATGAACTGTTTTAGGTTCTACTTTATGATGCGATGACATGCCTTCCTGTCGGTTTTCTTTTTCCAGCTGGTGCAGAATCTCGTCGGCACGCTTCACGATGGTCTTGGGCATACCTGCCATCTTTGCTACGTGAATACCGAACGAGTGTTCGCTTCCTCCACGTTCCAGCTTGCGCAGGAAGATGACCTTGTTGTCTACTTCCTTCACCGAAACGTTGTAATTCTTGATACGTGGGAAGCTCTCTTCCATATCGTTCAGCTCGTGATAATGTGTGGCAAAGAGCGTACGGGCACGGGCGCGCTTGTGCTCGTGTATATGTTCTACGATAGCCCAGGCGATGGAAATACCGTCGTAAGTAGATGTACCGCGTCCCAGCTCGTCGAACAATACCAGACTGCGTGGCGAAAGGTTGTTCAGGATATCTGCCGCCTCGTTCATTTCTACCATGAAGGTTGATTCGCCCACCGAGATATTGTCGCTGGCTCCCACACGGGTAAAAATCTTATCCACCAGTCCGATATGCGCACTTTCGGCAGGAACAAAGCAACCTATCTGCGCCATGAGGGTGATAAGTGCCGTCTGTCGGAGCAAGGCAGACTTACCTGCCATGTTCGGTCCGGTGATGATAATGATCTGCTGCGTTTCCGTATCGAGATACACATCGTTGGCAATGTATTTTTCTCCTGCCGGAAGCTGTTTTTCGATGACCGGGTGACGTCCTTGCTTGATATCGAGGATATCGTCGTCGGCTACCACCGGACGGATATATTTGTTGGCCCGGGCTGCATTGGCAAACGACAGCAGGCAGTCCAGACGGGCTATTTGCGTGGCATTGATCTGGATGGCGGGGATGAAATCGGCAAGCTCTGCCACCAGTTCGTTGTACAGACGGGTTTCCAGAATCAGAATCTTGTCTTCCGCTCCCAGAATCTTTTCTTCGTATTCCTTCAGTTCTTGCGTGATGTATCGTTCTGCATTGACCAGTGTCTGCTTGCGTATCCAGTCGGCCGGAACCTTGTCTTTATGTGTATTTCTTACCTCGATGTAATAGCCGAACACGTTGTTGTAGGCTATTTTCAGGCTGGGGATGCCTGTCAGTTCGCTTTCGCGCTGTTGTACTTGCAGCAGGTAATCCTTGCCCGAGTAAGCAATGTGACGCAGTTCGTCCAGTTCCTGATTGACTCCGTCAGCAATCACTCCTCCCTTGTTGACCAGCAACGGAGGATCATTGTTTATTTCTTTGGCAATCTTGTCGCGGATGGAAGCGCAGAGGTTCAACTGTTCTCCTATTTTTCGCAGGCTTTCGTTGTCGGCATTCAGACAGGCATTCTTGATCGGCTCTATCGCCTGTAAGGCTACTTTCAACTGAACGACTTCACGCGGAGAGATACGTCCTACGGCAGCTTTCGAAACAATACGTTCCAAATCGCCTATCAGATGTAATTTCTCTTCGATAAAATCCTTGAAATCCGGTTCGCGGAAGAAATATTCCACTACATCCAGTCGTTCGTTGATGGGCTTCACGTCTTTCAGCGGGAAGACAATCCACCGCTTCAGCAGGCGGGCTCCCATTGGACTGATGGTATGGTCGATGACGTCGAGCAGGCTGGTTCCGCCTTCATTCATACTGCCTATCAGCTCCAGGCTGCGTACCGTAAACTTGTCGAGGCGTACATACTTGTCTTCTTCGATGCGCGCCAGTGAAGTGATGTGCCCGATCTGGTAATGCTGCGTCATATCCAGATATTGCAGAATGGCTCCGGAAGCAATGATACCATTCTTCAGATGTTCCACTCCGAAACCTTTCAGGTTCTTGGTTTCGAAATGTTTCAGCAGCTTTTCACGGGCAGACGCTTCGGTAAATACCCAGTCGTCCAGCTCGAAGGTAAAGAACTTACTGCCGAAGTTACCTTCGAACATCGGTTTCTTTCCCCGTTCGAACAAGACTTCTTTCGGGGCAAAATTATTCAGTAACTTGTCGATATAGTCGAAAGGCCCTTCAGCGGTAAGAAACTCTCCCGTCGAAATATCCAGGAAAGCGACGCCGCAAGCTGTCTTGCCGAAGTGTACGGCAGCCAGGAAGTTGTTTTCCTTATACGATAACACATTATCGCTGATGGCAACACCCGGAGTGACCAGTTCGGTGATACCTCTTTTTACCAGCTTTTTTGTTGTTTTCGGATCTTCCAGCTGGTCGCAGATAGCTACACGTCGGCCGGCGCGAATCAGTTTCGGCAGGTATGTATCGAGCGCATGGTGCGGAAATCCTGCCATCTCCACCGTCTTACCCTGTCCGTTGGCACGTTTGGTCAGCGTGATTCCCAGGATTTCGGAAGCTGTTACGGCATCTTCCGAATACGTTTCATAAAAGTCGCCACACCTGAACAGCATAACTGCATCGGGATGTTTTGCCTTTAAGTCGAAATATTGTTTCATCATGGGGGTTAATACCACGTCATTGTCCTTAGCCACGGTTAATCCTTTCTTCTTAGTTATTGTTTATAATCACGTTGTAAAATCGGTGCAAAGATACGTAAATATTTTTAAGGGAGGTATATAAAAGAAAATCCCCGAAAGAATAATCTTCCGGGGACTCCTCGTGGCTGTTTTCCGTTGGACTACCAGGATTCGAACCTGGACAAACAGAACCAAAACCTGTTGTGCTACCATTACACCATAGTCCAAACTTTCTTTGTTTTCTCTCGAAAACGCTGCAAAGATAAGTGATTTATCTAATATATTCCAAATTATTTTTCACTTTTTTTTCTCTTCATGCTTTAATCCTTATCTTTGCGAAAACCATAAAATATATGTTCATGAAAAAACTGTTAGTAACTTTAGCTTTGGGAGCTAGCTCTTTTTCAGCATTTGCAATCACTCCGCTTTGGCTGCGTGATGTAAATATTTCTCCCGATGGTAAAGAAATTGTCTTTTGTTATAAGGGGGATATTTATAAAGTAAAAGCCGCCGGAGGGGAAGCTGTGCGCCTTACTTCTCAAGATTCGTATGAGTCGAACCCTGTGTGGTCACCCGATGGTAAGCAGATTGCTTTTGCCAGCGACCGCTTCGGAAATTTTGATCTGTTCATAATGCCTGCCGACGGAGGCACAGCCAAGCGACTGACTATGAATTCAGCTTCTGAAATACCGTCGACTTTTACTCCTGACGGAAAATACGTTGTGTTCTCGGCTTCTATTCAGGACCCGGCTTCGAGTGCGCTTTTCCCGAAATCGGGAATGACTGAGCTTTATAAAGTACCGGTAGCGGGTGGACGTACGCAACAGATGCTTGGTACACCGGCTGAAATGGTTTGCTATGCTCCGTCGGGCGATTTCTTCTTGTATCAGGATCAGAAAGGAGTAGAAAGTGAATGGCGTAAGCATCATACATCGTCCATTACTCGCGATGTATGGATGTACGATACAAAGACCGGCAAGCATACTAACCTGACTGAAGTAGCTGGTGAGGACCGTAATCCGGTACTGAGTCCTGACGGCAAACAGGTTTATTTCTTGAGTGAACGTAATGGCGGATCGTTTAATGTCTATCGTTTCCCTTTGGATAATCCGAAAGAAATACAGCCTGTCACCTCGTTTAAGACTAATCCGGTGAGATTCCTCTCGATGGGAAATGACGGAACGCTTTGTTATACATACGATGGGGAAATCTATACACAGCCGGTGGATGGAAAACCGAAAAAGGTAGCTGTTTCGCTGGTTCGTGATGATGAGGAATTGCCTGTTTCTTATAGTTTCACTCGTGGAGCTTCGGAAGCGGTTGTTTCTCCCGATGGCAAGCAAGTAGCGTTTATTGTACGTGGAGAGGTATTTGTGACTTCTGTTGAATATGGAACTACCAAACAGGTTACTCATACTCCGGAAGCAGAGCGTGGACTTTCTTTCGGAGCAGACAACCGTTCGTTGGTATATTCCAGCGAAAGAAACGGTAAGCGTGATTTGTATATTGCCAAAATCAGCCGGAAGGAAGATCTGAACTTCCCTAATGCTACTCTGATAGAGGAAGAGCCACTGATACATGATAAGAAGCTGGAACGTGATTATCCGCAGTTCTCTCCCGATGGTAAGGAAGTTGCCTTTATAGAGGACCGTAATCGCTTGATGGTCGTTAATCTGGATACGAAGAAGGTTCGTCAGGTGACAGACGGGTCTACCTGGTATACCCGTTTCGGAGGATTCGATTATTCCTGGTCGCCCGACGGCAAATGGTTTACACTTGAGTTTATCGGAAACAAGCACGATCCGTATTCGGATATAGGTTTGGTCAGTGCCGACGGAAAGGGACAGATCATTAACCTGACAAACAGCGGCTATACAAGTGGTTCTCCACGCTGGGTGATGGGTGGAAATGCCATCTTGTTCATTACCGAGCGTTACGGTATGCGTAATCATGCTTCATGGGGTTCGCTGAACGATGTGATGATAGCTTTCCTCAATCAGGATGCATACGATAAGTTCCGCCTGAGCAAGGAGGATTACGAATTGCAGAAGGAACTGGAAAAGGAGCAGGAAAAAGCTGCCCAAAAGGATGATAAGGCTTCTAAGAAAGACAAAAAATCGGACGATAAGGATGCCAAGGAAGAAAAGAAGGTGAAGGATATTGTGGTAGAAACGGAAGGTATCGAAGACCGTATCATCCGTCTGACTCCGAATTCTTCTGACTTAGCTTCGGCCATTATCTCGAAAGATGGGGAGAAATTGTATTACCTGTCAGCATTCGAAGACGGGTTTGATATGTGGAAGATGGATCTTCGCAAGCGTGAAACCAAGTTGCTGCATAAGATGAATGCCAGCTGGGCTGACATGGAAATGGATAAGGAAGGTAAGAATATCTTTATCCTGGGCGGAGGTACTATGCAGAAAATGGATGCTTCATCCGAAGGACTGAAGCCGGTTACATTCAATGCCCGCATGAAAATGTTGCCTTCTGCCGAACGCGAATATATGTTCGACAATGTATACCGTGAGGAAAAGGCACGTTTCTATAACGTAAATATGCATGGAGTAGACTGGGATGCCATGACTGCTACTTACCGTAGGTTCCTGCCACATATCAACAATAACTATGACTATGCTGAAATGCTGAGTGAACTGCTGGGCGAACTTAATGTTTCTCATACGGGAGGACGATATTATCCGGATATGAAAACGGAAGCAACTGCCGAACTGGGACTGTTGTACGACTGGGATTATACCGGTGATGGTCTTCGCATTGCTGAAGTGATAGAAAAAGGACCGTTCGACCGTAAAACGACTCGTGCGAAAGTTGGAACCATCATCGAGAAGATTGACGGTGAATCCATTCAGGCAGATCAGGACTATACATCGTTGCTGAATGATAAGGTCGGAAAGAAAATTTTGGTTTCATTGTACGATCCACAGACCAAAGAACACTGGGATGAAGTTGTACGTCCTGTAAGCAAGGGAGTGCTCAGTGATTTATTGTATCAGCGTTGGGTAAAACAGCGTGCAGCCGATGTAGAAAAGTGGTCAAACGGTCGTTTGGGCTATGTGCATATCGAATCGATGGACGATGGAAGTTTCCGTACGGTTTATTCCGATATTCTGGGCAAGTACAATAATTGTGAAGGTATCGTCATCGATACACGCTTTAACGGAGGCGGACGTCTGCACGAAGATATCGAGATATTATTCAGCGGAAAGAAATACTTTACTCAGGTAGTCCGTGGACGCGAAGCCTGCGATATGCCGAGCCGCCGCTGGAACAAGCCTTCTATTATGTTGCAGTGTGAAGCCAATTATTCGAATGCGC
>ERZ773170.944-NODE-944-length-25428-cov-390.556497_pt1 | contig 25428 bp, 18 predicted proteins | sample MGYA00581002_ERZ773170 | MGnify/ENA primary metagenome ERZ773170 (study PRJEB29015, sample SAMEA2737811) | human gut metagenome | biome: human gut; feature: human-associated habitat; material: faeces | place: China | collected 2012 ... | reverse complement strand
ACTTGATGAAGGTTTAAGAAATATATCGGCAGGAACTGTCGATTACACCGATGGAAAGGGCGTAAGACTTGCTTGCAAGCATTCCTTGATGAAGTCGGAATCCTACAAGTCTTTAGCTTGTGGGTAGTTCAATTAATGTTAGCGGATAATAGTATCCGTTTTCAGCCTGTAAAAGTACAAAAATAAGATACTACGTCACAAATTACTCAATAATTTGCCACAAAAGTACAAATTTTCAGTGCATCCTATCTGCACAGTACTAAAAAAGCCACCAGTTTTACTGATGGCTCACCGATTTAAGAAATAAACTAATCAATTTACTATCCGTTGTATTCCAAACATTATGATTGTTCTAAATACTACAACTCCATCCTGTACCATATAAATGCCTGTTATGAACCAGGTACTGATGAAGCTATCAGAACTTCCTTGCCAGTTTCTCTGCCTCTACCGGCTTATTGGTAGTAATGAAATCAACATTCATTTCAATGAGCTTCTTGATGATAACATCATCATCAGAAGTCCATCCATTTACCTTCAATCCCAATTCATGAGCTTCTTTAATCCACTCAGGATGCTTGAAAAGTATCTTATAACTATAATCAATACCTTGATAACCAAGTTTCTTCACTTCAGCTGGTGTATAATTGCCATTAACATAATAAATAACAGCATTAGAATCCAACTGACGAACCAATGCACAAGCTACAGAACTGAAAGAGATATACTCCACCTGTTTGGTCAAGCCCATACGATTCACCATCTCCACCGTTTTGCGAGTAAGACGATCTTCGTCGCACTGTAAAGGTTGTCTTTTGATTTCAAGAATCAGTTTTATTGCAGGATGATTCTTCAACTCATTTAAATATTGCTCTAAGGTTGATACTTCTTCTCCATTTTTTAGAAGTTGTATTTTCAAATCAGCATACTTTGAATCAGCAATGATCAAATCATTGATTTTCGGGTCATGGTTGACAATGATAACACTGTCAGCAGTGATATGCACATCACATTCAGAACCGTAAACCTTGGCATCTGCAGCCTTACGCAAAGAAGCTATCGAGTTTTGGGCCGAACCTTTCGTATCCCAATACCCACGATGTGCTATTATCTGAGTCTTAACTTTTGGATTTGAAATCAGAACAGTTTGCTCATATTTCTCTCCAAAACGATTGGTGAATACCACCGTAATACTCTTGGCATCAGAAGAAGGCAAGGCTCTAAATAGATGCCCGGTAGCAGTAAGACCTTCCTTATGTCCTTTGCTCGCAGCATAGGCTTCATCTACATCAACAAATTTCTCCATCTCACCCATGGCTTGTCCGTCCTGCAGCCATTCAACCTTGCAGCTTGGATCCCAATCCCAAACATTTACCACTACATATTGAGGCTGACTCAACATATTACCTTTACCATAAACACGCATCTGATAATCAATGCTATGACCTGTGGATTTATAATGCCATTTCAGCTGATTCCCATCCACATCCATCACCAGATAACCATTAGGCGCTCCACAGCGATTAACCTGACTCTTCCACCAGGCACCACAGGCGGCACCAATATTGTGTTCCAAAAGTTGAGCATCCATGACATTGTTCTGGAAATAATGAGTATGACCAGTCAAGACATGTACCTGATAATCCTTTAGGGCATCGGCCAACTCCTCTGCATTGCGAACATTGCCCTCACCCTCTGTGCTATTCCAAACAGCCGCATGCATATTGAGGAAGACCAAAGAGCCCTTCGGTACAAAACTCAAATCATGCTTCAGCCAGTCTAAATCAGCATCCGTAATAGCCTCTATATACTTCTTGTGACCCACGTAATTTATATTCTTCAACGTAACTACGTGTACTTTACCTATGTTGTAGGAATAATTGACAGGTCCGAAAAAACGGTGATAATATTGCTCTCCATATACAGGTGTACCAAGTGTCATATTATGCAAATCCTGATAACGCTTGTCGAAATCATGATTGCCTATACATTGGAAGGTAGTCATTTTGATGCCATCAAATGAGGCGGCATATTCACTATACAGGTTCATACTGTCAAATACTAAATCTCCCAAGGTATTGGCCACTACCTCTCTCTCTCGGCTCAGGGTATCCACATAGCCCTTCAAATCGCGGATAGATTCCTGCTTCCAACGCTTCATGTCATGCTCATTCTTTACCTGAGGATCAGAGATGGCAATATAATAAAACTTATCAGATAACTTTTTCCTCTTCTCCAAAATGAAATCATGTCGGCTGTGATCTTTTACAAGTTCATCCACGCGAACGTAAAAGCCTTTAGCAAGGCTCTTCTGGCAGGGAAGCACATAGGATGAAGGAGTGGATATACTGACGAACTTGCAGACATTGGTATCAGTAGGCAATGTCCATTCTCCAAGAGAATTGGTTTGCACAAAACTTCGGCCATTGTTTACAACCACCCCGGCAATCCCCTTACCCTTGATGTCTTTTACCTTACCGGAAAAAACAAAAGAAGAAGCTTGTTGGGCAGCCATACCCAATGGCATGGCCCCAATAGACGCTAACAACAGAATTTTACTCAGATTTTTATTCATCACGCTAAAAACTAAACATTTATCAATTTAATATGGTCAAAGAAAGCCAAAGCCTCTTCTGCAGTATTGGCATCACCGGCAGCCTCCTCCAAGGCTGCAGTATCACTCTCCAGGCAGATGATGTTGGCACAATCCAGTACATGACTCATGATTCGAATTGCCTCCTCTTTGGTCATATGCTGCGACTTATAGCTCTTCTTTACATATTTGTTAACACGCTCCACGGCCTTGAAGACAGCCGGCTTTCTAAATTCTGTTCCTGAAGAACTCAACCCCACCTCTACCTCATAGGTGTGGGTATAGTTACAGAGGAAAGTATTCCATTTCTTGGTAATCTCACCACCTAAGAAATGCTCTTCATCAAAAGCTGGCTTGACATTGGGAATCTCCCCACCATATACTTCGAGCGTAAACTCTTTCTTGTCCTGTGCAGCCATGTGGGCAACAGTACCCATCAGAAGCGCTGCAATCAAAAATAGTCTTACTTTCATTTTTTCAATCTTTTCATTAAACATCTAATCAATTATAATTCTGGTCTCTTCTGCCAGATCAGTCGGGTATTGAAATCATCACCACCCATCGATTTCACTGCCTCCAAATAATGTTCACGATTCATACGTTGCAAGATAGCTGGGTATTTGAAACGATATGGCATATGCAATGAAGCATCTACACCTGGACCTTTCGGTACATCAGGATAACCGGTACGATTATACTCAAACCATTGCTGGAAATCAATAAAGAAGAGTGCATAGAACTTCTGTTCCATGATGCGGCGAAGCGTTCCATCATACGCTGCCTTCCCGTTATCAAAATACCCGTCAGGAACCTCAACTCCCCATTGCGTAATAGCTGCAGCAACAGCTTTTTCATAGAGCAGCCTGGCATCATCAGAGATAAGACCGCGTTGTGCCAACTCTGCCTTGATGAAGAGTACCTCTGCATAGGTGAGACACTGTATATCCTGTGGCGCTGTGGCCAGATTTGCCGCATTTGGAGAAGAAGCAGTAAATGTAGGCTCCACATCATAACCACTAGGCAAACCGATAAAGGAAGTAACCTCTTGACCGGTTTGAGGATCCTTATTGGTAGCCTGAGTTGCAAACACTTCCAGACGAGGATCCTTCCAATCCTGAAGACGATCGATGAAAAATGCAGAAAGTGACTTGTAGGCAGAAAGGTCTGATGGACGTGTCATTGGAGCTTCATCAGGAGCAATTCCTGAGATATGTACCTTAGCATTGTCATCATTCGATTCAAAAACCGGATAAGTAGTAGGATCTGCCAACATCTTCTTCAACTCTGCCTTGGCCAAATCACCCAATTCCTTGGAATCTATGACACGCACCAAAGCGCGCAAACGCAAGGAGTTGGTAAACTTCTTCCATTTCAGGATGCCCTGCAAGTCAGAACCGCTGCTGCAATACATCTTGTCACCATTGGTATTGAACTGCAAACCTTTTTTGAGATTATATATGCTGTTCGCCACATCCAAGCTGTCGATGATAAACCTGTAGACATCAGTCTGAGACTCAAACTTTGGATAGTAGAGCTGTTCCTCACCACGGCATGATTCCTGTACAGGAATATCACCGAAGGCATCTGTCGTGTTCTCAAATATCCAGCATCTGAGGGTCAATGCAATTGCCTGATAGTTCGGATCTCCCACTTTCACGGCTTCGTCATAGATGGCCTTGGCATTGGTATTCCATTTGTAATAATTGGTCCAGACGCCATCACCTGCCGTATCACTGATGTTGAACCAGCCCACACCGCTGGTGGAGTTTGTTGTTACAAGGCACTGCATCAACTGGAAGGTCCAGCTATTGTATCGGGTCCAGGTGTAAGTGCCCATACCATAAATGAGAGGATCCAAAAAACTTCCAGCATTAGCAGTATTCATACGGGTTGGATCCACATTGGTATCGTCCATTGATTCGCATGCCGAGGTCATCAGCATGAAAGGAACGGTCATCAGCGTCATTATATTTCTAAAAATCTTTTTCATCGATTCTTTCTTTTTTTGTTCATTACATCTTATTCTTAACTAGAAATCAACTTTGAGATTAACACCCCAGGAACGACTGGTAGGAAGAGTACCCACCTCTACACCTGGTACAAATGTATTACCATCAAGTGAGGTTGTCTCCGGGTCATACATTGGATAACTGGTAATGCAAAGCAGATTGCGCCCATATATACCCACTGAAGCATTGTTGATGAAAGTATTCTTCAACCAAGATTTTGGCAACTGATAATCCAGACGAACCTCGCGAAGCTTGAGATAAGTGGTACTGAAAGTATTGGTTTCCACATTACCAATGCGATAATACTCCTTATAATATGACTCCAGGGTGACAAGTTTCTGATTCGGACTATAAGTACCATCTCCGTTATCAACCACACCCGGTGCTATGCAATACACACCAGCTACAGGAGTAATCTTCTGCTTTTCAAAGAGCTTCAGAACATCAGGGTCCGCAATATCCAGGTAGAGACTGGTTCCAGGCTTTCTACCATTCAAGGTCTCTGCCAGGTGACCCTGTTCGCACATCTTGTGATGTGACTGAGAATAGGTCATACCTCCAACCTTTCCATCCCATTGCATGGAGAATGACCAGTTCTTGAATCGCAAAGAGGTATTGAACGCACCCTCCCAGTCTGGTAAGGCACATGCCACATATTCAATCTCAGAAGGACGAGCAGGCAAACCGGCAGAAGTGATAATCACCTCACCCTTAGCATTACGCTTGAGTTTGTAGCCCCAGATATCTCCCGTGGTTCCACCTTTAGTGCCGATGATACTTACATTGCCACTCACATAAGAACCGAGAATCTGACGCTCATCAGCAAATTCAGAAAGTGATTCTATCTTGTTCTTATTGGTTGACCAGGTAGCGGTCATATCCCACTGCCAATCTCTATTCCTGATAGGAGTACCACGGAGTACGATCTCCACACCTCTGTTGCTGACACATCCCGAATTGATGGTACCCTTGGTGTATCCAGTAGTAGGATCAAAGGGAGCATTGAGAATCTGATTCTTGGTACGATTATAATAATAGGTCACATCCAATCCCAAACGGCTGCCAAATGCTTTGAAATCTAATCCTCCTTCCCAGTTGGTAGACATCTCGGGCTTGAAGTCGGCATTATAAAGTGTACCTGGCTTAACCAAAGAACCCGAGAAATCACTAGTTGTATAGTAAGGTGATGTCTTGTAAGGCTGAGTATCATTACCCACCTGTGCCCAAGAAGCGCGCACTTTCAGCAGATTCACCCACTTTGGCATTTTCATCATGCTATTCAACACACCACTCAGACTCACAGAAGGATAGAAGAAAGAACGATTCTTGCGCGGCAAGGTAGATGACCAGTCATTGCGCCCTGTTATATCCAGGAACAACATCTCCTGATAAGCCAGATTAGCCATGAAATAAAGCGAGTTCACACGCTTCTTGCGAATAGTGGTACCAACCAATGGATTTGAAACTCCATTGGCCAAACTATATACACCAGGCGTATTCAACCCGGTAACAGAAGCTGACAACAAATCATAATACGACTGCATCATGTTACCACCCGCTGAAGCATTCACGTTGAGTCCATTCTCGAAACTGTTATGGTAAGATAAAAGTACATCAGAGTTAACCTCATAGTCAAAGATGTTCTGCTTCTTGAAGAAACCGGTAGGGAAAGCCTTGTCATCCCATGGTCTGTGCTGCTCCTGCTGCTGAGCCGTAGCCTGTAAACCAGAACGCAACTGCAAATCAAGGAAACGATTGATGGTAAAATTGGCAGAAATATTACCATTGAAACTATGCTTCTTTGCAGGGTTGGTTGCCTCGTAAAGCAAAACATACGGATTAGGCAGATAACTGGAGAATGGACGTATCTGCTTGATATTCTCCTTACCCTTGTACCACATTGGCTTAAACCAATCGAGGTTGAAGTTAGGATTCATGAATATCAGGAAATAGCTTAAGGAGTTAGAGTTATAGGTAAGCTGAGGAGTATTCTCCACATCTCTGTAAGTATAACTCATACGTGCATTGATCTTCACACGCTTGGAAATCTGCTGTGATCCGGCGAAAGCTGCAGTCAAGCGCTGATAGCCAGAGTTAGGCAAAATCCATTCACTCTTACTATGAGTCAAAGAGATACGCATATTGCCTGTACCGTTATTACCAGTCAAGGCCAGGGAGTTGGTCATCGTATGCCCCGTTTGGAACAATCCGGAGTGATTGTCTTTATAGGCTCTCCAAGGAGTGGCCACATCAGCACGACCTTCTTTCTCCGGGTCATATTGATAGAACATCTGTCCATCAAACTTCGCACCAAAAGCTGAGCTTGTACCACTGGTGCTAGCCAAACCATCATCACCTGCACCATAGGAGTAATAAGGTTGTCCAGCCCACTCTGTCCCCTTAGAACCGATGTTCTTGGCTACACCCTGTCCGAATTCATACTGATAATCAGGAAAGTGAGCAGCCTGTTCCCAGGAATTATTGAAATTATAACTGATACCTAATCCCTTCTTGGCTTTCTTACCAGACTTGGTGGTAACCATAATGACACCATTAGCAGCTCTTGAACCATAGAGAGCAGAGGCAGACGCTCCCTTCAATACCTGAATGCTCTCAATGTCATCCGGATTTAAATCAGAGAATCCATTACCAAAGTCAATCGAACCTTCGGAGTTGCCACCGGCACCATAAGAGCCACCAGGATTATTCATAGGGCTGGAAAGTGGCACACCATCCACAACGATAAGTGCGCCATTTCCGTCCATATTCATGGAAACGTTGCCACGAAGATTAATCTGGGTTGATGACAGGGGACCACCGGCTGAAATGACATTCAAACCTGCCACCTGTCCCTGCAAAGCTTGAGACCAGTTGGCAGGCATCGTTGCCGTAATTTCAGAACCAGATACGGTTTGGGTAGCATATCCGAGACTTTTTTCCTCACGCTTGATACCCAAAGCGGTAACCACTACATTATTCAGTTCTATAGGATCGTCGCTGAACTTCGACTTCTGTATTTTTTTACCATTTACAGAACTTTTCTTTTCAATAGTCTTGCTGCTATCCTGTGCAACTTGACCATACATGCTTCCTGCAGTACAGCATAATGTGAGCGCGAAGAAACAATGCTTCATACGTTGCTTTTTCATTTACTACCTTTTTATAGAGAATTCATAACTAACAATTTCTGGTGCAAAGGTAGGACTATGATATTACGTATTGAGGTCAATGAGGATACATTCTATTTACTTTCTTGTTATCAAAGAATTACAAACAAAGCTAACTTCCACATATACAACTGATTGCAAAAAAATGGAGCAAACTAAAGACAACAGTTTGCAAAACTCAGCCAAAGGAAGAATGCTTTGATGCCTTTACTCCATTACCTGTTGCTGTCTTCCTCTAACCTGTGATCCCGTTCATATACATCAAGAGCATACTCCTGCCTGAGCAGTTCACCCCGATGAAGCCCTTCAACCACCTCTGCCGTAAGTCCACAATCACTGAAATCAACAAGATAAGTACAAAGCAACTTGTTGATGATAGGAATGAGATCCTTTGCTCCTAAGCTGCAAGCTAAATCAATGGCCGCAGCCACCACGTAACCATCACAACAGTCAGCGGTTTCCAATCTGTCATCATAGAAGACGAGCATGTCCTTCACCCACGCTGTCGCCTGTTCCTTCAAGGCAGGATTCTTTTCAACATAAAACCCCACATATTCATAAACGTTCATGCGGCAGTAATGGTCAAGCTTTGGCGTTTTCAGGAATTTCGTGAATTCAGAGAAAGGATCCGGATTCAACTTGTAGAGGGTTGGGGCAAAGAGATAATTGGTCGCCAGCCAGCTCAACTGATCTAAGAAATAGGGTGTCCAGTTCTGTGTTCCAGTTTTTAGTATCAAAAACAATGTAATAACCATCTAAATCATTGATAATCATTCGCTAAATAAACTATAATCTTGTGCGAATCTACATCAGACTTTTTGACAGTTAAATTTGTCTTATATTTTGTGCTTAATTTACAGATTTACAGTGTGCTAAGTTGCTAAAACATAATCAAAAACGAGAACATGGAACTGGACACCCTAGTTATTGAATAAGTTCCTTTTGAATTTCAGTTTTTCGAATCACCCCGTGAGGGTGTGTCATAAGTCTATGGCTCACCCTTTTTTCTTATCATCTGACAGGAATCCCTGTCTTGTTACACACATATCAATGCGAGAAAAATGATATATATAAATTATTGCCACAAAAACAACATATCCGATAGCAAAATGTCATTTTAAAGGCTAAAAACAAGTGGTTGACCCATATCAAGAAAAACATATTGCAATGATATTTCTCGGCAAAAGATGCCGTTATTCGATAAAAAAGTGTTAACTTTGCACTCGCATTTAAGGAATAACAAATAATAAATTTTAAAAAGGTTAATAATTATGATGACTATTTTTACAATGGCTTTCGCCGCAGTTATGTTTTCAGGTATGGTTCTTTGCATGGGCATGTTCTTGAAACACGTAGTAGACTCAATTCCAGAAATGGCTAACATGAGCCATTCTGTTAGCTTGAGCAAGTAAGAATAGAACACTACAATATACATATGTGAATCACTTTAGAAATAGAGAGAGATTTATATAACGATGGAGGGTGTGTCATAAGTCTGAATAATAGTTGGCGCATAACAGTTGACCACCGCATGCACAACAGCTGTTGTGCATGCGCATATCAGCTGTTATGCAAGCGCACAACAGCTGTTGTGCGGCCGAAGATACTGACTGTCTCAACAACATATCCTATCTCTTCCAACAACATATCCTATCTCATCCAACAACAAGAAGAGGGTGAACCATAAACTTATGACACACCCTCTTAGCCTTCTTAAGCGTAAGCTTGAAGAATATGGTCTAGCTCGTCGAGTTCTTCCTCCTTTGTTGCCCAGCTTGTCACGAATCGGCAGATGATTTCATGTTCGCTCTTTCTTTCCCATATCTCGAATGCTACTTTTGGGGAAAGGGCTTCGTAGAGGGCAGGTGAGAGTACAACAAACTGCTGATTGGTTGGAGAATCGTAGGCAATGGCGATGCCATGCTTTTCGAAGATGCTGCGGATGCGGGTAGCCATAGCGATGGCATGGCGCGATATCTTGAAATAGAGCTCATCCGTAAACAGCGTGTCAAACTGGACGCCGAGCATTCTGCCCTTGGCAAGCAAGGCTCCATGACGCTTCACGTTGGTGAAGAAGTATTTCGGTGCCTTCATGCCCGAGAATACCACAGCTTCTCCCATCATGGCACCCACCTTGGTCCCGCCGATATAGAATACATCACAATGTTTTGCAAGGAATGGCAAGTCATAGTCGCATGCCGCTGAAACCAGACCGTATCCCAATCGTGCACCATCGATGAAGAGACGGAGGTCATATTTCTGGCAGGTTGCATACAGCGCAGCCAGTTCTTCTCTGGTGTAGACCATTCCGAACTCAGTCGGCATCGAGATATAAACCATGCCTGGCTGCACCATGTGAGGATGCGATTCGTCGGCTAGGAAGGTATCCATATAGGCTGACAGGGTGCCGGTTGTCAGCTTGCTGTTTTTTCCTGGCAGGGTAATGACCTTATGCCCGAAAGCTTCTACTGCTCCTGATTCATGTACCTCGATATGACCGGTTTCCACACAGATTACTCCTTCGCATCCCATGAGGACGGAATCAATGACCGTGGTGTTGGTCTGCGTACCGCCTATCAGGAAGAACACTTCTGCATTCTCATTGTCCACAGCCTTGCGGATTTTCTCTTTTGCAGATTCTGAGTATGGATCAAAACCATAACCAGATGTTTTATCACCGTTTGTCTTGCCAAGAGCTTCTAGAATCTCTGGCAGCATACCATTGTTGTAATCACTTTCAAATGAAATCATATTCTTAATATTACGTGTTTTAATTTGAACTAATTTCTTTATTCTTTTTCTATTTTTACTTCTGTCAGTTTACCCGTCTGTGAGTCGATGATATAACCATACAGATTGCAAAGGTAATGATATCACCCTTAGAAAATGGGAAGCATGCAAAGTTAAGAAAAAAAATGGTTAACAATGGCAAATAACCAAGAAAAATTCCATGAAATAATAATTTTTTATAAAAAGAATATTATATTGGACCTTTTCTTGCGTAAACAGGAAATTTTAGTTACCTTTGCACGAAAAGCACTACTAGGCATGAAAATTCAAGAAGTAATGAAATGATTTGTGTTCTTCAGCGACCAGATGTCATCGAAGAAACGGATGAAAACGCAAAGTAAATGAAAGACTAAAATGATAAGAGAATATTAACAAATGGAACAAGAAGAAAAGAAACAGAAATCTCAAGCTGCAGAGAATCAGGCATCCTGCTCGCCTCTGCAGCCAGTTGAACCACATCCTTTTATTTCTGTCATACCGCTGGCAGTACTTATCACCCTCATCGTCCTGGTTGTCAAAATCTTCCCTGATGATGCCCTGGCTGGTGCCTCTCAGGTGGCCCTCATGATAGCCACAGCCGTTTGTGTAGCACTCGGTATGGGCATCTATAGGATGAAATGGAATATCTTTGAAGAGATGATCAAAAAGACCGTGGGCGATGCCGGAGTATCTATCCTGATCCTGCTGCTCATCGGAATGATGTCAGCTACCTGGATGATCAGTGGTGTGGTACCCACATTAATATATTATGGTGTACAGATCATGTCGCCAACCTTTTTCCTTCCCTGCGCATGCATCATCTCCAGCATCATTTCTGTGATGACGGGAACCTCATGGACCACTATTGCCACCATCGGTATTGCTCTGATGGGAATCGGTGATGCCCTGGGAATACCAGCCCCCTACACCGCTGGAGCCATAATCTCTGGTGCCTATTTCGGGGATAAACTCTCGCCTATGAGCGATACCACCGTCCTTGCTTCGAGTATAGCCGGAGCGGATCTCTTCTCACATATTCGCTATATGCTCTATACTACCATACCAAGCATCCTGCTCTCGCTGGTACTCTATCTCATCATCGGACTCTGTTATGATTCCAAGCCAGTGGATATCAGCCAGTATCTCACCGGTCTGAGTCATGGTTTCAATATCTCCTTGTTTACGATGCTGGTTCCGGCTTTTACAGGATGGCTCATCTACCGCAAGACTCCATCTCTCATCACACTTCTTCTTTCAGCCCTTTCAGCATGCATCTGTGCCCTCATTCTCCAGCCGGAAGTACTTGTAGGGCTAGCAGGTGAAGACAGCATCTCTGCCAAAAGTCTCTTTGAAGGAATCATGACCACCTGCTATACCCATACCCAGGTAGATTGCGGTATGGCTAACATCAATGATCTCGTAGCCACCCGAGGCATGGCTGGCATGCTCAATACCATCTGGCTCATCCTCTGTGCCATGTGTTTCGGTTCATGTATGGTAGCCAGCGGCATGCTCCACGCCATTACCCACATGCTCCTGAAAAGCATCCACAGCACCGTATCACTTGTCTGCAGCACCGTGACATCAGGCGTCTTGCTCAATCTCGTTATGGGTGACCAGTTCCTGAGCATTATTATGAATGCATCTATCTATAAGGATGAATATGCCGAACGCGGCTACCGTTCGGAACTCTTGAGCCGAAGTACAGAGGATAGCGCTACCGTAACGAGCGTATTGGTTCCATGGACAGCCTGCGGTATGACGCAGAGTACGGTTCTTGGTATCCCGACACTTGTCTATCTCCCCTTCTGCTTCTTCAATATCATCAGTCCTTTGATGAGTTGTCTGGTTGCCATCCTTGGCTTCGTACCCAACCCACAACCCAGGGAAAACAAAGCATCTGCAGCGGAAGAGTCTGATATCCATTAATATGAATAGGAGATTCCTAGATATAGGAGGCTAATTCAATACCCAACTTGCATTTGATATCTTGCCAATCTATACCATCATCGACATGATAGAGACTGTAGAATAACCCATAATATAATGAAAGAGAGTCCTTTAAAAAACCGGACTCTCTTTTAATACTGAGCTCCTTTAAACCAGTCCGCTTAAATCAATGGAATATTTGGTAGGAAGTTTCTGCTCCTTCTTGATAAACATCAGCATGTAAATAGGGAGATAAGTGATTTTTCCCACCTTCTTCACATTATCATTACACAGCACATAGGCTTTAGAAATCTGATAAGTTGTTGAGTTCACCACATTCGTAAGCGCTTTGTGACGCTCATAATCCTTGCCCGATTTAACCTCTATCGGCAACACCTCACCATTTTGCTCTATCACAAAATCCAGTTCACCCTGGCGCTTGTTGTTATAATAATACAACTGGAAACCGTGCGCCCAGAGCTCTTGTGCTACGGCATTCTCATATACCGAACCAAAGTTGATGGACGGTTCGTTATCCAAAATCTTCAGTTGAATGCCATCCGCATAAAGACTTGCCAAAAGACCAATATCTGCCATAAACAGCTTGAATAAGTTTCTGCTGCTCGACAAAATCAATGGCACAGTAGGCTCCTCAACATTATATACCGGCAAAGCTACACCGGCATCCTTCAACCACAAGAAACTGTTCTGATAACGTGCAAACTTGATGTTTTCATTCAGGTTCTTCAATATGAAACGCTTGTTCTTGGCATCAAGCTCAGCAGGGATCCTGTCAAAGATTTCCTGAATATACAATTTATGGTCAGGGTCATATTTCGCTATATCCTGCTTATAGAGACGTATGATAGCCTGCTGCTCTGCCATTACATCTTGCAGATTATTGGTAGCCAGATATTTATCAACAGCTGCAGGCATTCCACCTACTATAAGATAAAGGCGGAATACCTCCATCATCTTTTCATGGATGAATTCATCTACAGCAGTCCCTTCCGTAAAATGCTTCCTCAAAGCATCTATAATTCTATCGTTGATACCAACTGCTGTAGCAAACTCCTCCAAATCAAGAGGATACATATCTTTCACATCCATATATCCCACTGGTGCAGAACGGAGATTCTTGATCTCCACACCCAATAGGCTACCGCTTAAAACATAGCGATAGCTCCCCTCTTCCACCAGAAATTTGATGGCAGTTACGATTTCCGGGCATTCCTGCACTTCATCAAAGAACACAAGGGTACTGCCCTTGATCAAATCCTGGCTGGTCACAGTGGAGAGACGCAACAAGATGTCCTGACTATTCTTCGCCTTGCTGAAGACCTTTACCAAGCCTGGATTTTCGATGAAGTTGATTTCTATGAATCTTTCAAAATGTTCATGACCGAAACGACGGATAGAATATGTTTTTCCTATCTGTCTTGCTCCTGTCAACATCAAAGCTTTCTTATTCGTTTCGAAGAAATCAGCTAAATATCTGTCTATCTTACGTTTAATCATATCCTTGTCCCCTTTTCTATTATTAAACGGACGTATTTTGTCCGCTTTTCCATGGCAAATATACGATAATTTGTCCGTTTTTCCAAGGTATTTACGCATCTTTTTGTCCGTTTTTCCAAATTTTAACAGTTCCCCTTGTAAACTATAAACTGCTATTCCCTACCTCAGCAAGCTATAATAAGGCGGTCCCATCCCGCAAAATATGGCGAGGGCTTTGATGCCCCGCCAACCTTAGAGCGTAGCGGTTCCGAGCGACGAGGAGGAGCGGTTTCCTCCCTCTTCCCTGAGGGTGAGAGGGTCGGGGTGAGAGGTGGAGCCTTCCTTAAGGGTAAGGAAGGACGGGTAGGTTTTCGAAAAAAACTATTGCCCTTACGCATATTTGTGCAAATTACACTTATTAATCATGTGTTTTATGATGTGTGTGCGTAAACAGGTTGCATAAACGTGCAAACGTTTGCACAAAGAAATGTAACCTTTTTGAAAGTTTTTCTTGCTTCGTATTGGATTTCCTCTTATATTTGCAGTCGAAAAAAGATACCAACTAGCAAACGAAGACTCAGTTTAGTATAAACGAAACCAAATATAAAAGTAAAGATAAGATGAAGCAAACATTCATAAAATCAGCTATGTTGCTGCTGCTGATCCTTTCAATGGCAACAACGCGAGCGCAGGAGGTCGCTCTGAAGACCAACTTACTGGGATGGGCTTCAACATCTGCCAACGCCGGCATCGAAATAGGCACGGGCAAGAAAACAACCTTCCAACTCTTCGGCACCCTGAACCCCTGGAAGTTCTCGGGCGACAAGAAGATGAGATTCTGGAATGTTATGCCAGAATACAGATGGTATACCTGCCAGAAGTTTGGAGGCCATTTCTTCGGAATTCATGCCTTAGGCGGTGAATACAACATTAAAAACATTGACATGCCCTTCGGCATCCTGCCGAAAACTCTGGAGGGCAGGCACTATGAAGGCTGGTATGTAGGTGGAGGCCTCACCTACGGCTATCAGTGGTTGCTCAATAAGCACCTCAATTTCGAAGGGTCTATCGGTTTGGGATATGCCTACAGTCCTTACAAGCTTTACGGACGATGCGAAAAATGTCTCGACAAAGACCACCGCAACTATGTGGGCCCTACAAAAGCCGCACTATCTCTCATATACGTGTTCTAAGAATTTAACTTAACTGTGGTTTTAAACTGACAATATAAACACGTAATAACTAGACAGAATACAAAAAATTTTAGGGAAATCATAATATGAATAAGATGAAGCTTTATGCGGTCATTTCGCCCCTCTGCATGCTCTTCTCTCAGGGCATCATGCCTGCTCAGGCTCAACAGCTGGCAGGGGGTAAGGTTCAGGTAGACAGCGTCTTGGCACGCAAGAACGGCAACCGGATGGACGTTGCCTTCCGTATGAATTTGAACGATTTGAAGATGAAATCAGAGCAGCAGATTGTTTTTACACCGGTAATGGTAGGAACTGATTCTATCGCTCTCAACCCTATCATCATCCAGGGTAGAAACCAGGCTGTAAGATACCGCCGACTTGCCGACAGCAAGAAGAATCCGCAGGCACAGGTTCTTACCCGCAAGAACAAGACCAATCAGCAGGTTTACTTCGCCCAGTCTGTTCCTTATCAGAAATGGATGAAGAAGTTCAAACTCTCGGTAAAGGAAGATCTCTGCGGATGCGGCAACCTGATAGAACAGGACAATACGCCGATTGCGGATATCGACCGTACACCGAAGATTACGAAGGATTTCTTCGTGCAGCCGAAGGCGGAAGCCAAGAAGGTGAGAGCCGAAAAGGGTGAAGCTTATCTCAGCTTTGTGGTTAACAAGAGTTATATTCTTGCCAACTTCCGTGAGAATGCTACTGAGCTGAAGAAGATTACTTCCACCATCGACCTGGTGAAGAACGATAAGAACGTTGAAATCACAGATATTGGTATCCACGGTTTTGCTTCGCCTGATGGTTCGTATGCCAACAACAAGCGCCTTGCCAACGAGCGTGCAGCTGCCCTCCGCAAATATGTGAGCAGCCTCTACACCTTAAACAGCAAGCTCTTTACCTATCAGGCTACACCGGAAGACTGGGAAGGATTCAAGAAGAAGATTCAGGCTAGTCATCTGGCTGATAAGGAAGCAATTCTCGAGATAGCTAACTCCTCGCTGGCTCCCGACGATAAGGACCTGAAGATCAGAAAGCTCCATCCGGCTAGTTACCGCTACATCCTGGATCATATCTATCCTCGTCTCCGTCATAGCGACTATACGGTAACCTACACGGTTCGTCCGTTCAGCATCGAAGAGGCCAAGGAGATATTGAAGACCAAACCACAGCAGCTTTCTCTGCAGGAGATGTTCCTGGTGGCACAGACTTACGAGCCGGGTTCGCCAGAGTTTAACGAGGTATTCGACATTGCTGTCCGCCTCTTCCCAGATGATGAGACAGCGAATCTCAATGCCGCCTGCACCGATTTGCAGAAAGGCGATCTTACTTCTGCCGAAAAGCATCTTGCCAAGGCAGGCAACTCGAAAGAGGCAGAACGTGTAAGAGATGTCTTCAAGCAGATAAAGAAATTGGAATAACAGAAAATTAGAGAATAACGATTATATACAAGCTTAACTTTCAAAAATTATGAAGATTAAACATTTATTTGGCTTGGCTGTCATCGCAGCTATGACAGCAAGCTGTTCAAGCAATGAGGATCTGGGAACCGCAGGTTCAGGTACTGGTACTAATGAAACTGGTGTTGGTTATGCATCTTTCTCTATCAACTTGCCTACAACAAGCGGAACACGTGCAGATGACGACCTTACATTCGAGAATGGTGATGCCAATGAGTACAAGGTAAATGATGCAACCTTACTCATCTTTAAGAAGGGGGGGGAGGCAACTAAAGAAGGTGATTACACTTTCGTTGAGTGTGCAGAGTTGGGTTCAATGGCACCATGGAAAGATAAAAATGAGCCAGGTGTAACCACTCATGCTAAAATTACAGCCAAGCTGGACAAGGTGAATAGAACTGATAAATTCTTCGCATTGGTGCTCTTGAACAATGGTACTGTTGCTAATGCCAAGGTTACTTTGCCTACAGATGGTGAAAAGTTCTCTAAGTGGAACACAGAAAAAGTTACGAATAAATTTGCAACTCCCGAGAATGGCTTCTATATGGCAAATGCTCCTCTGTTCGAGAATAATAATGTTACTACTTTAGTTCCTATTGTGAGTGATAAGATTTACCCTACAGAGGAAGAGGCTGCCAAGAATCCAGCAACAGATATCTATGTAGAGCGTGGTCTTGCAAAGGTTACCTTAGGTACAGGTACAACAACAGAAAAGACGGTTACTAGTGACACATATCAGGGTGATAAGGTTACTATCTCTAAATGGGCTTTGGATGTTACCAACAAGAAGGCCTACCCTATCCACAATGTTGATGGATTGAACGAAGACTACACTGAAATTTGGAATAACAATGCCACTACTTCATCTTCAATCAACGGCGCTAACACTCAGCGTTTCGTAGATAACAATACAGCAACCCTTGCAAAGCGTGTATATTGGGGTATAGACCCTAACTACAACAACAATAGTTTATGCACCCTCGGAGAGGCTGGCAAGACTGCTCGTGAAAAAGAGTTCAACTATGTTACAGCAAATACAGACGTAAAAGCAGAGCCTACTACCTCATTGTACTGTCTTGAGAATACATTCAATCTTGACAATATGATGCAGGGGCAGACTACTCGCGTTATTTTCAAAGCTACATATAAGCCAGCAAGTTTACATGAAGGAGAAAAAACATTCTACAAGATTGGTAAGAACACTGCTATTTGGAGAGAAGCCGATCTTAAGCAAGAAATCGAAGCTGCAGTTGCTAGTGTTGTCTTAGGCGCAGCAGGAAAAACCACTGTCACTTTGAATGCTGAAGGAAATGATATCACTGCAGCAGGTACTCATTATATAGAAGCAGCTAATATCAGCGTAACTGGTGCAACCATTACACCTGAAAATATCACCGCCATTAATACCCAGTTGGGTCTCAACAGGGATAAAAAGGTTGGTATTAGCACATACGCAGATGGTGAGTCTTACTACGTTGCCCGTATCAAGCACTTCGGTGATGCCTTGACTAGGTGGGATTCTAGTATGTCTTACGGCACTGATAATCTGTCATTCTTGGGTCGTTATGGTGTGCTCCGCAACAACTGGTATGAGTTGACTGTAAATAGCGTTAGCGGTCCTGGTTATCCTAGCGTTCCTGAGGTTAAGCCTGAAACTCCAGATGATGAGAATGACAACTACATCAAGGTTAGCGTGAAGATCCTCAAGTGGGCTAAGCGTTCTCAGAAGGTCGATCTGTAATCCATTTCACATTATTATATATAGCTCAGCCGCTCTAGCGCTAAGGAGCGGCTGGCTATATCGGAAGAATAAGAATCAATTTATACACTTTACTTTTTCATAAAACAGATAAGCATCATGGCAAACAAGAAGTTTAACAGTTGGATCAAGAATATATGCATGGGATGGGGATTCATCATGGCGGGCAGTATGCTCAGCAGCTGCAACGACTTGATGCACGACGACCTGCCTCCTTGTGACATGGGTGTTGACTTGCAGTTCAAGTACGACTACAACGTGCAGCGTGCCGACATGTTCAATGATCATGTCGGCGGACTCAGCGTATTCGTATACGACGAGCAGGGCAACTTCATTGCTCGCCATGATGCCTATAACGATGCGGTATCACAGCCACTCAAGGACCCTAACTATGCCATGCGAATCAATCTGGAACCGGGCAAATACAGATTCGCAACCTTCGCCTTCCAAAAGAAATACGAAGATGCACTTGCGCAGCCAGGTGCCAAATTCCAGATAGCTCTGCCACAGCAGGGTGACAACATCACCGCCCTCCATGCACGACTCGACCGCGAACAGGGCAAGGTGAACAACCAGAGCCAACCGCTCGATACTCTCTGGCAAGGACTCAGCAACGAACTGGTTGAAGTAAAAGACCAGCAGGTTACACGCCATACCATCGGTCTGGTTCGTGATACCAAGCAGCTCACCATCAGCCTGCATCAGACCGACGAGCCTGCCAACATCAATGCCGATGACTTCAGTTATCAGATAACCAATGCCAACGGCGATATCAGTTACGACAACTCTCTCCTCCCCGACGAGGAGTTGACATATACCCCATACTATACCTGGACCACTGAGTTTAAGGATTCCGAGGGCAATGTAAAGGAGCGCACCGCTCATGCCGCCCTCATGTTCTCCCGACTCATCTGGCATCCGGCAGCAGAAAACGACAAGAACGCCATCCTCACCATCACGAACAAGACTACAGGCGAAGAGGTGGCACGCATCAATCTTGCTGACTGTCTGGCTCAAGGCCGTGGCGCCTTCGAAGCCCGCCATTATTCAGAGCAGGAATTCCTGGACCGTGAGTACGACTACAAGCTCGACTTCTTCCTCCAGGGCAACCAGTGGAAGTATGTGCAGCTCAGCATTTCCATCCTGGATTGGAGCAAGCGCATCCAGCCTGTCGATTTCTAACCGTTTCAGGTGTCAGAGCCCCTTCCTGGCATTTAGCTCATAAGAGTATTTGACTTTAAAAATTAGAAACAATGAAAATACGAGATTTCATTTTAAGTTTAGTTAGTTGGTTTATATTGTTGGTTACAGTAAGTTGCTCTGACGAACTTGGAGGCGAGTGCGCCCCCATTTCGTCAGAAAGCAACTTGCATGTACTCGTGCCAACCGTGCTCAGCAGCCGCGGCACCCGTGCCGACGATGCTTCCGGCCTTCCTACCTATAATGCTACGGTAGATGAATGCCAGATCAACGACCTGACCCTCTATGCTTTCCCGGTCCCTACAGGAAATGGAAATGATGGCAAGCTTCTGGTAGAGACGCTCCCTGCCCCACTGGCTACAATGATGGCAGAGCCGAATGTTGCTAACTATCAGCTCACCATCGAGCCGGGCACTTACCATATCTATGTAGTTGCCAATATGAACAAGGTGTTGAGTGGTCAAACTATCCAAACAGAAAATGATCTCAAAAAAATAGTACTGAGTTATGGCGTTGGAACAGAACCGGGAATGCCGGTTTCTACAAACATCCCGATGATTTATGAGCCTGAGAAGGATGCCGCAGGCAATCTCGCTGAAACCGAGATTAAAGCAGCGGGTGATAAATATACCGAGGTGGCAGCTAACCTGAAATTTACATGCGTAAAGGTTAAGCTGAATCTTATCTTCGATCCAAGTGACCCAGACGTTGCAACCAATTTCGGAGGCAAGGCCTTTAGCATCAACAGTATTTCAGCCGAGAAGCTCTCTCCTTTTACCCATCTTTATTGGGGCGGTAAATTTGAGACTCCAACTTGGGAAGATAATGCATATAATAAAACATACAAGGATGGTATTAAAAGTACTCCGTATGAGGCATCATCTGGAGCTGCCGTATACTATACCGATTGGACAGACAACAGTTCTCAGCCGGCAACAAATAATAAAGACGATATTAAAGGAACAGGAACAGCCGAAACAGTAAGCCCTGCGGGCAAATGGCTTTTCCAGCAGACCTATTATCTCCCAGAGCGATATATCTCATCAGAATCCGACTGCAGTTATCTTACCATCAATGGTAAGGTAGGAAATTCTGCAGTCAACAATTATCGTATCAATCTGGGTCATAAGAAGGATGAAACCAGCACCGTACCCGTATTCCCTCGCGGTACCTTCTATGAGATTACCGGTGCTATCAAGACCCTCGGTAATATGGAGCTGGATTGCAAGGTAAGCATCAAGCCATGGGAGACAGTACCAATAGATGCCGACTTCAACCATACCACTTTGTTGGTAAGCAAGGCAGAGGCTAGTGTTACGTCAACGACAAACGATTTCATTAACTATGAGTCGAATGCAACCATTACACCAGAAAATATTGGTTGTGAGACAAAGATTGATGGTAAAGATCTGATTATACCAGAACTGAATATGCTTACAAAGCAGATTAAGCTCAGAATAAATAAGGATATTAACTATTCTTCCTATAGTGGTGTATATACAGGTACTGCTAAAGTATGGATCAAGGCTGGTAACATTAAGAAATATATTGATGTAAAGTATGATGTAAAACCATATTTTGATGTAACTCCACAAGAGATAACTATCTATAGTGGAAGCGATAATATGACCAAGGTTATAAGCTTCAATACCAACCTTGGAGGCTTAGAGTTTACAGATGGTGGAACTACTTATAGTTACTCTGCCTCAGAGGCAATATCCAGCATAAGCTATACAAATGAAAGTGGAGAAACGATTACCTCATCTATAACGGCTAATTCGGTGACTGGTACGGATCAGGGAACTTTTAGTATTAAAGCTGACCAAGCTGTAGAAACATCCATTACGCATACCATTTATGTTCAGCCAAGAGGCTATACTACAGGTAAATATGGTGCAGAATATGACTTTAAAAAGCCTATTAAGATTACGGTTAAACCAGCAGTTGGTAATTACTATATCTACTTAAGAGTTATTAATGATCGCACACCATATAATAATACTGATGGCAGTAAGGCTGAAAATAACTACAATGGAACATTGGATGAAGGTGGTACAAACAACTGGAACGATGGATGGTATGACTCATTATGGTCTACTGACGCTAATACGTTCACTAAGCCTCAAGAAGCAAACCATTGTCTCTATGCATATACCCAAATTGGTGAAACGAATGGTAAGAGTGATAAAGTTTGGAAATTTACACAGAACTGGCCAGGTGATAAAATGAATGCGGATTACGCCAACCCTGGCTGGTATTACTGGACTTTTGATGTGAATAAAGTTTCTATAAGTCATGACGCTGGTGTTGATGGAGATATAAAAATGAAACCAGGTGAAACCTTACTCATGTTTAATAATCATTTTAACGAAGGTATAGGTTATGCAGCCCATCGTTGTCCACACCATAATGAGCCGGGTATTCCTCTCTTCGATTACGAGGATCATGAGGGTTGGATTGTTTTCGACCCGACAACCGACGCCATGTGGCATGCTTTTGATGAAAAGCCAGAAATTGAGAATATTAAGATTACTATATATACTCAATCTGAAATCTATGGCTGGTTCATAAAGTATGGCATAGCAGCTAATGGTCAGTTCAAAATGTTCGATACAGAGGGTAAAACTTACACCAAAAGTACTGTAGGTTCATGGCATAAAACTGTCATAACGCTCAAAGCGATAAAAGGTGAACACGAGAAATCTATAAGATTATACACCTCTTCGGATAAAAAGACAGGCCAAAGTATCATTCTCTTTAATGGCAGGAGTTTCAAAAACGATACTGGCTATTACGAAGGTGGAACATGGTATCAAGGTATACCTGATGGTGCAAAATAAATAATATTGGGAAAAATGAAGAAGATAAAGCATTTAATGATATGGATGGGATTGCTCCTTTGCCTTGTTTCTTGCAAGGATGCAATGGAGACTATCGGACTCAGTGGGGATGAAATCCCTGCCGAGGGGGTAACCTTGAACATTGAGTTGCCCAACTTCTCCGAAAAGAAAATAGGTACTAGAGCAGGAACAACGGAAAGCATCAATTCTATCAAAGCCGTGTTCTATGATAAAAGCAATAACTATATAGATATGGCTGATGCAACTTATGGAAGTCCCGACGGAGAAGGGAAATATAAGGTAACAATCAGCAAAATTCCATCAGGAACGTCTACTGTTCATCTGGTAACGAACGTTAGTGACCTCAGTGAGACAGAAGCAAAAGATTTGCAAGACATTGCGTTAGCTACATCTAGAACAATAGATACAAACAGCCCAGTATGTTGGGGTAGCGTATCTTTACAGAAGCTCTTGGATGGTACGGCAAATGTCAGTCTGTTGAGACAATATGCCAAGGTTACCTTGAAAGTAGCTGAAGCGGTAAATGCGGTAAAGACTGTTTTTCCTGAAAAAGATGCTGGTCTTATCATTACTAATACCGCTGCCAAGAGTGCTATTGCCCCTGCTGATTATAATACAGACCCAACCAGTGCCTTAGCAGAGACAACAGAGTTTAGTAGCACAGATTTCGGCGGTGGAACTAGCCGTGAAGTAGCAGTAACAGAGACTTCTGCAGGTAAAGCTAACGTTATCATCAAGGCTAAATACAATGGTGTAGAAGGCTACTATAAAGTGGGTCTTTACAAGGATGCAACAACCAAGACGGATCAATTTGATCTCTTGAGGAACCATAACTATACCATCACTGTAACCAAGGTGAATGATTATGGTTTCAGAACTAAGGAGGAAGCCATCAAGGCACAACCGGAAAACAGAATAGAGGCACAAATAGTTGATGACAATCCTACCATCACCAAAATGATAGCCTGCAAGGATTATGAACTGGGTGTTAGCGATAAAGTTTACGTAGACGCTGAAGCTACCAATGCTACAGTAACTGTAGTTACGACTTTGGAAGAAGCAACCAGCAGCGATGGTAGTTTTTATACGGTTACCCCTGAAGACAGTTGGATACATTCAAATCCTACCGCTGTAGAAACGAATACATATGATGGAACCAACCATTCTACTCAGGGTAAAAAGTATGTCCTGACCTTTACTTTAGATAAGAACGATGCTCAGGAAGAAAGCAGGACTGGTAAAATAACGGTTAAATCCGGTGACTTAATGCTCACCGCTCAGATTATACAGAAAGGTAAAGATTTCAAAAGAGATGCTGGTCGTCTGGTTGAATTATGGGATGGATCGAATAAATTGACAGACGATTACTTCACATGGTTAGATCAAGTGCAAGGTATAACGCCAGAAGAGATGTATGACGGCGACGACGCCGTCGTTAGGAATGAAGGTTTGCATTTTAGCCCAGTTAACAATACGTACAGTTATCTCATCAAGAAGTTGGATGGTGACAGCTATGAAAATAGCGATACTAGATTTACGGTTGAAGATAATGGTAGCGGATACTGGAAAGTGACCCTGAAAAATAGTAACGATAATTCTCTTTGGAAATCATCTTTCAACATCAAGCATACTGCTAGGGTAAAGATTACTTATGATGTATATCATACAGGTATCTTCCATGAGATTTCGAACACAGATAATCAAATGGCTGAAGATGGAGAAGCCAGTAAGTTGGTTAAAGGCTGGTTCTATTATGAAGTGGTCAAGGTGAAAGGTAATAGTGGCAAGATTTATCTCATGCTCGACCGCAACCTGGGTGCATCGAATAATGGTCCTTACATTAGAGAGACAAAAGCGTTGGATGGAAACAAAAAAGCAATCGGTGGTTACTTCTACATAGCTACAGGTAAGACTAATAATCTTTCCTCAAAACTTTCACCTAGCGGATATGAAATCCCAAAGATGGAGGTCTTCGAGGATTTGATCAATGGATCTGATCCCGCCATTCAGGTAGTATCCAAGACAACACCATCTGGCGAAACATACAGCCGTGCAGAAATTAAGACAGTAGAAGATTCGCAACTAAGTAGAATTTACTTACCTTACGGCGGATATTTGGAAAATGAGGTTTTACGAAATCCTATTCATGTAGATTTGTGGACTCAAACACCATTATCAGGAACACAAGGTTTTGCCACTACAAGTCCGGACTACGGATTTTGGTACAAGTATTTTGATATTTACAACAAGAGTCTGAACTTCTCAAACGTACGTTTCGTGAGTGGTAGTAATGGAAATGACACCGGCCGCTACAAGGCGATGCCATTACGATTAATCAGTAAGACAGTATTATCGAATCTTACACTTTAATATAAACCAGAGAATCCACAGCAGGCACTCAAGCCAGCTGTGGATTTCTTGTTTCTTAGCTTCACTCAAATCTGCATTAGTGTCCCGTTTAGTCTGGACGATTATTATATAAGTTATTAATATCCAATATTTTATGCTCTAGAAATTGGGTATTCGATTTGATTTTGTACCTTTGCACTCATATGGTATCCTAGCCTATTTAACCCGATGATTTCTAAACGGGATAGCAGTGAGCAGTTTTACAAAGAAGGGTTGGATTTTCGTGAGAAAGTCCAGCCCTTCGTTTTGTCTGGATACTCCCAAAAAGGAGTCAAGACGGCACAGAGAGGTTATTATGCTAGTACTGACGTGGTAAAGGCGCTTCCATCGCTTATTGAGGGTGAATGAGAGCAAGAAAACGAATGAATGAGAGTAAGAAGAGGGGTAAAAGAAGGATTTTAACCTACTAAAACAGTTCTTTCAACTGAGAAAAGAAACATTTATACTTAGATAAAATCTCCGTTCATCGACGTTGAATGTGCGTTCAACGTCGATGAACCGCCATTCATAGACGCTGAACCGCGGTTCAACGTCTATGAACGGAGATTTCAATAGGGTTAAAGAACATTTTATCCTATA
>ERZ773170.932-NODE-932-length-25542-cov-11.681563_pt1 | contig 25542 bp, 17 predicted proteins | sample MGYA00581002_ERZ773170 | MGnify/ENA primary metagenome ERZ773170 (study PRJEB29015, sample SAMEA2737811) | human gut metagenome | biome: human gut; feature: human-associated habitat; material: faeces | place: China | collected 2012 ... | reverse complement strand
GCAAATATGAGTACTGATACTCTTTTAGTAGCAGTACTTTTGACCAAATTTAAGGTGATTTGACGTGTCGATCGAGCAGATAAGCTGCCGTATCTCCTCAAGTGTTCATTAAAGGAAGACCTTGATGCGAATAAATCTCATTAAGATCTTCTTTTATTAACGAAAATAATGTAGCTACAACGGTAACAGTACTCATATTTGCCGTTTTTTGGCCACAGTCCTTCGGAGGGTCCTCGAAAATAGTCCCGAGCCGGCACTTGGGGACGTTCCTATAATGCCGGCACTTAGGAGCGTCCCCAAGTGCCGACACCGCGTCTGCCTGCGGCGGCCGCGCCCCGCTGCGTCGCTCCGCACCCTTGCGGGTTCGAATCCCTCCGCTTGGCGGCGTTGGCTCGATTTGCTTGACGTGAGGGGCTCTTGGCTGGTGTGGGACGGAGGGATTCCGCGTCCGCCTGGTCGGCGGCCGCGCCCCGCTGCGTCGCTTCGCTCCTTGCGTGCTGCGCTGGAAAACGCTTCGCGTTTCCTCAGCTCCGCACCCTTGCGGGTTCGAATTCCTCCGCTTGCCCACAAGAAAGCGCCCTGGGCCGTTATGGGCTTAGGGCGCTCAGTTTTAATGGCTGGGACGGAGGGATTCGAACCCCCAACAGCCGGCACCAAAAACCGGAGTTCTACCGTTGAACTACGTCCCAATGTGTGGTGTTGCCCAAAAGCAACTCGTCTAGTTTACCTAATCTGCGAGGGCATCGCAAACGCCGTCGAGTAGGCGTACGGCGAGCGTCTGCGCGTCGCTGGCCGTGAAGGTGCCGTTGTAGCGCGTCATGCCCGTGAGCTCAATGCGAATGCGAGCCGGCTTCTGCTGCGCGGCGACATTGGCGGTGCGGATGCGCTGGGCCAGGTTGTGGCACTCGGCGAGGGCAATCGTGGCGCGTGGCGCGGCGTCGGCGGGCAGCTCGTCGCTTGCGATCTCGAGCACCAGGTCAACGTCGGTTGGGACCTCGGAGTCGCAGAGCATCATGCCGCTGTTGTCGGTCGTTGCCGTGGCGATGTTCCACATGCGCGAAGCAACGCTGCGTGCGATGGGGTCCTCACCGATAACGGCGATCTGGAAGCGCTCGAGCACGTTGGCGGCGCGAGCAAAACCGATGCGGGACTCGGCTTCGGTGACCGAGGGCTTGCCCTCCCACACATGATGCAGGCGGTTGATGTAGGCGTAGGTGTCCTGGAAGGCCATGCCGTCGGCAAACAGGCCGACATTTTCCTGGAACTGCTGCAGGGCGGCCTCGGTATGCGGACCAAAGTAGCCGTCGTCTTCGCCACAGGCAAAGCCCAAAACGTTGAGAGCGCGCTGCAGGGCCTGCACATCGGCGCCATGGAAATTGGGCATGCGCAGATACAGGGTGCGGTCGCCCAGCTTATACGAGGCGTCGACCAGGGCGCTCCAACAGGGGATATCGACGGCATGACCGGCAGCAAGGCCACTGTCGAGCCTGAAGGTGCTGACGGCCTGCTCGGTGGTGGTGCCAAAGCGCTTGTCGGCGACCTCGTCGGCATCGATGGTGTAACCGAGCTGCAGAAGGCGGGACTGAACATCCTCGACGGCTGCTCCCTGCATGCCCGTGGTAATAGGTTCCATGAACGAACCCCTTTCGGCGTACGATTCGTACTATTTTGAGCGCGTGTCGGATAGACAACGCGAGACAATGCATAAACATGCACTCAACAGTGTAGCAACTTGTACCCAAACTCGCTGCCCACAGGTTTTATGACCCCCGCTAGTTAAGACGCTCCACAAAGAAATCTGCCATTGAGAGGAAGAGCTCGCGCGCATGCGGGTCGAGCTCGACGCCTTCGATAGCGGCCTTGGCCTTAGCGGTCAGGTCGAGCGCATAGGTGTGGGCGTAATCGATGGAGCCGGTCTCCTGGAAGATCTCCACGGCGCGTGCGAGCTGCGCAGGGTCCTCGGTGCCCGAGGAAAGGATTGCCTCGATCTCGTCGTGATAGCGCTCGTCTGACAGGGCATGCACGGCAACGAGGGTGCGCTTGCCCTCGGTGATATCGGTGCGGAAGTCCTTGTTGGCGGCCTCCTTGGTGCCGATCAAGTTGAGCAGGTCGTCTTGAATCTGGAAGGCAAGGCCCGTGTGCAGCCCAAAGGCGCGCAGTGTCTCAATCTGCTCTTCGCTGCCGCCGCCGATAATGGCTCCGGCGGCAAGCGGCGTCGCTCCGCTGTAGTACGCGGTCTTGTGCGTCGCCATGTCCAGATAATCGTCGACCGAAATGTCAAAGCGCCCGTCGCGGACCCAGCCCAGGTCGAGCGCCTGGCCCTCGATGGTACGGACGATCATTTCGGTAAGCTCGTGGAGCACGCGAAGCTTCACGTCTGCGTTGAGTGTGGGGTCGTCGAGAACCGTCTTGGTGACCATGGTGAGCGCCAGGTCACCGCAGTTGATGGCAAGACCGGTGCCCTCGGTAAGGTGCATGCAGGGCTTGCCGCGACGAATCTGCCCGTTGTCGGCGATGTCGTCGTGGATGAGTGCGCCCGACTGAAAGTGCTCGATGGCCGCCGCTGCGCTGCGGGCGCTCTCAAAGCTGCCGCCTACCGCAGTGGCGGCGAGCATGCAGATGAGCGGGCGGTGGCGCTTGCCAGCGTTTGCCGTAAATGCCGAGAGCGGGGTATACAGGTAGCGCTCGATATCGGCGGAAGTCGCCTGTCCGTCAAAGAACGTGGCCAGATAGTCGTTAATCTGGTCAAAGTGCTGGGCTAAAAAGCTGGTAAACGGACTGGACACGGGTTCTCGCATTCTTTGATAGGTTGCATCGTTGCATTATGCAGACAACATATTGCCACATTAGGGCGTCGAGCGCGGCGGTTGAAGACGATTGGTCCATGCGGCCGCAAGTGCGGTAGGGGCTTGGCTAGATAAGCCCAAAGTGTTCGAGCGCGGTGACGACGCCGTCGTGGTCGATGCTGTCGGTGACATAGTCGGCCTTTTCCTTGAGGAAGTCCGGCGCGTTGCCCATGGCGATGCCAACGTCGACGGCGTTCATCAGCGAGACGTCATTGCTGGCGTCGCCGATGCCGTATACGGTTCCGTGGTGGGGATCGAGGGCGTCGAGTACGGACTGGATACCCTCGCGCTTGGTGCATTCGCGAGGCGAAATCTCGGTCACTTCGAGCTCGAGCTCGTTAAAGCAGAGCAGCGGCTCAAACGCTTGATCCTGAGCGATGCGGTTGGCAAGCGACGTGGACATTAAGATCTTGTAGGCGCTGTAATGTTGCAGCTGCGTAATTGCATCGCCCACGGTGCGGGCGTATCCCGGAGCGTCGGGCGCATCGGCACTCATGCGAACGACGCCATTGAGTCCCTCAAAACGAATCACTTCGTCCGATTGCTCAAGAATGGGAGCAAGGCGCTGCAGCATGCCGGGCGTCATCGCCAAATCGCGAATCACGTGTCCCTCAAGTTCGACATAGCCACCCGCGAGGCAGACGATGCCGGTCCAGGGCAGCTCGAGCAGCTTTGGATGGATGCAGCTCAGCGTGCGCCCTGTGCAGATAAACGCCATATTGCCCTTGGCGACAAAATCACGGATGGCTTGCGAGACCGCTTCATTGGGGTAGGGGGAGAGGTCTCGCTCGCTCTCGGGAAGCTCTTGTGCCACTCGAGGGTCTTGCCAGGCGAGTGTTCCGTCGATATCGAAGAAGCAGATATCGCCGCGCTTATGGGCTGCGCTGGCGGCAGGGGAGGCCGAGGTGGTGGACACAAATCCCGGCTCGAGGCCCATGATCTGGTCAAAATGCTCTTTAACGCGGGGAACGGAGATGCCAATAATCACCTGGGCGGTCTTGCCCGTAATGATGAGGCCCTTGGCGCCCACCGCGACAAACGACGCATTATCTGCAACGATGGAAGGGTCTGCGACCTCGACGCGCAGGCGCGTGGCGCAGTTGGTTGCGCCCACGATATTGCCAACGCCACCTAAAAGCTGAATTACCCGCTCAGCGAGGACGTGATCTTGATCGGATTGAATACTGACCTCGCCATTGGGAGATTGCTCTTTGGCAAAGCCGCTTCCCGTTAAACGATCGATTGCCGCGCGATTGGAGACATGATCCTCGCGGCCCGGCGTCTTAAGGTCATAGACCAAGATGAGTGCTCGAAAACTAACAAAAAAGATGAGGCTAAAGGCAAGACCGATACCGAGCGCCAAAAGGTAGGAGCCGGCATGCATTCGCATGAGTGGGATGAAGTTGAAGGCCGTCATTTCCATGAGACCGCCCGAGAAGATGCCGACGATGCCAAAGAAGTTCATGGTCATGGCAAGGCAGGAGGACAGGACGGCGTAGAGCAAAAAGAGTCCGGGATAGGTGAACATAAAGAGAAACTCGAGCGGCTCGGTGACGCCGCAGACCACCGAGGCGACGATGGCGGGCAAAAGGATGACCTTAAGGCCGGCGCGGCGTTCGGGTTTGGCGGTGAAATAGAATGCTGCCGCGATGGCGGGAAGGCCAAAGAGCTTGCCCCAGCCGGTGGCGGTAAAACCTGCCCAGGGCGCAAGTTCATTTAAAGGGCGCGTGCTATGGGAGAGAATGGGGAGCAGGTTGGTCCACGTGGCGTAAATACCGTCGTGAATGACCAGATTGTCGTAATAGATGGGCATATAGAGCAGATGGTGCAGCCCCATGGGCTCGAGCGCTCGCTCCAAAAACACAAAGATGCCCACGCCGAAGGGGCCGACGCCCGCAAGTGCGTGGCGCAGCGTTTCGGTCACAGCGTATGCGAAAGGCACGATGGCGGCCGAGATGGCGGCAAGGGCAAACACGGCAAAAAAGCTGATGAGGTAGACCAGCGAGGAACCCGAGAAGGTGCCGAGCCAATCGGGAACCTTGGCATCGTAGAAGCGGTCATGGATCGCGACGACGGTTGCCGACACCGCCAGCGGGCCGATAATGCCGGTGTCGAGCGTCTTGATGCCGTCGATGACGGTGATGCCGCTAGCGGAGGTCAAAAACGACGGGTACTTAAGCCCAAGGTTGTCTCCGCTCAGCTTAATGATCTCGCTCAAAAAGAAACAGTAGGCAAAATAGGCTACGAGCGCCTCGAGGCAGCAGCGTGCCGGTTGCTTTTGGGCAAGGCCGATAGGCAGCGCTACGGCAAAAAGGAGTGGAAGGCGCTTAAAGACCGTCCACGAGCCGCGCTGAATGATAGTCCAGAAAACGTACCAGGGGGTTCCGTATACGGCGAGGTCGCCGACGATATCCACGGTCGTTGCGAGGGCGGAGATGCCGACCATGAGGCCTGATATAGAAAACAGCATGGCGGGCGCGAACATGGCTCCGCCAAAACGTTGGATTTTCTGCAGCATAATATGCCTTTCGGATGCAACATGCTGTGCGAGCAAGAACGTTTAAACAATGAACTCATTGTAGAGGACTGGCTGCTTGCCGCATTGACGGTTTTGATTCGGTCCGATTTGGGTTTCGGGGGAACCGTCGACGGTAAATAATCCGTGCTTTACCGATAATCGGTTTAAACAACTTTAAGAAATGCTATCGTGCCTAGCCATACATATTCATTAGAGGTGAAATCATGCCAAAAGCGATTTACGAAGGAATCTACCGCGAGATCCGTTCGCGCATCATCAACGGGACCTATGCGTTTCAGGAGATGCTGCCAACCGAAGCCGAGCTGACCGCGGAGTTTGGCTGCACGCGCAATACCGTTCGACGCGCCTTGAGCATGCTGGCCGACCAGATGTTTGTGCAGCCTATACACGGTAAGGGCGTGCGCGTTATTTGGCTTAAGGGCGAAACCGACATGCTGGGCGCACTCGAAGAGGTTGAGTCGTTTGGCGAGTTCGCAAAACGCAACAATGCCGTCGCATCGACCGAGGTCAAGTCTTTTGAACATTTGATTTGCACTGAGCAACTCTCACGTCGCCTGGGCTTTAAGGTGGGCGAGGAGCTGATTCGCGTAGTGCGTGTCCGAAGCCTCAACGGCAGCGCGCGCCAAGTGGACCATGGCTACTTTTTGGCGTCGATCGCCAAGGGCCTGACCCCCGAGATCGCGGCGGATTCTATCTACGGCTATCTGGAGCACAAGCGCGGCGTCAAAGTGATGGCGAGCCGTCGTACGGTGAGTGTCGAGCTCGCCAACGATGAAGACTGCAGCTATCTGGACCTCGGCAAGTACAACTGCGTCGCCGTTATGGAGAGCCAGTCGTACACCTCGGACGGCATCTTGTTCGAGGTCACGCATGCCCGCACACACCCCGAGATCTTCCATTACCGCGTCAATTCCAAGCGATAGCCGGCTAGCTCGCAGCCTGACGAGACTCATGCCCTCAAAGCGAAAACGCCCGGTCAAACCGACGATGCATCGGCTTGATCGGGCGTTTTCTCTGCATTCGATAACAAATAATTGTTTATACAAAACTTGTCAAGTATCAAGTCGAAATTACCGTTCACCGAAGTTTTTCTACCGCTCTAGTAATACTTGTTCAAACAACTAGCCAAATAGCGTATTGTACAAGTCAGCAAAAGGGGCAAAGTCCCCGAGCCAATCTCCGAAGGCGGCGGCAAAGGGTGCCGCCACGGTGTGAAAGGGTGGATTGTAATGAAGAACGAAATGAGCAGAAGGCAGTTCCTGGGCTTTGCTGGTTCCGCGGCTGCGGTTCTTGGTCTGGGCCTCGTGGGCTGCGGTGGTTCTGCCGGCTCTGGCTCCTCTGCTTCTGGTGACGCTGCCGAGGTCTACTTCCTCCAGTTCAAGCCCGAGGTCGACAAGGAGTGGAAGGAGATCGCCAAGGCGTACAAGAAGGAGAAGGGCGTCGAGGTCAAGATCGTGACCGCCGCCTCCAACACCTACGAGGAGAAGCTCAAGTCCGAGATGTCCAAGAGCTCCGCTCCGACGCTGTTCCAGGTCAACGGCCCCACCGGCCTTAAGAACTGGAAGGACTACTGCGCCGATCTTTCCGACACCAAGCTCCGCGGCGAGCTCATCGACGACTCCCTGGCGCTGCAGTCCGACGGCAAGGATCTGGGTATCGACTGGGTTCAGGAGAGCTACGGCATCATTTACAACAAGGAGCTCCTCGAGAAGGCCGGCTACAAGGCCGAGGACATCAACTCCTTCGACAAGCTGAAGGCTTGCGCCGATGACATCCAGGCCCGCAAGGACGAGCTCGGCGTTGACGGTGCCTTCACTTCCGCCGGTATGGATGACTCCTCCAGCTGGCGCTACACCACGCACCTCGCCAACCTCCCGCTCTACTACGAGTTCGAGAAGGAGCACAATCAGGAGGACGACGAGATCAAGGGCGAGTATCTCGACAACTTTAAGCAGATCTTCGACCTGTACATCACCGACTCCACCTGCGATCCTTCGCAGCTCGCCTCCAAGACCGGTGACGACGCCACCAACGAGTTCGCAACCGGCAAGGCCGTCTTCTATCAGAACGGCTCTTGGGCCTACGCCGACCTCACCAAGGCCGGTATGACCGACGACCAGCTCGGCATGCTGCCGATCTACATCGGCGTCGACGGCGAGGAGAACCAGGGCCTGTGCTCCGGCGGCGAGAACTACTGGTGCGTCAGCTCCCAGGCTTCCGAGGATGCCCAGAAGGCCACCGAGGACTTCATGTATTGGTGCGTCACTTCTGACACCGCCACCAGCATCATCGCTGACAAGATGGGTCTGACCGCCCCGTTCAAGAGCGCTAAGGAGACCACCAACGTCTTCTCTCAGCAGGCCGTTGCTATGGCCAAGGACGGCAAGAAGACCGTCGCTTGGGACTTCGTTTACATCCCCTCCGAGGAGTGGAAGAAGAACCTCAAGCAGGCTCTCATCGCTTATGCTGCCGACAACACCAAGTGGGACGGCGTCAAGAACGCCTTCGTCGATGGCTGGAAGACCGAGAAGGCTGCTTCCGAGTAAGCAGTTGCTGCCCAAGCTATCTGATTAGCGACAGGGGGCGGGCAGACGTAGGTTTGCCCGCCCCCTGCATATTGAAAGGACCCTTCTATGGGCAAAGCACTCAAGCGCTGGTGGCCGCTCTTTATGCTGCCCACGTGCCTGGCGTTTATGATCGGGTTCGTGATTCCCTTTATCCAGGGTTTCTATCTCTCGTTCTGCCAGTTTATTACCATCAATAACGCGCACTTTGTCGGTATCGAGAACTACGTGCGCGCGCTGTCCGATCCGCAGTTCTCCACGTCGTTCTTCTTTACCGTGGCGTTTGCCTTCCTGTCGACGGTGCTCATCAACGTGATCGCGCTGGCCATTGCGCAGGCGCTCACTCGCAAGGCGCTCAAGGGCACCAACATCTTCCGTACGATTTTCTTTATGCCTAACCTGATTGGCGGCATTGTACTGGGTTACATTTGGCAGATTCTGATCAACTGCCTGCTCTCCAACGTGGGTGCCCAGCTTATCGCCCTCAACTCCGCTGCTGGCTTCTGGGGCCTTATCATCCTGACCCTGTGGCAACAGGTCGGCTACATGATGATCATCTACATCGCCGGTCTGCAGTCCATCCCGTCTGACTACATTGAGGCCGCCAAGGTCGATGGCGCTACGGCATGGCAGACGTTTTGGAAGGTTAAGATCCCCAACCTGATGCCGACCATCACCATCTGCCTGTTCCTGTCCATCACCAACGGCTTTAAGCTGTTCGACCAGAACCTTGCCCTTACCGGTGGCGCCCCGGCGCACTCCACCGAGATGCTCGCCCTGAACATCTACAACACGTTCTATTCGCGTGCTGGCATCGCATGGCAGGGCATCGGTCAGGCCAAGGCAGTTATCTTCTGCATCCTGGTTGTCGCTATTTCTATGATCCAGCTTAAGGCCACGAGGTCCAAGGAGGTGCAGCAGTAATGAAACGCGATAAGGCTATCAACCGCGCGCTCTCGATCTTCTTTACGATCCTGTCGCTCGCATGGATCTACCCCGTGTTCATGATTGCGCTCAATTCCTTTAAGAAAGCGACCGCAATCAGCACCACCACGGCGTTCGATCTGCTCACGCCCGAGACGTTCAACGGCCTCGCAAACTACGTGCACGCTCTGAACGAGCAGGGCTTTGCCTCGGCGTTTATGTACTCGCTCATCATCACGGTCACGTCGGTCGTGCTGATTCTGGTGTGCTGCTCCATGTGCGCTTGGTACGTGGTGCGCGTCAACAGCAAGATCTCGAACTTCTTCTATTACCTGTTCGTCTTCTCGATGGTCGTACCGTTCCAGATGCTCATGTTCACGCTGTCCAACCTCGCGGACCGCATCGGCTTTAACACGCCGTTTAACATCTGCTTCATCTACCTCGGTTTTGGCGCGGGCCTCGCGGTCTTTATGTTCGCCGGCTTCGTCAAGAACATCCCGCTCGAGATTGAGGAAGCGGCCATGATTGACGGCTGCAACCCGGTCCAGGTGTTCTTTAAGATCGTTCTCCCCATCATGAAGCCCACCTATCTTTCGGTCGGCATCCTCGAGACCATGTGGGTCTGGAACGACTACCTGCTGCCCTACCTTACGCTCGACTCCACCAAGTACAAGACCATTCCTATTTTGATCCAGTACTTCCGCGGCGGCTATGGCCACGTCGAGCTCGGCCCCATGATGGCCTGCATCATGATGGTCGTTGTCCCCATCGTCATCATGTACATCTTCTGCCAGAAGTACATCATCGACGGTGTGGTGGCAGGTGCCGTCAAGGGCTGATGCCGTAACTGTTTTGCAAGTTTTGGCGGCGCCCCTCAGCGCGGCGCCGCGTATCGAAAGGTAGAGACATGGCCGAGATCGTTCTCAAACATGTTCAGAAGGTGTATCCCAACAACGAGTCAAAAAAGAAGGGCTTCTTTGGCAAAAAGAAGAAGACCGAGGAGAAGAAGCACAACCTCAAGGTTACCGAGGACGGTGTGCTCGCTGTAGAGGACTTCAACCTCACCGTTCACGACCAGGAGTTCATCGTCCTCGTTGGCCCCTCTGGCTGCGGTAAGTCCACGACGATGCGCATGGTCGCCGGCCTAGAGGACATCACCTCCGGCGACGTGCTCATCGACGGCAAGCGCGTCAACGACGTGGCGCCCAAGGACCGCGACATCGCCATGGTGTTCCAGAGCTACGCTCTGTACCCCAATATGACGGTGTACGAGAACATGGCGTTTACGCTTGAGCTCAAGAAGGTCCCCAAGGACGAGATCGACCGTAAGGTTCGCTCCGCTGCTGAGATCCTGGGTATTACCGAGTACCTCGACCGTAAGCCCAAGGCGCTCTCTGGCGGCCAGCGCCAGCGCGTCGCCATCGGCCGCGCCATCGTGCGTGACCCCAAGGTCTTCCTGATGGACGAGCCGCTGTCCAACCTGGATGCCAAGCTTCGTAACCAGATGCGCGCCGAGCTCATTAAGCTGCGTCACGAGATCAAGGGCACCTTCATCTACGTTACCCACGACCAGACCGAGGCTATGACCCTCGGCGACCGCATCGTGGTCATGAAGGACGGCGTCGTCCAGCAGATCGCCACGCCGCAGGAGGTCTTCAACCATCCCGCGAACATCTTCGTCGCCGGCTTCATCGGCGTGCCGCAGATGAACTTCTTCGATGCCCAGCTGGTGCGCTCGGGCAACGGCTTTACTGTCAAGACCGAGGATATGAACGTGGCGCTCGCCCCGGAGACTTGCGCTCAGCTTGCCCTCAACTGGGACGGCGGCGACGTGAAGGAGATTACGGCCGGCGTGCGCCCCGAGCAGATTCTGCTTGCCGACAAGGACGAGGAGGGTGCGCTCCAGGGCACCGTCGAGGTGACCGAGCTCATGGGCTCGACCGAGCATGTCCACGTGACTGCTCCCGACGGCCAGTTTGTCCTGATCATTCCCGTCGTCGACCTCGAGGCCAAGGGCGCGCTCAAGGCGGGCGACCCCATCTGGTTCAAGTTCGAGAAGAACGCGACCCACCTCTTCGATAAGGTCTCTGGCAAGAACCTTATCTAGGCCCGGTGCAACCAGGCCCTTCCTTTGGGCGACTGCGGCTTTGCCATCCTTTTGCCGCGGTCACATATAAGGCTCCCCTCCCGTCCACTGGGCGAGAGGGGAGCCTTTCTTTGTGTTGGGACTGTCTGACCGGTCGTTTGTCTCGATCTGTAACGGATAGGGCCGATTTCGGACGTTAGATGTTACAGATCGAGACGGTTCCGCTGAGCTAACCATTTCATCTAAATCTGTAACACCAAAGGTGAATTTCAGCTGCTAGATGTTACAGATTGAGATAAACCCAAGGGGAGGGGCCGGTATGTCTCAATCTGTAACAGCTGGGACCGTTTTGGTTGAGTAGTTGTTATGGATCGAGATTGTTTGGCCGAGTCGGGTCACAGGGTAACGTTTGGGCACAAAAAACGGAGCCGTGTTGCCACGACTCCGTTTCTCAAGAGGATGGGTAAGGGAAGCGAAATTAGTTCAGGTGCCAGATCTCGTCGTTGTACTGGGAGATCGTACGGTCGGACGAGAAGGTGCCGGCGTTGGCGATATTGATGAGCGCCTTGCGCATCCAGGCGTCCTGGTCCTCGTAGTCGGCCAGTACGCGCTCCTTGGTCTGGATGTACTCCTCAATGTCGAGCAGGGCCATAAACCAGTCCTTGCCCTTAATGTCGTCGTGCAGGCGCTGCAGGCGCTCGGCGTTGCCGGTCGCCATAAAGGCGGGGTTGGTGATAAAGTCCACCAGCAGCTTGATACCGGGCTTGCGGTAGAGTGCGCTGGCGTTATAGCTGCCGTCGGCGTAGAGCTGCTCGACCTGTTTGGACGAGGCACCAAAGGTATAGATGTTCTCGTCGCCCACGAGCTCGGCAATCTCCACGTTGGCGCCGTCGAGCGTGCACAGGGTTAGGGCGCCGTTGAGCATGAACTTCATGTTGGAGGTGCCGCTCGCCTCCTTGGAGGCCAGGCTGATCTGCTCGGAGATGTCGGCGGCGGGGATCACGCGCTCGGCGGCGGTGACGTTGTAGTTCTCGATCATGACAACCTGCAGGTAGGGAGCCACGTCGGGGTCGTTTGCAATCCACTGCGACAGCGTCAAGATCAGATGGATGATGTCCTGCGCGATAGTGTAGGCAGGCGCCGCCTTGCCGCCAAAGATGATGGTGACAGGGTGCTTAGGCCTGTTGCCGTTCTTGATATCGAAGTACTTCCAGATGATGTAGAGCGCGAGCATCTGCTGACGCTTGTACTCGTGGATGCGCTTGACCTGGACGTCGATGATGGCGTTGGAGGGAATGGTCACGCCCTGCTCGAGCGCCATGAACTGGCGCATGATGGCCTTGGCCTCGACCTTGGTGGCGGCCAGGCGCTCAAGAACGTCCTTGTCGTCGGCGAACTTGGCGAGTTTGCTCAGATCGCCGGTGCTGCGCCAGTCGGTGCCGATTACATCGTCGAGCAGGCTGGCGAGCGCGGGGTTGGCTCCATGGATCCAGCGGCGGAAGGTGATGCCGTTGGTCTTGTTGGAGAACTTCTCGGGATAGATCTCGTAGAACGGATGAAGCTCGGTGTCCTCCAGGATCTTGGTGTGGAGGGCGGCTACGCCATTGATGGAGAAGCCAAAGTGGATGTCCATGTGGGCCATGTGGACGGTGTCGTATTCGTCGATGACGGCGACGCGCGGGTCATCGTGCTCGGCCTTCGCGATCTCATCGAGCTTGACGATAATGTCGGCGATGGCAGGGGAGACCTTCTGCAGGCTGACGAGCGGCCACTTCTCGAGCGCCTCGGCAAGAATCGTGTGGTTAGTGTAGGCGACCATGGAGCGTACGATGGTCACGGCCTCGTCAAACTCGATGCCATGCTCGGTGGTGAGCAAGCGAATGAGCTCGGGGATGACCATGGTGGGGTGCGTGTCGTTAATTTGGACCACGGCGTAGTCGGCCAGATCGTGCAGGTTGCTGCCGCGCTCGATGGCCTCGTCGATTAGGAGCTGGGCGGCGTTGCTCACCATGAAGTATTCCTGGTAGATGCGAAGCAGGCGGCCCTGCTCGTCGGAATCGTCGGGGTAGAGGAACAAGGTGAGGTTTTTGGCGATCTCGGTCTTGTCGAAGTCGATGGAGCTGCCGGGGACCAGGCCGTCGTCGACGCTCGCCAGGTCGAACAGGCGCAGACGGTTCTTGGTGGGCTGGCCGTAACCGGGCACGTCGATGTTGACGAGCTTGGAGGTAACGGCAAAATCGCCGAACTCGACGGTGTAGGAGCGGTCGTCGTCGACTAGGATGTCCTGCTCACCGAGCCACTCGTCGGGGACGGCCTTCTGCTGGTTGTCGACAAAGCGCTGACGGAACAGGCCGTAGTGATAGTTGAGGCCCACGCCATCGCCGGTCAAGCCCAGCGTGGCGATGGAATCCAGGAAGCATGCGGCCAGGCGGCCCAGGCCGCCGTTGCCGAGCGACGGCTCGACCTCGAACTCCTCGATCTTGTTGAGGTCGTGGCCTGCGGCGGTGAGCTGGTCCTTAACCTCGTCGTAGATGCCGAGGTCGATCATGTTGTTGATGAGCAGCTTGCCGATCAAAAATTCGGCGGAAATGTAATAGAGCTTTTTCTTGCCGTTGTTGAGCGGGCAGGCGGCGGAGCGCTCCTGCACGAGTTTGACCAGCAGCTTGTAAATGCGACGGTCGTCGAGCTGCTCGAGCGAGGTGCCAAAAGACTGCTCGGCGAGTTCCATGAGGTTAATTTGGGGCATGTTTCCTCCTGTAATGGGTTGATTACATGTCTGCAATTCATAAGAATCCCGCGCGAGGGGATTGGGGTGGCCTCGCGCGGGTAAGCAAGCGCGTCCGCACGGTGGGGAGGGGTCGGGCGCGGTAGCTCCTATTGAGGAAGCTCGATTTCGGCTTCCGACGGGATGCGGAAGTAGGTCTCGGTCCAGTCGGTGAGTTTGTGCTCGAGCTCGCGGGTGATGGCGCCGTCGAGCATGCGCCAGGTCCAGTTGCCGCCCAGCGTGGCAGGGGTGTTGATGCGCGCCTCGTTGCCCAAGTTGAGCAGGTCCTGCATGGTGTAGACGCACGTGTCGCTCACGCTGGCTGCGATGGTTCGGTTGAGCGCGTCGGCGATGGGTTCGCCGGCCTGCTGATGGGTGTACAGGGCTGTCTGCTCGCGCTGACGCGGGGTAGCCGTTCCTTCAAACCAGCCGCGTGCCGTCTCGTTGTCGTGAGTGCCCACGTAGGCGACGGTGTTGGCAATGTAGTTGTGCGGCAGGTAGTACGAGTTGGTGCCCTCAAAGGCAAACTGCAGGATCTTCATGCCGGGGAAGCCCGAGTTGTCGCGCATATCGATGACGCCGGGGGTGAGGAAGCCCAGATCCTCGGCGATGATGGGCAGCGTGCCGAGCTTTTCCTCGAGTGTCTTGAAGAGCTTGAGGCCGGGACCCTGCGTCCACGAACCGTAGGACGAATCAGGCGAGGAGAACGGCACCTCCCAATAGGCCTCGAAGCCGCGGAAGTGATCCAGGCGGATGACGTCGTACATGTCGAGGGCGGCGCGAATGCGGCCCTCCCACCAGGAGAAGCCGTCGGCCTCCATGGCGTCCCAGTCGTAGATGGGGTTGCCCCAGTACTGGCCGGTGGCCGAGAACTGGTCGGGCGGCGTGCCGGCGACGCTCACGGGATTGCCGGCGGCGTCGATCTTAAAGAGCTCAGGTGTCGCCCACATCTCGACGGAGTCACGCGAGACATAGATGGGCAGGTCGCCGATGATGAGAATGTCGCGCTCGTTGGCATAGGCCTTGAGGCGGCTCCACTGGCGATCGAAGAAGTACTGCGTCATCTGGTGGTAGAGCATACGCGCCGGATGGTCGGCGCAGACCTTGGCGGAAGCCTCGCCGCGGGTGCGGAGCTCCGCGGGCCACTCCCAAAACGCCTTGAGACCGCACTCCTCTTTGACGGTCATGAACTCACAGTAGGGGATGAGCCAGTCCTCGTTGGCCTGGATAAAGTCATCGAAATCGGCCGGCTTGTCGGCAGCAAAGCGCTCGGCGGCGCGGTCGAGAATCTGACGGCGGCCGCCAAAGATAGCACCGTAGTCGACATTGCTGGGGTCGGATCCCAGATACACGCCATCGATATCGCGCTGCTCCAGATACCCTGCCTCGATAAGCTCGGCAAAGTCGATAAAGTTGGGGTTGCCTGCGCGGGCCGAGAACGACTGATAGGGCGAATCGCCATAGCTGGTCGTCGTAAGGGGCAGAATCTGCCAGTAATGTTGTTTGCACGAGGCGAGAAAATCGACGAAGTCGTAGGCATTCCAGCCAAAGCCGCCGATTCCGTATGGTCCGGGCAGAGATGAGACGGGCATGAGGACGCCGCTTGCACGCTCCATGAATGCGCTCACCAACCTTCTTGTTGTGGGGTCGGCCTGCCGATGGGTGTGCAGTCCGCCTCCGATGTTCTGATTCGATACGCCTATTGTAAAACATGTTGTTTAAACATGTACAGGCAAGATAAAAAAGTTGGTCGATTTTCGGCGAATGGTTACATGCCATGAAAAGCCCCGACCTCACAACGTGAGATCGGGGCAAGAGCGGTATGTAGGTTTTTGCTACTCGGCGTCGGCGAAGCCGTTGGGGTTGTGGCTCTGCCAGTTCCAGCTATCGCGGCACATGTCCGCGATGTCGTACTGGGCCTTCCAGCCCATCATGCGCTCGGCCTTGGAGGCATCGCACCAGTTGGCAGCGATGTCGCCGGCGCGGCGCTCGCGGATCACGTAGGGCAGCTCCTTGCCACAAGCCTTGGAGAAGGCGGCGACGACCTCGAGTACCGAGGTGCCGGTGCCGGTGCCCAGGTTAAAGATCTCGACGCCGGTTTTGCCGTTCATCCAGTTAAGGGCGGCAACGTGACCAGAGGCCAGATCGCACACGTGGATGTAGTCGCGCACGCCGGTGCCGTCGGGGGTGGGGTAGTCGTTGCCATAGACCTGAACGGCCTCGAGCTTGCCCACGGCGACCTGGGCGACATAGGGCACCAGGTTGTTGGGGATGCCCTTGGGGTCCTCGCCGATCAGGCCCGACGGATGAGCGCCGATGGGGTTGAAGTAACGGAGCAGCACGACGTCCCACTCGGGGTCGGCGGTGTGGACGTCCATAAGGATCTGCTCGATCATCCACTTGGTCCAGCCATAGGGGTTGGTTGCGGGCTTCTTGGGGTCTTCCTCGGTGACGGGCGGGTTGTCCGGGTCGCCGTAGACGGTCGAGGAGCTCGAGAAGATGATGGACTTGCAGCCATGGTTGCGCATGACGTCGATGAGCACCAGGGTGTTCTCGATGTTGTTGTGGTAGTACTCGACGGGCTTGCTCACCGACTCGCCGACGGCCTTAAAGCCGGCAAAGTGGATGACACGGTCGATCTGATGGGTATCGAAGATCTTGTTCATCGCATCGCGGTCGAGCACGTTGGCCTTGTAGAAGGTGAGGTTCTTGGCGGCTTCGTCGCCCACGATGGTCTTGACGCGGTCGACGGCGACGGCGCTGGAGTTGGAGAGATCATCGACGATGACGACCTGGTAGCCACCCTCGAGCAGCTGAACGACGGTGTGCGAGCCGATAAAGCCGGCGCCACCGGTAACGAGGACGCAGGTGTCTTTGGGGTCGAGTGCTTTGGACATGTAGTCTCCTATCGAATCAGGAACACTTCTTGAGGGGAGTATAGCGCAGCTGGGGGTGCCCAAAACACGCGGGGCAGGAAAACCAGAGGATTGATGTTAACGTACTCATAGGGTGTTATTTGCATAATCCTTACCTTTGGTGTGGGACGTATTTGCGAGCCGCTGACCATGCTTTTCCAGCCGTTCGTGGAAATAGTTGGGACAAGCGCGATGTGCGTTAATATGTTTAAGTTGAGCGACATATAAATAAGCATGTAACGGAGTACATATGTCACCGAACAACGATTCAATCTTTACGCAGGAGCTTTCGCGCCGCACTGCCCTTAAGGCTCTTTTCGGCGCCGCTTCCGCGGCTGTTCTTTTTGGCCTGCCCGCCCGCGCTCATGCGGCTGAGGCCAGCCAAGAAACCACCGACAAACTGAATGCCGCCCAGGCCCAGCTCGACGAGGTCCAGGCTCAGCTCGACAGCATCGCCAATGAGTACGCGACGCTCGCCAACAAGAATGCCCAGACCCTCAGCGATATCGAGGGCGTTCAGGGCCAGATTGACGAGACGCAGGCTCAGATCGACACCAAGAAGTCGGAGCTCAAGAAGAAGCGTAACGACCTTTCCGATCGCGTGGCGGCAAGCTACAAGTCGGGCGGTACCAATATCCTGTCGTTGCTGCTCGCTTCTGGCTCGTTTGAGGAGCTCGTCGCCAACGCGCATTACGTCGAGAAGATCAACAAGAGCGACCGCGACGCCATCGAGGACATTCAGACCATCCAAAAGGAGCTCGACACGCAAAAGTCCGAGCTCGAGTCGCAGAAGGCCGACCTGGAGAAGCTCAAAGACCAGCAGACGGCCCAGATGCAGGACATGCAGGCCAAGCAGCAAGAGGTTCAGACCGTGCTGAATGGCCTCTCCGACGATGTCAAGGAGCTCATGGCACAGCGTGATTCCGAGATTCTCGCTGCCGCCCAGGCAGAGGAGGCTGCCAGGAAGGCTGCCGCTGCCGCGGCTGCCGCAAACAAGAATAATTCCTACTCGGGTGGTTCAAGCTCGGGTGGCGGATCGTATGCGCCCGGAACTCCGCAACAGAATGCCGGCTCGGGCAAGCAGCAGGCCGTCGTCAACGCATGCTACTCCACCCCTTCGCCTGGCCTGAACTGGTGCGCCGCTTGGGTTACCAACGTATTCCGCAACGCCGGCGTGGGCTACTTTGGCGGCAACGCGTGCGACATGTTTAACGCCTGGTGCTACAGCTCCGATCGTTCGGCGCTGCAGGTGGGCATGATCGTGGCCGACTCGTCGCACAGTGGCACCGGTACGCCGGGTCTGCTGTACGGACACGTGGGCATCTATGTTGGCGGCGGCATCGTTATGAGCAATGAGGGCTCCATTACGTCTAAGTCGCTTGATGCGTTTATTCGGTTCTACGGCACTGGCTCTGGCGTGCGTTGGGGCTGGCTCGGCGGTATTGCGCTGTCGTAAAGCCGACTGGGCCGCGTGCCCGCCCGCAATATATTTGATTGCCTGCTCGGGCAGTCCTGCGCAAGAAGAAGGCCACATTAAGTGGCCTTCTTTGCGTGCGGAACTCGCGATCAATCAAATATATTGCGGGCGGGCACGCGGCCCTCTCGGGTCCTGAGCGCGACTCACCGGACTGGTTGTCTGAATATAAGAAAGCGACGGTCCCTTGGGCTAAATACTTAGTTTTACTTTACGCTGCGCTTTTTCTTTCCGCCGTAAACGGTTGTTACGGTTGCTGCGCCGACGCTGGCGAACAGCAGGGCGATCCACAAAGCAAGGCTGTTTGTATCGCCAGCCTGCGGAAGCTTATCGGATGTTCCCGGTTTGGTGCTGGCAGGTTTTTTCTCCTTGGTGCTGACGGGTTTTTTCTCAAGAGCAGCAATCGCATCTTCAATAGCCTTTGCCATTGCATCAACTTCGCTCTGTTCAGTGATGTTCTTGTCGCGGACAACAGCTTTGACGGCAGCTTCTACTGCAGTGAAGTCTTTGTAGTTATCCTTGTTCAGTGCATTTGCCTTGGCAATGGCTTCGTCGACCTTAGTGTAGTCGGCAGGTAAATAAGTCATTGCAATGGTCTGCGTATGAGTTGCTGTATCGGCCGTAATCGTAATGTTGGAATTGAAAACCTCGCAATTATCTGCGCTGACTTCGGCTTGATAAGTACCTGCCTCCAAATTGGCGGGGTTTGTTACTACCTGACCGTCCACTTTGATGATTACATTTGACAGTTCAGCAGGTGTTACAACAAAAGAAACTGCATATTTCGGTGCTGGCAGAATAGGTGTGCCATTTGGGTTAAATCGATAATTGCCGCCAGCAGCAGTGATCTCATTAAAGAACCCTTCCGTTTTCATAGAGTCAAGGGTCTTTTCTGTTCCGGCATTCTGGTACTTAAAGCAAGCCGTGACATTTTCAGTTCCCACGAAATAATTGTTTTCAAAAGCAGGTGTATCAGAAGAAACACCGCCTGCAATACCACCTAAACGCTTATAAGGTGTAGTGGCAGTATATTGAGATATATCCATTTCCCCGGCGAAATAGCAATGTCTGATTTCTGTGCCTGCACCAACTATGCCTGCAATGCCGCCGAAATCTGTAGTACCACGGCCAAGAGGAACCATTTTCCCGGTGGAATAACAATTGATAATCTTTGAGCCTTGATACAACTGTCCAACAATTCCGCCGGTACAGGGTGTCCAAGAGGTCATATCGCCCGTATTGGCGCAATACTGTACGGTACTGTTGTCAGCAACACCTACGATACCGCCTATCTGCAAAGAGGTAGTATCCGTCGTTACTGAAAAATTCCCCTTGTTTTGGCAGTGTTCAATCGTGCTATTTAGCGCATATCCGCACAAAGCCGCAGGGCCGTTGACATATTTGTCCGTATCCGTGAACGATACATCCGAAACGCAGCCAGAAATTTTGCTGTTTTCTGCAACGCCCGCAACTGTTCCAAAAAAGACATACCCTGAATTGGACACATCCAGCTTGCCTTGAATTGTCAAACCGGAAATTTCAGCGCCGTAAGCCACGCTGAAAAATCCGAAAACCGGATACTCTGCCTTTCCATAGTTTTCGGAAAAATCTAAATTGGAAATCGTATGCCCGTTTCCGTAAAATTTGCCGCTGAAGTAGTGCAGCAGATTTCCGTCGCTGTCAAAGACGCTGCCAATCGGTTTCCACGCAATACCTGTTAAATCCAAATCTGCATCAAGCGATACAACAGCATCTGTTTTATCGTCATATTCGCCATTGTCCACAGCTTTTGCAAATTGCAAAAGCTCATCTACTGTTGTGATTGATGTTTTGCTGCTTTGCTCGTTTTCTTGTGCAAGCGCTGTCATCGGGACAAGCACCATCACAAGGCACAGCGCAAGCAGAGCGCCTAGAAGCTTCTTCTTCATTTCCATTCCTCCAAACTATTTCTATCCGCTATTTACTTCCTCTGACAGCGGGCACGCCGGAGAAGATAGAAGTCTTAACCGGAAAAGATTGATTTGACGGTCGTGGTTAGGACTTCAATATCAAACCACCATCCTTCCGGAAAACGCAAAAAGCCGAAGCCAAGGCATAATGCGCCCTGTCTCCGGCAACCGGTTCGTTATAAATTGTATGAAATAAGACTTGAAAGGCTGAAAAGGCGGCGCTATGCTCCTGCCGAGCCGAGCCGAGCCGAGCCGAGCCGAGAAAAAGTCGCTGCATTTCCATTTGCCATAGTCAAGTCCTCCTTCCATATTGTAATTCTCCACGTACGATTGATTTTACCAGCCAATTCAATCATTAGTGGAGGATTACAAAAGCCGAAAGGGAGAGGACTTCCTTACGAAGCCTCTCCCTTTCGGAGCCTTCTTTTTAGAGGAATTCGCCGACTCGGTGGACTTCGGGTTCTAGGTCTACTCCGAATTGGTCTTTGACGGTTGTTTGAATGTGGTGGATGAGTTTGTCGACGTCGGCGGCGGTGGCGTGGTCGGCGTTGACGATAAAGCCGCAGTGCTTTTCGCTCACCTGGGCGCCGCCGATGGCGTGGCCGCGCAGACCGGCGTCCATGATGAGCTTGCCGGCAAAATAGCCCTCGGGGCGCTTGAAGGTGGAGCCGGCGCTTGGCATGTCGAGCGGCTGCTTGTCCTCGCGGCGTTGGCGGTAGTCATCCATGTCGGCCTTGATCATCGCGGCGTTGCCCGGGGCGAGATTGAAAGTGGCCGAGAGCACGATAAAGCCGTCGTCGGCGATGCGGCTCTTGCGATAGCCCAGGTTGAGCTCATCGACATCGAACTCGATGATATTGCCGCTGCCGCGGATGCCGTCGTCGAGCACGCGGGCGGGCTTATAGACGCGCACGGACTCCAAAACATCGGCCATGCAGGCGCCGTAGGCACCGGCGTTCATGTAGCAGGCGCCGCCGACCGAGCCGGGGATGCCCGAGATGGGCTCCATGCCGGTAAGACCAGCCTCGGCTGCCGCGGCCGCTACGTCCGAGAGCAGCGCGCCGGCTGCTGCCGTAACATGCGTGCCGTCGACGGTGATGTTAGAGAGGCCTTCGCCCAGCGCCACGACGACGCCGCGGATGCCCTTGTCGCCGACGAGCAGGTCGGAGCCGTTGCCCACGATGGTGAGTGGCAGATCGCAGCGGTAGCAGGTATCGAGCGTGGCAACGAGTCCCTGCTCGGTGTCGGGCGTGACAAAGACGTCGGCCGGGCCGCCGATCTTAAACGTGGTGTGCTCGCGCATAGGCTCGCTCATGAGCACGTTGTCCTCGCCGGCAACGCCAGCGAGCGCGCAGAGCAGGTCCTCGTTAAAAAAGTCATTCTCGTGCATACGTATATCCGCCTTATGGTGGTCGTTTTCATCAATCGAATGCAATATACCCCACCCGGATGGATTTGGTGCAAAGTAACCTGACCCCAATGCATCACATGGTGCAAAGGGGTCAGGTTGCTTTGCACCAATCGCGGCGATAAAACAGCCGTCTACCGGATTGGTAAAGTGTTTATCATCGAGGTAGAGGGACGGTCGCTATACTTTCAAGAGATTGCGCGAATACTCGGAAGGAGCGAGATGGGCAACAAAGTTACTCTCAAGCAGATTGCCCAGGAGGTGGGGCTTTCCCCCTCGTCGGTCTCGCTTGTTCTCAACAACCGGCCTTGTCGCATCTCGGAAGAAAACCGCAAGCGCATCAAAGAGGTCGCGGCGCGCAACCACTATGTTCCCAACCAGATCGCGCGCAGCCTGGTCATGCGCGAGTCTCGCACGCTGGGCCTTATCGTTCCCAACATCGAGAGCCGATTTTTTGCCTCGCTCGCTGGCAGTCTGGAAAAGCGCTGCCGCGAGGACGGCTACGCGCTCTTTATTACCAGCTCGGGTGGAAGCGCCGAGGACGATCTAGAGCTCCTGCGCCAGCTGGTGACGCGCGGCGTCGATGGCGTGTTCTTGGTCGTGGGCGACGAATTCTCGGACGACCGCGCTTTGCGCGAAGAAGTCAGCCATCTGCCCATCCCGGCGGTAATGGTTGACCGTGCCATTGAGGGACTCGAGTGCGACAAGGTGATGTTCGACCACGAGATGGGCGGCTATATGGCCACCCGCTATTTGATCGAGCAAGGCCACCGCCGTATTGCCTGCCTGGTTAACGCGCGCCGCTCCAATACGGGTCGCAAACGACTTGCCGGCTATGAGCGCGCACTGCGCGAGGTGGGGCTGCCCATCGATGCGCGCTTGGAGTTCGAGAGTGAGTATTACATTCCGAGTGCCTATGAGGCATCGGAGGCGGTGCTCGCGACTGACGCCACTGCTGTGTTCGCAAGCTCGGACAACATTGCGCTGGGCCTGCTCAAGCGCCTGCACGAGATGGGAAAGAGCATTCCGGGCGATATCTCGGTGGTGAGCTATGACAACTCGGCGGCCGACGTTCTCTTTGAGCCGGCGTTGACCGCGATCGAGCAGGACCCCGGCGTGCTCGCCGAGCATGCTTTTGGCTGCATGTCCAAGCGTCTTGCCGGTAGGGGCGGCAGGCGTGCCGAAGAGGTCGTTCTGGAGCCGGCGCTTATCGTTAAGGACAGCGTGCTCGAGCTTACTAAACACAACTAAACACGTTTATCAATTCATGCAGATTGAATGTGGAGTACCTGTGACAGACAATGCCGCAGGTGAATGTCTGCTTTTGCCTGTCCATATGGCAAATCAGGATGGTAAAACGTTTTTTCACCATGATAAAACGTTTTAGCAAATATACTAGTCCCAACGAAAGGTTGCCGTATCGGAAGGCGACCGCGCAGCGAAGGGACATAAACAATGGCTAAAACACTGGGAACGCCGTGGCAAAAACTGGGACATGAGGTTCCCGCTTCCGAGCTCGAGGGTGTCGACCTGTATTGGCGCGCCTCGAACTACCTGTCCGTCGGCCAGATTTACCTTCGCTCCAACCCGCTGATGCGCAGCGACTTTGTCGACGAGAAGACCGGCGAGACGCGCGATTTTGGTCGTCCGGACGTTAAGCACCGTCTGGTCGGTCACTGGGGCACCACGCCCGGCATCAACTTCCTGCTCGGTCATGTCAACCGCCTCATCGCCGATCACAACCAGAACGCCATTTTCTTGATGGGCCCGGGCCACGGTGGCCCTGCTGGCACCGCCCAGTCGCTGCTCGATGGCACCTACCGTGAGATCCGCCCCGACATCACCAATGACGAGGCCGGCCTGCAGAAGTTCTTCCGCCAGTTCTCCTATCCCGGCGGCATCCCGAGCCACTTTGCGCCCGAGACGCCCGGTTCCATCCACGAGGGCGGCGAGCTCGGCTACACGCTCAGCCACGCCTACGGCGCCGTCATGGACAACCCGAGCCTGCTGGCCGTGGCCGTGGTGGGCGACGGTGAGTCCGAGACCGGTCCGCTTGCCACCTCTTGGCAGTCCAACAAGCTCGTGAACCCGGCAACCGACGGCATCGTCCTGCCAATCCTGCACCTCAACGGCTACAAGATCGCCAACCCCACCATCCTCGCCCGCGTGTCCGACGAGGAGCTCACCAAGTTCTTCGAGGGCATGGGCTACAAGCCGCACTTCTTTGTCGCCGGCTTTGACGACGAGAGCCACGCGAGCATCCATGCGCGTTTCGCCGCCCTGTTTGAGCAGGTCTTTGACGAGATCTGCGACATCAAGGCCACCGCGCAGGCCCAGGCTGCCGCGGGCGAGACCGTGGTCCGCCCGGCCTACCCCATGATCGTGTTCCGTACGCCCAAGGGCTGGACCTGCCCCAAGCACATCGACGGCAAGAAGACCGAGGACTCCTGGCGCGCCCATCAGGTGCCGCTGGCGAGTGCCAAGGACACTCACGAGCACTTCCGCGTGTTGCGCGAGTGGCTGCGCTCCTATAAGCCCGAGGAGCTCTTTACGCCCGAGGGCCAGGTACGCCCCGAGGTGACGGCCTTTATGCCGACCGGCGAGCTGCGCATTGGCGCCAATCCCAACGCGAACGGCGGCAAGGTGCGCCGCGAGCTCGAGCTCCCCGATATTCACGCCCACGAGATCCCCGTCGCCGAGAAGGGCCATGGCTGGGGCTCCACCGAGGCCGCTCGCGTCTTTGGTGAGTACACTGCCGACGTTCTGGCCAAGAACATGGAGGATTTCCGCATCTTTGGCCCCGACGAGACCGCGTCCAACCGCCTGCAGGCCGCCTACAAGGTGACCAAGAAGCAGTGGGATGCCGGCTTCTACGAGGACGAGGCCAACGACGAGCTGCTCGCCGGCTCCGGTAAGGTTGTCGAGCAGCTGTCCGAGCACCAGTGCGAGGGCTTCCTCGAGGCCTACGTGCTCACCGGCCGCTCCGGTGTGTGGAGCTCCTACGAGAGCTTTGTGCACGTGGTCGATTCCATGGTCAACCAGCACTGCAAGTGGCTCGAGGCCACCAAGCGCGAGATTCCGTGGCGTGCCCCCATCAGCGGACTCAACATTTTGCTGTCGAGCCATGTTTGGCGTCAGGACCACAACGGCTTCTCGCACCAGGACCCCGGCTTTATCGACCTGCTGCTCAACAAGGCCAACGACACGCATATCGTGAATGCTTACTATCCGGCCGACGCCAACATGGCCCTCGCTGTGGCCGAGCGCGTCTATCAGTCCATCGACTGCGTCAACGCCATTTTCTGCGGCAAGCAGCCCGCCCCGACCTTCCAGACGGTCGACGAGGCAAAGGCCGAGCTCGCCGAGGGCGTCGCGACTTGGAAGTGGGCATCGACCGCTGGTTCACTCGCCGAGGCCGACGTCGTGGTTGCGACCTGCGGTGACGTGCCGACGCTCGAGGCTCTGGCCGCAACCGATATGCTGCGCGAGCTAGGCATTAAGGTGTGGTTCGTTAACGTGGTCGATCTGCTCAAGATTCAGAACGTCTGCGAGAACGACCAGGCCATCAGCGATGAGCGCTGGGCTGAGCTGTTCGGCTGCGGTGAGAAGCCCGTGCTCTTTGCCTTCCACGCCTATGCCGGCACGATTCGCCGCCTGATCTGGAACCGCCCCGGCCACGACGCCTTCCGCGTCCACGGCTACGAGGAGAAGGGCTCCACGACCACGCCGTTCGACATGCTGCGCCTGAACAACATGGACCGCTGGGCCCTGGCCGCCGACGTGCTGCGTATGGTCGACGCCGATAAGTTTGCCGAGCAGATTGATGAGTGGGAGGCTTTCCGCACCGAGGCATTTGAGTTCGCGTGCGACGAGGGCTTCGATCACCCGGCCTTTACCGACTGGGTCTGGCCCGACGCCGCTGCCGCAACGGCAGCCGACGGCGCACTCTCCGCAACCCAAATGACCGCAGGCGACAACGAGTAGCATCCGGGACGGTCTCGCGCTGGGGCCGCCTCCGGGCGGGTGCCTTCCTCTGAGAAGTGGGCTTCGCGAACTTCTCAGAGGAAGGCACC
>ERZ773170.928-NODE-928-length-25613-cov-78.137843_pt1 | contig 25613 bp, 25 predicted proteins | sample MGYA00581002_ERZ773170 | MGnify/ENA primary metagenome ERZ773170 (study PRJEB29015, sample SAMEA2737811) | human gut metagenome | biome: human gut; feature: human-associated habitat; material: faeces | place: China | collected 2012 ... | reverse complement strand
TTACCCAACCTATGGGCATTGCACAATACGAAACAGAAAAACTCTTTGCTGATGTAGCATCGGCATTGCCACAGATTGAGGAAATAGAAAAGTCAATGGAAGATTTGGAAAAGTGAGTGAGAAGAGTACATCTCTGAAAATCTTGTAGAAATCTTCAAAATTCTACAAGATTTTCGGAGATATTCAAAGATATTCGAACTGTACGGTTAAAACGGGCTGAAAGTCCAAAGAGTGTGTGGAATAAGCCCATAACGCACTCTTTTTTAGCTTTTCAAGAACACAAATCCACCAGGCGTCCTGGCGGGATTAGCCGATGGCATACAAACCAAAAAGAGGTGTGATTCATCCGAATCACACCTCTTTCGTTCCCCTCTTCATCATTACCACATCCAGAGCCACGTGGAATACCAGCCAGATGGCGATGTCTATGCCCAGGATATACGTGATGTTGATATCCCCTATCAGCGCCACGTTGATCAGGATAAACATCAGCGAGAGCAGACAGATGCTTACCATCACCTGTCTCACCCTCAGTCCGCATCTCAGCAGCTTGTGGTGGATATGGTTCTTATCAGGCAAGAACGGATTCTTCTTGTTTCTCAGCCGGTGACCCACCACTCTCACCACGTCGAGCAGCGGCACCAGCATGGTAGTAAACGCCAATACCATGTTATAGGCGCTCACGGCACGGGGATGCACATCCACCGTACTTAGGTGAATCATCAGGAAGCTGATGATATATCCCAGCGACAGAGAACCCGAATCGCCCATGAAGAGCTTCCTGCCCCTCATCTCGTTTCCAAACACATTATAATACCAGAATGGGATGATCACACCCAGTGCCGAGATACACAGCAGGGCATAGGAGAATACTTCTCGAACTGTTCGAGTTATTTATCCAGTGCTTGATATTTAGAATGCTGACTCTTGTACTCCGGCACAATTTGCTTCATCTTGCCCACTATCTTCATGTCGTCGAAGGTCTGGGCTATGCATGACAGTTCGTCCAGTTCCTTGCATACATCGGCATAGTCATACTCACGTACCTTTGCTATCTTAATCTTCTTGTGGAATGTAGGGAGTGTCACCTCCTTGTCGTTGAGCACCTCCTCGTAGAGCTTCTCACCGTCACGAAGACCCGTAAACTTGATCTCCACATCCTTGGCACCGCTCAACTTAATCATGCGCTTAGCCAAATCCACAATCTTCACAGGCTGTCCCATATCGAACACGAATATCTCACCGCCATTTCCCATTGTACCAGCCTCCAAAACCAGTTTGCAAGCCTCAGGTATCAACATGAAGAAACGGATGATATCAGGATGCGTCACCGTAATAGGACCACCATTCTTAATCTGCTCCTTGAAGAGCGGAATCACTGAACCGTTGCTGCCCAGCACGTTTCCGAAGCGAGTGGTCACAAATTGAGTCACCGCCTTCTTCGCCATACCATCTGCATCCAGACAGCCTTCGGCAAAGATCTTGCCCTCCTTGATAGCCTTGTCCAAACTCTGCACATAGATTTCGCAGATACGCTTCGAGCACCCCATCACGTTGGTAGGATTCACAGCCTTGTCGGTAGAAATCATCACAAATTTCTTTACACCATACTTCACGCTCAAGTCAGCAATAACCCTCGTGCCATCCACATTATTCTGTACACTCTCACTCGGGTTATCCTCCATCATCGGCACATGCTTATAAGCTGCCGCATGGAAAACGAAATCAGGTCTGTGCTCCGCAAAGATTTCCTCCATTCTAGGCTTGTTCTGTATGCTCGCCATCAAGGTAAACGCCTTGATTTGCGGAAATTTCTTCGCCATCATCAGGCGCACGTCATGCAATGGAGTCTCAGCCTGATCTACCAAGATGAGTTCATTCGGCTGATAGATAGCAATCTGTCTCACCATCTCACTACCAATGCTACCAGCCGCACCCGTTATCAGGATACGCTTGCCAGACAGCAGATTACCCACAGCCTTCATATCCACCTCAATCTTCTCACGAGGCAGAAGATCCTCGATATCCACCTCCTTGATTTGTGAATGCTCGAAATTACTCTTGCCATCCCATTCCTGCGCACCCGCCAATACGAAGAGCTTGATATCATTCTCCACCAGGCAGTTAATCATCTCCGTATTCTTGCGCAGTTCCTCACTCTTCAAAGGAGAAACCAGCAAAGCATCAGCATTCTCCTTCTTCATTTCATCTACCAGATGCGCATCGTTGCGGAATATCTCCACACCCATCATATACTTGCCCTTTCCATTCACGGTATCACTCACGAATCCCTTCAGGACAAATCGAGAAGGTTTGGTGCTGCGAATCATCTTCGCCAGACCCACGCCTCCACTGTGCGTACCATAGATAAACACACGTGTCGCCTTGCCCGTATTCATCGAGTCGTATAACATTTTTACAACCACACGCAAAGCCGTCATCATCAGGGTAGCGATGAGGAAGGTAAAGAACAGTTCACGTATACGCACTGGCTCCAACCATCTATCCACATGAACGCAATATCGGGCTATGGCAATGATAATGAAGCCGATTGCATTGGCAGATGCGATACGAGTCAAATCCACAAACGAAGAGTAGCGGATGATAGCCTGGTAAGTGTGCATCAGCCGGATGCCTATCAGATAGGCTATGAGATAGACGCATAGCGTACCCAGCAGCGGCCAGAAGTTATTTGTCAGCTCGCTGCCCCCATGATCCAAATAATAGCATAATACACCTGCAAACAAAAGGATCAGACAGTCGAGTATAAGCACACACCAGTATGGAAGGGCATTTTTAGTAAAATACCATTCTCTAAGTTTTGAAATAAATTTCATAAAGAGTTTCTCTAAGTCTCGTTTTTTTAGTACTCAATAGCTTCCTTGATGCACTCCACAATATAGCGCACATCATCATCGCTCACCATAGGACCGGCAGGCAGACACATACCAATCTTGAAGATAGCCTCGCTCACGCCATTCACATAGGCAGGAGCATCCTGATATACAGGCTGCTTGTGCATCGGTTTCCACACAGGGCGAGCCTCAATCTTCTTCGATAGCAAGAACACACGCATCGCCTCCACGTTCTCGTTAGGCTGGCAGTCGGTAGTAGGCGAATCCACCACATGAATCACGCCAGCGGCACCACCCACGGCAGTCTTCACCACCTCCTTGTAAGCATTCTCCTGCCCCTTGACTTTCAGTTTATCATCCAGCACAATGGTGCAGAGCCAGAAGTTAGAATCATAGTCAGCATTAGGCGCCTCATGCAGCGTGATGCTCTCCACATCCTTCAACAGTTCCTTGTACAACTGCTGCACATACTGATGATGTTTGATATGATCCTCCAGCACCGTCATCTGACCACGTCCGATACCAGCGCATACATTACTCATGCGATAGTTATAGCCGATTGCCGAATGCTGGTAGTAAGGATAAGAGTCGCGCGCCTGAGTAGCATACCACATCACCTGGGTCTTGCTCTCTGCATCATTGCAGATCAAAGCACCACCACCCGATGTAGTAATCATCTTGTTGCCGTTGAACGACAACACGCCAAACTTGCCGAAAGTACCCAGCACCTGCCCCTTATATCTGGAGCCAAAACCCTCGGCAGCATCCTCCACCACAGGGATACCATATTTATTAGCAATCTCCATGATTCGGTCGCAATTGTAAGGCATACCATAGAGGGCAACAGGCACGATAGCCTTCGGATACTTCCCCGTCTTCTCCTTACGGTCAATGATGGCCTTTTCCAGGAGTTCAGGATCCATGTTCCAGGAATCTGCCTCCGAGTCGATGAACACAGGAGTAGCCCCCAGATAAGTGATAGGATGCGAAGAGGCACAGAAAGTAAAGCTCTGCACACAAACCTCATCCCCCGGACCTACGCCACACGCCAACAGTCCCAGATGCACGGCAGCAGTTCCGGCGCTCAGCGCCACCACCTCCTTCTGCAAGTCAGTTCCATCACTGTTTTTTGAAACAAACGCCTTCAACTCATCCTCGAATCCATTCACGTTAGGTCCCAAAGGCACCACCCAATTGGTGTCGAAAGCCTCTTTCACGTATTTTTGTTCCATACACTCCTCGCTCATGTGGGCGAGGCACAGATAAATCATTTTGTGTTCCTTATCCATTGTTATATCTTTTATATTGTTTCTCCTGCATACTTCATTTTCTTTCCCAGCACCGTACAGAATATCATCTGTATGTCCTTGCAGAAAGAATAATGCTCGTAATAATACCTATTGATACGTACCTTGTCGGGGTAAATCACCTGGTCGTTATACTCCACGGCGATGTCTTGCGCCGCACGATGGTCTCCCTCCAGCTGTCTCTTAGCCACATAATCGGAAATCATCTCATCCTCCAGCCGGTATTTCAAGGTAGCAGGTCCCGTGATACCAGGACGGAGTTTAAGCACCACCCTGTCATCGCCCTTCAACTGGTCGGCGTAGCCTGGCACGTCTGGGCGAGGTCCCACGAAACTCATGTTACCAACCAGCACATCCCATAACTCGGGCAGTTCATCCAACTTATAGTGTCTCAACTTAGCCCCCAAAGGCGTGATGCGATTGTCGCCTGCCACCGAAACCGACGAGCCATTGTGCTTCACAGTCATGGAGCGAAACTTATGGCAGGTGAACAACTTGCCGTCCTTCCCCACTCTTTTCTGGCAGAAGAAAGCAGGACCACCAGGCATTTTCACACGAATCAATACTGCCACGACCAGCAAGACAGGCCATAGCACCATCAGACCAACCAAAGCCATCAGTCGGTCGAATATCCATTTTAATAACATAATATCAAGAACTTACTGATCACAATTTTTCTTTGGCAGATACTCTACATAGTAGTCACCATTTTCCAAAGTTTGCAATATCTTTACTTCATTCACGGCTTGGGCAGACAACATCGAAGCCTTGTTTCGGGGTGAGATGGAACCATACATTCTCAGGTTAAGGTGAAGGGCGATATTCGTCGCCACCACTCCCATCACCCGATTGATACCCATTCTTCGATGTCGATAATCCGTGATATATCCTCTGAAACATTTGCCTGTGAAGAAGCACCTCAAGAAGAAATATCCCACCACCTCATCACTATCCATCACCAGATATGCCAAGAACCCTTTGTTGCGACATAGGCGCAACAACGATTTTCTGTCAAAGGCATGTGGACGAAAGAATTCAAACGCCTCTTCGGGTTGCGCCTTGAAGAAGTCAACTGCGAGATTTACATTTAAGGGCGAAAGACGCACAACCTTAAAATTAAAATTTTTACAATTTGCCCCCCTATCGTGGCGCAAGCCACTAGAATATCGACATGCGAAGAGCCAGCCATTAAGCTGTTCTATCATTTCCCACACCCAAGGGAAACGTTCTCTCAAAACATGAGCTAGTTTATACAACATAATCTAAAAAAAAAGTTTGATTACAGCACAAGGCATCCCGCTGCTATTACAGAAGTGTAATAGCGGCATACGCCCTCATGGCCTCGGGCACACCGAGACCTCACGCTCTAAAAAAAATAAAATCCATGGTTAGTACCCCATTGCAGTATCGCCCTGCACTCAGCCGCCACTCGGATGAGGTAAAATAGTCATTGCTTGCTCGTACCTGCCGGCATCCCTCGTCAGTCTTCCTTTTTTCCGGCTATTCTATAGGAAAAGGAATGACTGATTCTGAAATATTCAAAACCATATTGTTCAATTTGCGGACAACTGATTTGCGCACCATTTTCTCCAGCCTCTTCTGCTTCCATCAAACGATTTCGGTTGAAAGCATTTACCGTATAATTATTCGAAGGCTGGATAAGGTATGCTATCAAACATACTTTTCGTTTTTTCTTACCAACAAAAGAAGCTATTGACGGCACATTATTCATTGTCTCCAAACTTTGATAAAGTTGAAGTTCTGCTTTTTGATACTTGCCTTTCGGGAAGACCACCATCTCCGTCCCATCTTTTTTCTTCTTGGTTATAGGACGAGAAAGGTTCTCTATTCCCCCAATAGAACTCGTAACCTCACATAAAAGTATAAGGTTATCAGTATCAACATCTGTCATGACGAAATCGCACCTGCGATTTCCGTCTGCAATCTTTGTACCAGCAAATTTACCAATGTAGGTATCATAATTAATGACGCTCAAGGAGTAAGGATTATCGCAAAAGGACGCATATCCTGTCTTGTAATCAACCACAAATTGAGTATCATCTTCTGTAAGATCAAACTCTCTGCTAGTCGTCCGTATTTCATCACAAGTACATCTTCTCCCTACCCCATAAAAGGCAGGGAGGTCATTCTCCAAAAGATTTTTCATTTTGCAAAGACTTTAATTCCTGATACTTATCATATATAAAGTTGATATCCTCCGAAAGCCTGTCGGTATTGACATAATGCATATTCTTCACCTTAAGGCTGTGCACCCTTCCATTCTCTATCTGATACACAGACAAATCATCATACGCAACATGCGCCCCCTGAATATTGGTACCACAATCATGTGCCTTCATCAACAGATTGAGAGAATTGGCTATGTACGGACTATGCGTAGCAAGAACAAGACCGATTTGCCGGTCATCAACCTTTGCATAAAAAGCCAATCGAACCAACTCATTGAGTAACTGAATCTGAGATGTCGGGTCAAGGCTTAGCTCTGGCTCTTCAATATGAATATGCACATAACGTGGCATATCTGCCAATTCCATCTCCGGTCTGTACTGCATTGTCAGATTCTTCTCAAAAAGAAGATCTATTATACTTCGTTTCTGAGCCAATTTGAAGTCAAAGGCCTGAGCATAGTAATTTACCATAGCAACCAAAGGAGCCGTAGTCTGAATACCTGAAGAAGCATGACGAAGTTCAAAAGGTGAATAATCCTCGCTTTTAGGCTTTAGGATAAACTTCTTTTGGTTATTACCCCCACGCTCCACAAACATATCCAACCCGATGTAACTGAGATCAAAATGTTTGATTGCATCAGTGGCACTATCAAACTCAGTGTACGTCTCGTTAAAATAGAATCCCAGATTAGCATTCTTAGCCAATGCCCCTTGACTCGACAAAGGGGCAATCGCACTACGCGACTCCGTCACCCACACTTCCTTAAAGAAGCACAAATCTCCATTAGGAATTGTTGCATTATAAGATAGTTTTCCATTAGAATAAGTAACGGAATAGACAGTACCATTAATGGCTACCGAATAATGAATATAGGTTTCAGCAGAAACCAAAACATTCATATTATCCCGCAACAAATCTTTGAATTTAAAGGAAACAACAGAGTCTTTTATATGTGAATTTTGCAAATAAGCCTTGATAGAAAGTCTCTTAAAGATATATCGCATGAGCACAAGTGTCTTCATGAGAGTACTTTTACCGCTTGCAGAATTACCAATAAATACAGTCAAGGGACTAATCTCTACAACGCCTGTATCATCGAGAGCTCCAAGTTTTCTTATGTTCAACGTTTCTTTTAGCATAACCTTACCTTTTTATTTTAGAATTATCCTGCAAATGTACTACTATTATTTCAGAAGTCCAAACATTTGTGGAGATTTAACATAAAGCAGTCCTGTTAACTGCAAATGAGAAAGATGGTCGCACATATATTCCACTTTCTCAATCCACATAAAGTTCGGCGTTAGCGGATGTAAAATGCGAAGCGGCAGCCGAGGAATGCTCCTTCATCTCCCTCATTGCCCCAGGCGAAGACTTCATCTTGCCGATAAACTCTGCCATCTCCCTCACCTGCGACTTATCATAACAAACGCCGTTGTTGTATTTCTCTATCAGCCTAGCCAACTCCGACTTTTGCGGGGCAATAGCTAGCAGAGGCACGCCACACGCCAAGAGATTGTAAGTCTTGCTAGGCACACTCAGGTTTGCCGTCACATCGTTTAGCGTAATGACTCCGACGTCGCCGGCCGGAAGCGAATAAGGCAGCATGTCGAATCTCTGCCAAGTGAGGAATAGAAACGAAGAGTCAAGCCCTTTCTCCTTCACCTTCTGCATGATGGCAGCCTTCTTCATGCCTTCTCCTATGATGCAAAACATCACGTTCTTGTCCCCCTTCAAGCATTCCGCCACATCAACCAGGTACTCCACGTTGTGAGTGTATCCTATGTTGCCCGAATACATCACCACAAACTTATCCTCCAGATGATGCTCTTTCACAAACGGATTGGCAGCCTTTTCTACAGGGCGAAGTTTCGATGAAGTACACCAGTTGGGAATTACCTGAATTTTATTCCTATCCCCATAGTGCGACAGGGTGTCTGCCATACCATCACTCAGCGTGATGATTTTACTAGCCTTGGCAAACACTTTACGGTTCATTTTGCACCAGAAGCGATAGACGAAGTTCGACTCCCTGATGCCAATGTTCTTCAGCGCATCGGGATAGATGTCATATTCCACGATGGAGAACTTGTTGTTTAGCAGCAAGGAGCACCAATAGCTCATCGGAGGATTGGTGAAATACATCACCTCGTAGCCTCTGTATTTCAGCCAGATCTTCAGGAATATTTCCATCGAACCCCATGCCCAAGTAAGCACCCTCTTCAGGGTGTTCGAGCGGTCATAATTCACTATTTTATCCACTTCCACTTTGGCATCCAAAGGACATTCGCCCAATTCCACCCTTCCAGCGACCAACTTCACCACGTCATACTTTCTAGCCATGGCATTCACCACGTCGATGGTCAGGTCTCCCGTGCTTTGGTTCACGATTACAATTTTATTCATTCTGTTTCCTTAGAAATATGATTATCATTTAAAGCGTTCTACCCTTGCCAGACATTTACCAACTGTTTCCATACCATTGGCATAGAATATTGGCTCATCACTCGCTTGTATGCCTTCGAAACCATACATTCCTTTAATTCTGGACTTTCCAAGAGCTTAGTCACCGCTTTTTGCACGGCCATTGTATCCCTCGGCGCAAAACATACTCCACATGCATCATTTTCAACATCAAGCATCTCAGGTATAGCTCCAACATTCGATGAAGCAATAGCACATCCACACACCATAGCCTCCAAAATTACATTTGGGAAGCCCTCGGAATAACTAGGGAACACCAAGATATCTGCTTCCAACAATTCTCTAATTACAAGTTCATGCGAAACCTCTCCCAACATTTCTAGCCAACATCCACTATCTTTAGCTCGAGCTATACGAAACAACTCGTTTTTCATCTCGGCATCATATTTTCCGATGATTCTTAGTTGTATATTGTTGAGGGCAGAACATGCCTCCACCAGTTCTACCACACCCTTAGTCTTATAAACATGACCTACAAAGATCAATCTTCTTGGCTCTCTTTTAACCTCTAATTTCAATTTTTCAGCCAATGTTACAATACTCAAATCCAAAGGGTTGGGCAAATAGCGAATATCACACAATTTTTGCTCCTTCACAGCTATATAAGTAGGTCTGTTCATAGCCACCACTCTGTCTGCCAACTGGAAGGCAATTTTGAGTAGTTTCCACTCCCACTTATCTTGCTTAATAATTTCAGGAACTCTTCCGAAATGAAGATGTAACACAGACTTTACTTTCCTTTGTTTTGCAACATACAACAACACTAAATCCTTCAGCAATCCCAAGCTGGCACTCGTACAGATGTGAATTACCTCGGGTTTTTCATCTCTCATACACCCAATGGCAGTCATGATAGAACGACACTGGTCTTTTATGCCCCAGCGAATTCTTGAGATCAAAGTCGTGCCTTCGGTAATAAGCTGATGCCGATCAAAAGAAACCGGAATCAATTCTATATCATCCTTCCTACCCTCTGTTTTCCAATAGGATACAATATATTTTCCCCACTGAGTAATGCCTCCACCTGCATATTCCTTTGAGTCCACGTATGGGGAGCAAAATAACACTTTCATAAGCTCTCTTTTATATCATTCATTTGTTGGAAATTAACAATTCTATTCAACCAAGATAAAGGTGAATACTTCTTCACTATATCAGAGTATGGTTCAAAAGTTCAACTATTTCTAAGTATATCAATATATTTACAAACAAATATTGAACTGCTAAGAAGATTCATAGCCTTGGTGCGACTATTTTTCCTATATATCTGATATTGTGTTTCATTCAATTCCAAAGCCTCAGATAGTTTCTCTGCAATAGAGTTTGGACAGAAAGGATCAAAAAGGAATCCATTGACACCTTCATTGACATAAATAGAATTGTCACAAACATCGCTACATATTACAGGAAGCCCTGTGGAAATTGCTTCGCAAATTACATTTGGAGTCCCTTCAAAGAAAGAAGGAAGACAGAAAAAATCCGCCTCCGCATACTTTTTCTCTATTTCTTTGGTTTTGGGACATAATTCTATAAAATCCTGTAACCCATATTCAATAATTTTAGTTCTACATTGCTCGAGGTAGTCAGAATATCTATCAGCTATACCATACCAGCAAACTCTAAAGTAATGACCTGCGTCTTTTAGCAATTTCACACCTTCTATGAAGCCTAAAGTATTCTTAGATTTCCAAATCGTAGCTGCAACCACGATTAAAGGACATTCCCTTCTTGGGTGTTTGACATAAGAGAACTTTTCTAAATCGACAAAATTGGTAATTGTTTTCATTTTTACCCTCATCCACGGATAATGCTTCATGAGGAATTTCTCTTGAGCATAACTATTTGGCACAACGGCATCTGCGGTATGATATAAGCAAAAACGTATTCGCTCATTTAGACCCATATTCTGGGTTGTATTCCTTTCGCTTACAATAAGGTGGAACTTACAGCCCATTATCTTGGTCAAACACGCTACCAAGGAAGGGGTTTCCTGATATGCTATCACCCAATTAGGCTTCTCTATTTGAAAATACCTGCGGACAGCAAATATTCGTTTTTTTGTATTGCCCGCATTTGGGATTATTTCATTTTCCACTCTATTCTCATCAAGATATTGTTTATAAAAATCAATATCGAAATAAGTACAAACTTTTACTTCATAGCCTTGTTGTTTTAGAAGTACCGCAAGGCCTACAAGTTGTCTTTGAGCTCCACCCGCCCCTAAGGAATCTGTAAATAGTAATACTTTCATAACCAAAAGAAACTTGCTTTAATAATCCATATCATTTTCTGCAATAAACATTGAATACGTCATTATCGCAGACATAGGAATTGTTACTGTTGACATAGAAAAAAAGGTTTGAACAAATGTTATAAACAAACAGACGCCTATAATATTATAACTAAATTTGTATTGTTTGGCATTAACTAACTGTTTCAAAAAACAACACCAATAATTCACGAACAAAGAAAATCCTATCAACCCGCCACAAATAAGAATTTCGAGCCAATCATTATGTGCCTCTATACCATTTATCCTAACTGTATAATAAGCACCACCACCAAACATCTTATAATAAATATCGGCATCATTAATAAGATAATTCAACATCTTGGAATATATTATATCTCTACCAGAGGAATTATTATTCTCTGTATCCAATACCCTTCTTTGAATATAAGGATTTGACTCATATAAATTAAAGGTGAAAAATATACCTAATAGTATAACTATAAATGTAAAGCATAGTAAAAACAGCCTTTCTTTGCGCTCTGCAGATTTCAAATTATGAAACATCAACCAAAATATAACTAAAGACCCTATTATTATTGCTCCTCTTTTCATAGAAAGTAATATAAAGACAAACAAAAATGCCAATAAGCTATACTGAACTATTTTATTTTTCCACAAAAAAAGATAAGGCAATAAACCTAGAAATTCGTAACCGGCATTATTTGTTATATCTCCAATGCTTTTTGATGACATTCCATGTTGTATATTATAATTTTTCAGATAGCTCATAAACAAAACCAAAGCCATACCAAAAAATATAAAAGTATACTTTTTAAGTTTTTCTTCATTTAAATTACCATTTAACGAAAAACGATAAAATGTAAACAATGACAACCATTGCAATCCCCAATATTTAAGGTAAAACCAATTTGGTAGGATATGCCCATCACTATACTTTATTATATCATCCTTAACTATTAAAATCACACCTAGAATAAAGAGATAAAAGACATATATTTTTAATCCTTTAAAATATCGATTTTGATAAACGGGAATCATTAACATAAAATCACAAAATGACCATAAGAAAATGCACCCTAATAATAATTGAGAAAACAGAGTTCCCGTAAAGTTTAAGAGGCCTTGAGCATTATAGAGGAACCACAATATGACATATAAATCACATTTATTTATTTTGAATCCAAAGACATCGAGCATACTATAATTTCATAAATAGATAACACACAACAAAAAGGTCAATTCAGTTGACCATTTAATACTTTCCATCTGATAAGGGAATATATTTTGAGAAATATAAGAAGAACATATCGAGAAATCTATTGTCTATAGAAATATCAGTATGTCCTTATCTTTCACAAGAGACAATATATTTTTTATGTAAGAATGAACTATAAGCAATAACAAGCTATGCTTTCCACTGGAATTCAATAAACTTGATATTGGACATACCCTATACAAAATGATACTAACCATCAAAATTGAAAAACATAACAAAAAAATGTACATATCAAAAAACAAGAAACGCTATATACTGACTTAAATGGATGGACAACCAGGAATAAAAGATCAGAAGGAGGCAAAGAAAATGCGTCATAAACAAACATAGGAATAGACCATAAAATCATAGGAATCAACAAAGTTTTGAACTTTTTGATTATCAAATTTCTAAAACTAGGTTCATACTTATAAAAGAATCCCATAATAAAAAAGAAAATTGGCATAACCCAAGCAATTGTCCAACAATCCTTGATATTAATGATATGCCAGTTGATAACCATTAATATAGCTACACCTCTTGCTATATCCATATATGGCACCTTTTTTTTATCCCATCGCCTTCTTTACAGAAATTCCTCTTTCCAAAACAGGCAAGTACTTCTGTACCAAATATGTTAGTAATATTGAAATTAGCACACATAATATGTAAAAATATAAGTTTGATTTATTGAAATATATTTCTCCTAGATATATAACATAAGGATGAATCATCAATACCAACAAGCTATGCTGACCACAGAAAGAAATGAGGTCAGAGAAAAGCTTCAACTTGCTAAATGCTATGGACAAAGCAAGAAGAGAAACGCTCCCTACAAAGGCAAATCCATAAACCTTGCAAAAACTTTGACCATAGAAATAGTTGGATATATATTCACCAGACTTATAAGATAATAGATTTGCCCCCCCATATACAACAATACTTATAAAGATGCCTTTTACAAATCCCCTTACTGAGTAGAATAGCTGCATCAAATTTCTATTTTTCAACCATTCACCTAACCATAAAAACATCAGGCAACTAAGGCTTGTAGATACAAAAAAAGGCAAAATGATTCTATGTCCAAACAACCTTATTGTACTTAAATAAAAGCTTGCTAAAGATAGAGCAACACATAGAATACCAATATTTCTAAAATTACCTTTCAACTTCAACTTAATGAAATTATATATAAGATAACACCAAAGGGTACACCACAAGAACCAGCCTACACCATGGACACATTGATAAGGATTCAACAGTAATTTAATTATTTCTTCCCATGACATTTTCAAACTTTTAAGAAACAGCATGGGCAACGACCATAAAAGCAAAGGAATAAAAAGAGAATTGATTTTCTTTATTGCTAGGATTTTCATTGGTTGTTGCAGCTTGAAAAAATATCCCATCACTATAAAAAAAATAGGCATAACCCATGTATCCGTCCAAGGTGTATGAACTCCAATAGTGTGCCATTGAACAACAAAAAAAATAGCTATACCTCTAGCTATGTCTGTGAAAACAATCCTACCATTCATTGTTTAGAATTTGGTCTACTATTAGGATTTGAATCTATTTGTACTTTTGTTATTTTACCAGACCCATCTGTAAAAATCAAAGATTCGACATATTGTTTTGTCGCATCAAACTTAGCAGGAACTTCATAGCGCATAGAGCATCCTTCCAAGAACTTTTGATTCAATATTTCCACAGAAACATCTTGACAAATATTATCTACACAATCCTGAACAATATTTATCGGAAATGTCAGCATTTTTATGTTACTGAAGCATCTACCCAACCCCAGTTTTCTTTTTCTCTTAACTACTCCACAAATATTAGCCTCTAAGGTATTTGGATTTATAAACAAATACTTTCTAAATAGTCTGAGTATATACTCTTTATTATATATATGTGAATCCACAGAAAAAGGATACCCCCAACTATGAATATTCTCATACATATTCCAATTGCAATATACACTATTATCAGAAACAGAAGACGGCAAGTCATTTTCTCCTTTTCCCAATCGTAGAGAAAACTGTCTGTTTTCGGGGGCGGCATTTATCCAGTCCAAATCAGCCTCCCGAACTTCAATATCATTTATAAACATTGAATCATCTGTCAGGAACATAACACTATCTGATTTGGTATTCTCCATTAACTCAATCAACAAACTTCTAAAGTTGCTCTTTGGATGTCGCAATTTAGGAAAACGATATAAACGTACCAAATTATATATATTTAGAAAGTCAACTAGTTTCACGTTATCTACGACATCAAGAGACTCCCTAACAAAGCTGACATCTTTAGCATTATATTTATCTTTCAAAATATCATAGCCTTTTTCAAACTGAAGAGAAGAAGTGTTATATAGAACATCTACGTGTACAGAAGGACTTTTCCAATGCTCAAAAAACGACGATAAAAGTGTGTCAACCTGCAATGCTCGGTTATAAGAAAAAACTATTACGTGAATCATATCTTGATTATTTTATTTTGATAATTTTATTTGACGAGCTTTAAGATAAACCAAAAGTCCAATTAAAGCCCTTGTTATAAATACAGTTAATGCTGCTCCAATTAACCCCCAATAATAGACTAACGGAAATGATATCAGAAAGCCAAGAATAGACATTTTTAGATTAATGTTGCGCAACAATCTATCATAATGCTGAACAATGAGATAGTTTGTACCATAAACACTTTGCAATGCTGTAAAAAGTAATGATACTGCTAGTATTCTCAATATGGCAACAGAGTCCACAAACTCATCAGAGAAGAAAATTTTTATTATATAAGGAGCTGTTATGATCAATAATAATGAGCATAAAGCAGTTACCGTTATATACATTTTAGCATAAAGTGCATGTTTATCAATTCGTCTGGCAAGAAAAGGGAAAAATGCCCTAGAAACCACTTGGATCATCTGTGACATAATGGCATTAAACTTATCTGCGGCTGCATATAATCCACAAGCAGTCGGACCAGCCCAAAACATTAATAGCAGCTGAGAAAAGCTGTTATACATCTGGGGCAGGATTGTGTTGAGAAATATATCAAAACCTTCCCTTATTGTTTCCCAGATTTGTCTGAAAGAAGTAAAATACCATTGATATCCCCATTTCCGTATGATTAAAAACATTGAAAACACACCTGCAACCAAATAACCCAATGCCGTCAATAGTGGTTGCCACAAATAATCAGACCTATCATGAATGCAAACAAAGACAAGAATCGTAAATACAACCTTAAAAATAAAATTACTTAGTGTTACATATTTCATTCTCTCAATACCTTGAAAGAACCAATCAGGGAACAACACATGCCCAGGGACAATAAAATAGGTAAAAATCAAGACTAGAGAATTCTCTTTAAAACTGGGTACAATGAATAACATGGCGAGCAACACCAAAAGACTCAGTAACATAAGACACACACGTGCATTCATAACTCTACTAAAAATTCTAGAAACTTCTTCTGGACTGTCCTGATGCTGAGCAATGTCCCTTACGGCTGTGTACTGAAATCCCCAATCTGTAAAAGTTTGGAAATATCCAATAACTGTAGCGGCAAATGCTATTAAGCCAAAACACTCTGCCCCTAAGACTTTTGTCAAATATGGGAATGTAAGGAGAGGAAAGACATAGCCACATACTTGCAATAAAGTCAGAGAAGCTATATTCTCTGTAACAATCCTTGCATCCTTGTTTGACCTAATCCTGGAAAAGAAATATGCTAATTTCATTATTTTCTAAATAAATATATAATTGAAGCTATTGGATACATGGCACAAACTGCGACTTTATCTATTCGACTTTTCAAAGGATATAATATAAAGCACCTAGCACGAATGCTTTGATAAGCAACATTCAAATAATTAAGCAGAAGAGACTTACGACTAAAACGAATCATCAAATCTCTTTGCTCATTAATTGTATATATTGAATTTACCAACCCTGTAAAAAACTTCCTCTTAGATGGCTTTTGCTTACATAAAGAATGCGGAGTATCATTATAAATACGAACTATATTTCGTATGAAACGAGTTTTATACTTTCTAGCAGCTTTTGACCATCTTAAACCTTCACTATAATTTGAAATTTTGTCTGAAAATAAAATATCATTTGGGACTGCAGCTTCTTTTTTCAAGACACTAACCTTGCGACAACCATCCAATTCAACAGGACCATAATGCATCTTATAACAAAACTCATTATAATCCGAATCAAAATCTCTTTCAAACTCTGGACCAACCAAACTGCCATCTGGTCTAGCAACACGTGCCCTTATTTCCCAAAACTCATTGTATTTATCGTCCTCCTCTAATTTTTTCCACTCCCGATCAAACACTTCTAGCATATCAGACGTAACGAAGTCATCATCATCTGCACCAACTTCATATTTTCCATTAAAAAATGAAGTTGCGATTTTCCAAGCAGAGTGTTTTCCTCCATTTTCCTTTGAGATATACAAAATGGGGATTTTTCTTTCAGCTATAAAGCCCTTTATTACAGAGTCTGTTTCATCGGAAGACCCATCATTCACAACAACCCACTCAAAATCCTTGAAGGTTTGATTTAACAAATCATTGTAAACATTCTTTAGAAGACTTGCTCTATTATAAGTTGAAGTGAAAACTGAAAAGCGATATTCCCTTTCTTCTCTAACATCAAATATTTTCATTGTATATAATTTTTTATTGGATATAAAGTATAAACATATCTTGGGGATCTATTTAAAAAAAGTGATCCTCAAAGAGACCTATCCAGCCATCCACCTCCCACTTCCAGTAATACCCGTTCAGAAAATCCTTGGCATAACGACGCATCTGGCGAGTGGCTACAGATGATGCATTGACAGGATACCGTCTCAGCAAATCGCTACCCATCACGAAGACAGCCTCTCTCACCTGTAGGTTCATACCCTTGGTGCGCTGCCAGAGCAAGCGAAGCTCGTTGAGTACATTCAACCCCAGTTCGCTATTATCCAAATGCAATGTCTGGGTGCCATATTCAGCAAACTTGGTCACCAAGAAAAGATGGTCTATACATTTCGAGTTGCTGCCATTCCACAATTTTAACGAGGCATTGTTGGCATGAACTGTCTTGCAGTAGAGACACTCATGCACGAAAGCGAATTTCTTTCAAAGCCTAGACAGGAGCATCTTGGTAATCATATCCTCATACCAAAATCCTACAGGGAATCGTAGGTTCTCGAATACTCGCTTCCTGTGGATGCCACTCCATACATAGCCAGAGACATTCTCCTGGATTTCGGACTGGTCATCATCTATGAACATATCGGGATGGGTGGAACGGGAAAGTTCCTTACCCTCCACGTTTACTACCAGATGTCCTATCTGTATCATATCGGCATCCGTTTCTAAGCGGCGTTGCCACAAGGTCTCCACATAGCCTTCGCTCACATAGTCGTCATTGCCTAAGAAACCGACGTATTCGCCTTTCGCCAGCTCAATGCCTCGGTTGCGAGTTACGGAGATACCTTGGTTGTCTTGGCTCACCACTCTCAGGAGCTCGGGATATTCACTTTGCAATCTCTCCAGGATGCGGAGACTTCCATCAGTGCTACCGTCATTGATGCATATCACCTCATAACGAGCGGAAGTTTGCTGGCAGAGGATACTCCTTACGCAACGCTCCAAGAAGCGTTCGCTATTATAGACTGGTATAACGAAGCTAACATTCAGACTATCAGACAGTAAGCGAGGCGCACGTTTACCCCACCCCTATAAAGTCCAGATCATCTTTGTCGATGGCATATACTGAGGCTAGGATGCGAGGAGCCTCTTCTGTTGTCATCTTGCTCTTTTGCATTTTACAGAGAAAAGACACAGGTTGCAGCATGGTATAACCAGCCACTGAAATAAATTTCTTAATATTCATAAAAAACTAATGTTGTTTAGAGCGTAATCATATCTCCCATTTTTACATTCCATTCCCTTGGATTGAAGTTTCCAAAGCCAGTGGCTGGGAAGAAGGTGATTTCACCAAAATAAGCTTGATGATTAATCTCATAGAAGTCTATTCTAGAGAAAGGTATGCTTTTTGCCAATAAGCTCGCCATTTGTTTCATATCCTCAAAACTTTCAGGACAAGGTATGGCGTACTCACTGTTATGCACTTTATCATTCAAGCCAACCAAGCCAACCAAGCGCTTCCAATGCATATCGTAAAAATCGATCTTTTCATCTGTATTTCTATCTGATATCACTTGACAATATCTTGGTTCACCATTGAAACAGAAAAACTTGTAATCTTTTAAATCTTTACTAGGTTTAGCTTCTACATGCAAAGTCATTACATAATCCTCATTTACAATGAGATAGCCTAGATATGGGGGGGGTAAAACGATGAGTTTTCCTAACTTTTCGTCCCATTCCTCAGGCGAGAACTTAGCCATACCTGTGGAATCGAAGAAGGTCAGTTCACCAAAATAGACCTTGCCATTGATTTCATAGAAATCAGTGCGGACATGGGGAATATCCTTTGAGATCTTAGCCGCCAAAGACTTCATTTCCTCGAAATGCTGAGGAAGTTTCACTTCTCCCTTATAATTATCTCCACCCTGCTTTAAATCGAGATAATGCAGCTGCATATCATAGTAATCGAAACAAACCTTGTTCGCTCTATCACTCGCCACAAACAAGACCTTAGGTTCACCATTGAAACAGAAAATCTTATAATCGTTAAGTTCCTCAAGTTGCGCCTTGGATATGGATTGAGCTTGTCCCCCCATATCCTGCATAAACTTCTCTGCCAGAATCTTTCTTGGAACATTCTTATAAGGCCACTCACGCCAACGCATATAGTAATTTTCCTTTAAACCTTTGCGCAGTTCTGCCTTCACCTTTTCAATGTCGAGCTTGCTTTTATCACGACAGATGCACATGCCCGTACCTGAGTTGTGATTGCATTTCAATACAAACTGGTCTGGAAGGGCATCAAAGTCGATGTCATCAGGATCATCCCATACACCCAGCGTAGGGATAATGTGCTCCTCGCCTATTAACTTGGCAACATACTCCTTAGCCTTCACCTTATCCACCATCACGGTATATTCCGGGTTGTGGTTATATAGCTTCAGCCACTGCAGCTTCTCATTAAAGGTGACTGGATTTTTAAGATTCAGTTTCTTTCCCATATTCAGCCAATACATCATCTCTAGGTATGGCTTATCTGAGACTAGACAAGAAATCTTCTGCAATCCAATTATGCCCAACACACGTGGGTTATGAAAAATCAAATTAAATTTTTTTTTAACCGTTCCCATTAGTATTTATTTTTTTATATACATACCTTTCAAGATAACTTTTCATGATAGGAAACATTAAGGCAACAACATTCATGGGCATCCAACCCTATGACAAAACACCTCCATTCCCTAGTGTCTACTGGGGAAACAGTGTAAATAAATAAAACAGACAATTCTGAATATAAAATAGGTTTTATCTACATCGCAAGGGAAAGTTTATATTATCCCTTGCAATGCTAGGTTGAATGCTTACTTTTTATTTAATAAAAGCTCTATCTTCTTTTTGACTTTAGCAGGAACACGAAAATCATCCTGTTCCTCTTTGATGTGAAAACCGTGATAGATTTTTCCTCCCTCACACTTGAACTCGATAAACTTATCATTATTCTCGTCATAATAATAAAGAGACTTGCACTCCTCATCTTCACCAATAGCCTTCATCAGCAACTCTCTTGCTTCATCTTTAGAGCAAAGTAACAGAGAGACTTCGTCACCTTTATTTTCAGGATAGGCACCCTTTCCGTTCTCTCCATGCTTTGGATTTAAATGGAAAACACGTTCTGGCTTACGATTATGCGAAAACCATTTCGCCAAGTCCGTTTCTTTCATCTCACAAGTACTGACAATCAAAGTTTTCCCATTAAACTCGATTTCCCGCTTATCTGATTTATGAGAAAAAGCATTACAATCCATAAGTAAAAAGCTACTGTCTGTATCTTTAACTTGCCGCTTTGCCATCTCACATAAAGTATCTCCCTTAATCGCCTCGTGGAAATATCTCACTTCGTCAGATTCTGTTATGTTCTTCTTTTTATGCCAATCACTTCCCCAGTTCACCATAGCCATCCTTAGCAATACCGATATACGAGGATAACAATCCAGCAATGTATCAATTGGAATCATAAAGGCCTTAACATTCTGCGAGTCATAATAACCACAGAAGCTCTCATAACAGAAAAAAGACTTAATTCTATTGATTGCATCAATATACTCATGATACTCCTTATTACCCAAAAGCTCTATCCTTTTCAAGTATCCGGGTTGGTCTCCTGCCTCCACATATACAGGAAGCAACAAGAATATTTCCACATGTTCCATATCAGAATCCTGCTAAAGTTCTCAAATCAATTTCTATCTGGTCAAAGAAGTTCGTAGGGGGAGCTGGATGAATATGCCCGTCTTCCTCTACATGCAGCTGATGAGCTTTAGCTACATGCTTATGCTCATCACGGTCGAAGAAATAAAGAGATAATTCTTCTTTATTTATCAAGTCTTGATTCACGGCAACCAAACTTCCATTAACAATATGATCACTATGAGTCTCTATCACCACTTGAATACCCGCATGCACAGCCATGGCTATAAGTTTCATCAATACAGCTTGTCCTTTGGGATGAATGTGAGCTTCAGGATTTTCAATCAATATCAAGGCATCTTTCTTTGCACTCAACACTGCCACCAAAATAGGTAAAACATAGGTAATTCCAAAGCCTGTATTCATTGCACTCATTGACTCTGTTATCAAGTTGTCCTGCCTATCAAACTTATAGTTCAACTTAAAATCTTCACCTTCTTGCTTTACATCTATTTTGATAAATGGAGAAATCTCCCTCAACCATCGTCCAACTTGCTCACCCAATCTTAAGTCTGGAGTGATGTCAGATTCGTCAAGGATAGCTAACTCTTTGGTTTGAATGGGTTGATTTTTATATTGCTCCAAGAAATGAATGGTATATTCACATTGCCCCATCATCTTGGATATTTGCTTTTTGGAAACAACCAAGGATGTATCTCGATTATAGCTTTTCTTCGGTCCAAAACGGAAAGCGCTGATATACTGAAAGTTCTCATTAAACAAAGAATAGTCTGCCAATTTTTCTCTGCAGGAAACATTCTTTTCACTTGCAGGGAGAAGCGTATCCATAATGTTATCTGGGTATAAAAAGCTATAACTCAAAGGTGCTTGATTAGAAAAATCCATATCAATTTTTAAATCATGCTTATCAGAACTTTGGCAAGCCAACTCACCCGAAATACCCAAATCGCAAAAATCTCCTCGAAGATTCAATCCATTTTCCAAATCATTTGAGAAATAGGACTGTCGCAACAAGAGCAATGCTTGTATGATGGAAGACTTACCCATACCATTCATGCCTGTGAGAACAGTTAGACCTCCCATATTTATTTCTGTATCATCATGCAATTTAAAATTGCTCAAGGAAATTTTCTTTATCATTGTTTATTAATTATATCAAACAACATTTCTTTCACTGTGCTAAAACGAGCCACCACACTGTATTTCTTACCTGTGCCTGTCGTAACAGCTTTCATAAACTTATCTTCATGACAAAGTTTTATAAACTCTGCTTTGACTTGAGAAGCTGACTTCACTAACTCATTTCGTTCATCATCAGTCAACCATGCAATATTCACACTCAACGAGTCGAAAACAGATTTGGAAATTGGCTTTCTACGATCATGTATATCCAAACGCTTACGGAAAGCATCTTCTTGGAAAATTTGATAGCAACATTTCATTGACTTGTCAAAAGCCATATAAATTTTGTTTCTCTCATCTGCCGTCATTTGGTTTAGCCTACCCATCTGAGTATTCATGAAATTATCAAGCTCGCCAGAATAGCATTTATATCCTATATAGAATGCCACAAAGCGATTGGCAAAATCACGATCTTCCATACGCAGACTTTGGATGCTATAATTGGTTGCCTTCCTGAAATATTCGTTTTCCGCCAACTTCTTGATAAACAATGCGGCTGGTCCTTGATTCAAGGCATGTCTCATTTCTTGAGGTTTAAGCGGTTCACCCGCTGTATTTACCCTTTGGAATATAATAAATTTGACTTCATTAGGTGTTGTCTTTCGAAGTGTATTCATCGTAATTTTAAGGGCATTGATCCTTCGTTTCTCAGGACGTCCCAAGTCATCATACCTCTTTCCCTCAAAAGTATGCAAGAACTGAAGGTTTTCCAACTTTAATGTCTTAAATATCACAAAGTCCTTGATAGCACACAATCTTTGCAAACCATCTATAACAGAAAGTTTCTGACTATATCTATCCTCGCTAAAATAAAAAGAAGGAAGGGGAAGCCCTAACAACACAGACTCGATCAAACGGCTTTTCTTTGTCGGGCTCCATATATCGCTAGCTCGTTGGAAATCAGGAGTTAAGTCTATTTCATCATTTTTCAACTGATCTATCAACAATCCTAAATTTACGGTAGCGATATCTACATCGATACTATTGGGATCAAAAGGCTTGGTGATAGTTTCTTCTATAGAACCATCACCCAACAAGTTCTCCTGTTCAACTACATCATTGTCAGAAGCAACATCCTTTGCCTCAATCGGCATTGCCTTATCTTGGTATTCCATAACCTTCACATTTTTGTGCAAAAATATGAAAATATCTTGAAAACACCAAATTTTGTCTACGTTTTAACATTTAGAAAGATTCCTGCAATCAAGGATAGAAGCATATCCCTTATACCATTCTGCAAACTTTCTCAGCCCGATCCTCAGCGAGGTATCTGGCTTATACCCAAAGTCATGCTCCAATGGTGTAGTGTCAGCATAGGTAACTGGAACATCGCCTGGCTGCATTGGTACCAACTCCTTATGCGCCTCGAAGTCGTAGTCTTCGGGGAGAACACTGGAACGGATTAGCTCCTCTTGCAGGATAGTAACGAAATCTAAAAGATTTTCGGGATGACTGTTGCCAATATTATATACTTTATATGGTGGGATAGGTAAGCCGTCCTCTCCCACTCGCTTCTCCGGAGCATGCTGCATCACTCTTACGATACCCTCTACGATATCATCCACATAGGTGAAATCGCGCTTACAATTACCATAATTGAAAATCTTGATGGTTTCGCCTTTTACCAGTTTATTTGTAAAACCAAAGTATGCCATGTCAGGACGACCTGCAGGACCATATACTGTAAAGAAACGCAAACCAGTGCTTGGGATATTATAAAGCTTGGAGTAAGCATGAGCCATCAGCTCGTTGCTCTTCTTGGTAGCTGCATACAGACTTACAGGATTATCCACCTTATCATCAGTAGAATAAGGAACTTTTTTGTTACTACCATAAACAGATGAAGAAGAAGCATAAACCAAATGCTCTACCTCGTGATGACGACAAGCCTCCAGAATGTTATAGAATCCTATCAGATTGCTCTGGATATAAGCATCTGGATTGGTGATGCTATAGCGCACACCTGCCTGAGCTGCTAAGTTGACTACTAAAGAGATTTTATTTTCAGAGAAAATCTTCTCTACAGCTTCCTTGTTGGCAATGGAGTCATGAACGAATGTCCAATCCTTACCTAAAGCTTCTATCTCCTTCAATCGCTCATACTTGATGTTCACATCATAGTAATCGGTAATGCTATCGATACCAATTACCTTGATATTCTTAGCATCATTAAAAAGGCGCTTTACAAGATTACTGCCGATGAATCCGGCAGCACCTGTCACCAAGATGGTCTTACCATCTAGACTAATATTATAATCTACCATAACTAGTCTCTTCTAAATATATCTCTTGTATATACCTTATCTTTTACATCATCCAAACATGCATCATAGCGGTTGGCTATGATGGCTTGGCTCTGTGCCTTGAATGCATCCATATCATTTACTACTTTGCTTCCGAAGAAGGTACTGCCATTCTCTAATGTAGGCTCGTAGATAATTACCTCTGCACCTTTCGCCTTGATACGCTTCATAATGCCCTGGATGGCAGACTGGCGGAAGTTATCACTGTTACTCTTCATCGTCAGGCGATAAACTCCTATCACACAGTTGTGCTCCTTGCTTGCATCATAGCTACTATTCTCATTATAATAGCCAGCCTTTCTGAGCACGGCATCTGCAATATAGTCTTTTCTTGTACGGTTACTCTCAACAATTGCTTCTATCAGATTCTCCGGAACATCGGCATAGTTTGCCAGAAGCTGCTTGGTATCCTTTGGGAGACAGTAACCACCATATCCGAAACTTGGGTTATTGTAATGGGTTCCAATACGTGGATCAAGACCTATGCCATCAATGATTGCCTCGGTATCCAAGCCCTTGACTTCGGCGTATGTATCCAATTCATTGAAATAGCTAACTCTTAATGCAAGATAGGTGTTGGCGAAGAGCTTCACTGCTTCCGCTTCCTTCATGCCCATAAAGAGTGTATCGATATTTTCCTTAATGGCTCCTTCCTGGAGCAAAGCGGCAAACGTCTTGGCTGCTTCTTTCAACTTTTCTACATCAGTAACCTTCAAGATTGCCTCGTTCTCATCTCTAAACTCAGGGCGCTCAATAATCTTTGGATAGCCTACGATAATGCGGCTTGGATAGAGATTATCATAGAGTGCCTTGCTCTCTCGGAGGAACTCCGGGGAGAAAAGGAGATTGAATTGCTTCACTCCCTTCTTGGCATACTTCTGATATAGGCTTCGAGTGTAACCTACTGGGATGGTACTCTTGATTACCATCACTGCATCGGGATTTACCTCCAGCACCAAGTCGATAACTTCTTCTACATAAGTGGTATCGAAGAAGTTCTTCACTGGGTCGTAGTTCGTTGGTGCTGCAATGACTACGAAGTCTGCATCTTTATAAGCAGACTTGCCGTCCAAGGTTGCTGTGAGATGCAGAGGTTTCTCTGCCAGATACTTCTCGATATACTCATCCTGTATCGGTGATATATGATGATTCAGTTTATCTACTTTCTCGGGAATTACATCTACTGCTGTTACCTCATGATGTTGGGATAAAAGCGTAGCAATACTAAGTCCTACGTAACCGGTTCCGGCTACGGCAATTTTTAATTGATTAAAATTACGCATTGTTTTAAGTTCTTGAATAATAAGCATCCTGAGCCTCTTTCGGTGGGTCAGTTTCCGAAAGAGAACTGCAGGATGCATTGTGGGTGATTATGTAGCGCCCACACTACTAAGCTACTTCTCGTTATATATATT
>ERZ773170.921-NODE-921-length-25685-cov-4.056535_pt1 | contig 25685 bp, 16 predicted proteins | sample MGYA00581002_ERZ773170 | MGnify/ENA primary metagenome ERZ773170 (study PRJEB29015, sample SAMEA2737811) | human gut metagenome | biome: human gut; feature: human-associated habitat; material: faeces | place: China | collected 2012 ... | reverse complement strand
AATCCGAAGATGGATAAGTTCGAACAGCATGACCCTGTAGGTATCGGTATGGCTATATCGGCTATGAGTGTTGTTTTCCTGGGACTAATATTGCTTTACATCTGCTTTAAGCTGAATGGTAAGGCGGCTATTAAGTTGCGTAAGCGCAATGCAATGATCGCACACAACATTACCGATAAGCAAGAAGCTAAGGAAAAGAAATTGGGCGAAGCACCGGGAGAAGTGATTGCTGCTATCTCTATGGCGCTGCATGAAGCACAGGGAGCCGATCATGATGTAGAAGAAACCATTCTGACTATCAGTCGTGTGAAACGTAGTTATTCTCCGTGGAGTTCGAAGATTTATACATTGCGTGAAACTCCACATAAGAAATAATCATCCTAAAATGATAAGAAACCATGAAAGAATACAGATATAAAATTAACGGAAACTTGTATAAAGTAACCGTGGGTGACATAGAAGACAATAATGTGCGTGTAGAAGTAAACGGTACGCCTTATACCGTAGAACTCGAAAAACAGAACAAACCGAAAATTAAGCCGGTAGTACGTACTGCATCTACTACTCCTGCTGCTCCTCCTGCTGCTGTGACTCGTCCGGCAAGTGTAGGAAGCAAATCTGGTATCAAGTCACCGCTGCCGGGAGTTATTCTCGAAATCAAAGTAAAAGAAGGTGATACCGTGAAACGTGGACAGACCTTACTTGTATTGGAAGCCATGAAGATGGAGAACGATATCAAGGCAGACCGCGACGGTAAAGTTACTGCTATTAAAGTAAGTAAAGGAGAATCAATTCTTGAAGGTACAGACCTTATAATCATCGAATAATATGGGAGAATTTAGTAGTTTCTTACAGAATAACCTGGCAGACTTCTGGACATATACCGGTTTTTATAATGCCACAGCAGGACATCTCATCATGATCCTGATAGGTATTGTGTTCATTTATCTTGCCGTTGCTAAGGAATTCGAACCGATGTTGCTGATTCCTATCGGATTCGGTATACTTATCGGTAACATTCCGTTTAATATGGAAGCCGGACTGAAAGTAGGTATCTATGAGGAAGGCTCAGTACTTAACATTTTGTATCAGGGAGTGACTTCCGGATGGTATCCGCCGCTTATCTTTTTAGGCATTGGAGCCATGACGGACTTCTCGGCGTTGATATCTAATCCGAAGTTGATGCTGATCGGTGCTGCGGCACAGTTTGGTATCTTTGGAGCATATATGATTGCGCTGGAAATAGGTTTCGATCCGATGCAGGCTGCTGCTATCGGTATCATTGGTGGAGCTGACGGACCGACCGCTATCTTCTTGTCATCGAAACTTGCACCTAATCTGATGGGAGCAATTGCCGTGTCTGCTTATTCGTATATGGCACTTGTTCCTGTTATACAACCTCCTGTAATGCGATTGCTTACAACAAAGAAGGAACGTCTTATCCGTATGAAAGCACCTCGTGCCGTATCACATACAGAAAAGGTTATGTTCCCGATTATAGGTTTGTTGCTTACTTGCTTCCTGGTTCCTTCCGGTCTGCCATTGCTGGGTATGTTGTTCTTCGGTAATCTGTTGAAGGAAAGTGGTGTAACCCGCCGTCTTGCCGAAACAGCTCGTGGTCCGCTGATTGATACAATTACTATTTTGTTGGGACTGACCGTGGGAGCATCTACTCAGGCATCTGAGTTCTTGACTTGGGATTCCATCAAGATCTTTATCTTGGGAGCGCTGTCATTCTTTATTGCTACAGCATCGGGAGTTATCTTTGTCAAGATCTTCAATTTGGTATTGAAGAAAGAAAATAAAATCAATCCGCTTATCGGTAATGCCGGAGTATCGGCAGTACCCGACTCTGCACGTATTTCTCAGGTAGTAGGATTGGAATATGATCCGACTAACTATCTGCTGATGCATGCAATGGGACCGAATGTTGCAGGAGTGATCGGTTCGGCTGTAGCTGCCGGTATCTTACTGGGCTTCTTGGTTTAAACGGAGTTTGTTGATAATCTTTTGAATTCGTTAACCCTCTGTCGGGCTGTATAGATCAGTCAGGCAGAGGGTTAACTGTTTTCGTAGATGCTGATTTTTGGCATACTGAAATTTAGACTGACTTTAAGCTATCATGCTTTTGCTAGATTGAAAATAAGTTGTACTTTCGTCCACTCATTTTTTGACTTCAATTTTGGGGATTATGGAACTTACAGAGAATAAACTAAAGCAGAGAGTACAGCGTAATATACTGACTGTATCAGTATTGATTCTGGTAGGAAAGTTTATAGCATATTACCTCACAAATTCAGTTGGTGTTCTGACCGATGCCATGGAGAGTATTGTCAACGTTGTTGCTGGGGCAATAAGCTTGTTTAGTCTGTGTCTTTCGGAAAAGCCTAAAGACCAGAATCATCCTTTCGGACATGGAAAGATTGAACTTATATCGGCTTCTATCGAAGGTATATTGATTTCGATAGCAGGAGGAATGATTATTTATGAAGGTATTAAGCGTTTGCTGGTACCTACCGATATTCAGAAGATTGATGTAGGTATCTATATCATAGCTGTATCCGGGCTTCTTAATTACCTGATGGGATGGTATAGCATAGCTGTAGGAAAGAAATACGATTCGATTGCTCTCGTTGCTGGCGGAAAGCATTTACAGTCGGATACCTATTCTACTATTGGTCTAGTTGCCGGACTGGTATTGTTGTATTTCACCGGCATAGCTTGGATAGATAGTGCGATGGCCTTGATTTTCGGTTCGGTAATTATCATAACAGGAATTTCTATTCTGAGAAAAACTACCGATAATTTGCTTGATAAGGCAGACATTAATCTGCTTGCCGATCTTGCCGATACCTTGAATCGAAACAGAAAACCCGAGTGGATTGACATTCATAATGTAAAGGTTTTGAAGTCGGGCAATTCTTTGTATATGGACTGCGACTTGACTATTCCATGGTATTATAATATCGAACAAGGTCATAAAATAGGGGCACGTTTGCAGGAAGCTATGAAAGCTAAATATTCAGACCATGCTGTATTGAATATTCATCTTGATCCATGTAATATATTCGAAACACCTAAGTGTAATAAGTGTATGTGCACTGACTGCCCGTATCGCAAAGAGAAGTTTGTAGCCGTGGAAGAGATTAATGTTACGACTTTTATTCGTAATGAAGTTGAATTCAGCGAATAGTTGTAGATGATAGAAAAAGAGTTTTAAAATCTTAATCCAATAAAGATGAGGCTGCCTCAAACTAGAACAGCGAAAGTAAAAATCTTATAGATTAAAACTGATAAATAAAAATCTCCTGCTTTAGCCTTTGTTTATTATAATGATAGGACTAAAAGCAGGAGTTTTTTTATGTTGTAATTTTATATAGATGATAAGTAAGCCTATCTCTTTATTTTGAGACAGCTCCCCTTCTTCTTATAGCTGATAATTTTTTGCGATTAGTTGCTCAGGTTAGGATTAGCTGCTATTGCTTCTTTCGGAATCTGAAGCGTATAACGTGAATCATCCTGCTCCAATACATACTGTTGACCGTTTAATGTTTTTTCGATGCGCGGGCGAGTTGTACGGCGCAAATCGAACCAGCGGTGACCTTCGAAAGCAAGTTCTCTGGCACGTTCATTCAGTATTTCTTTTATCAGCTCTTCCTTACCTAGGTCTTCTACCGATGCTTTCTTTTTAGCATACGCTTCGGCCGTATAACGCTTCTCCATCAGTTGTAGCAGACGTTTGCGAGCTTCAGATAAGTTGTCCGACTGTGCTGCTGCCTCAGCACTGTTCAGGTATAACTCTCCTGTACGTATTGTACAACGGAATTCTGAACTTCCTCCTTTTTTCGATTTGCGGTTTCCGTCCTTGTCTGCCTGGGCAAAGTAAGCATCCTTGCGAAGGTCGCCTTCCTGATACATTACCAGAAACGAAGGAAGGACAGATACGGCATTCTGATAATTGTTGTTAATGGTATATTCCAAAGCATTAATAGCTTCTACCGACTGATATTGGTTAGGCAGCTTAAATCCGTCTGCCTTAAAATCTTCCAATACATTTTTAGTCTTAAGAGCCTCTTCCGCCTGTGCGTAAGCATTCTGCCAGTCGCCCATATAGAGGTAAACGCGTGAGCGGATAGCCGGAACGCATACTTTGGTAAAACGGTAGGAGAGAGCAATGTCATCCCATTTTTCCACATTCAGCAGCGCTTCGGCACTTTTCAAGTCGTCCAAAATCGAAGTATATACCTCGCTAACTGTATTGCGGAACAGCTGTTTTTCCAGATCTGTATCCAGTTTCAAAGGGATGGATTTTGTAGCCGGAGCTCCCGGTTTGGTATAAGGCTGTCCATGCAGATTTACCAATATGAAATGCATATATGCACGCATCAGATAAGCTTCTCCGGTGAGCTGTGCTATTTCGTTCTGACTTCCTTCGTTTATTTCATCGTGATGCTCGATAATGAAGTTAGCAAAAAACAAAACTTCATAATAATTGGCCCAGTCGAATGATACGGTCGTGGTAGAAGTTGTCGTACCCTCCCAACGTTCGATAGCTCCATATTTATCCTGGTCGTTTTTGTTGCTGACAAACATTTCGTCAGCACCCATACCCGCAAGTCCCCGGTCCGCGGGAACCGTTGTACAGGCGTTCAGCCATAAGGCACGATATTCAGCCAGCGTATGCGGAATAACACTTCCGGTAGGCTGGATATCCAGATATTTATCGCAGCCGGTCAGCAAGAAAGTCAGACAGGCAAAAAATAAACAGATATATTGTTTCTTCATTGTCGGTTACAAGTTAAAAGTTAAGATTCAGACTGAATGTAAATGACTTCGGAATAGGCTGTGCATACGGATTACCCATTGTTTCCGGATCCAGATAATTGCGATAGCTCGATCCGAAGACAAACAGATTACGTCCTTCCAGTGCTACAGTAGCCTGACTGATACCCAGTTTCTGTATCAGGCTGAATGGTAATTCATACCCCAGACGAATGCTTTGTATACGCATGTAGTTCTGTTTTTTTACCCACAGGCTGGAATATGCATACGGATTCACAGCTCCATCGAGGAAGAAATAGGCATCCATATCTGTATTAGAGTCTACCAGCGCCGGCATTGTACCATTCGGATTTTCCGGAGTCCAGCGGTTCAGAATATCACGGTTGGTGTTCTGTCCGCGGTCGAACGAGGTCAGTGAGTAGCTAGGCTGTACACGTACATATCCTCCCGCATTGAAAATACAGTTGATACCCAGTTCCCATGCCTTGTAGGTAAAAGTATTGTTGAATCCTCCGGTGTAAGGCGAATCGGTTGTTCCTATATACTCATACTTGTTTCGAAGTTCAGCATGACTCAGGTTGTATGTACCGAAACCGAATTCCTGCACCTTAAAAAATTCCTTCATCGATTCTACTTTTCCGGTTTCTTTGTTGTAGAATGTCATCTGTCCGTTTTCATCTATACCCGCATAAGGGAATGCAAAGATAGCTCCAGCCGGATAACCTTCACGGCTAGGATAAATGGCATCTTCTCGTATGGCTTCTTTCAACACCTTATTCTGGTTGTAGGCAAAGTTGAAAGTCGTAGTCCACATAAACGACTTGGTATGGATATTGCGTGTAGACAATCCTATTTCGATACCTTTATTTGTCATGCTGGCCCAGTTGATATTTGTCGAAGAAAAGCCCGTTTCCAGCGGAAGCATCTGCATGCCTATCAGATCCACTCCTTTGCGGTAATAATAGTCCACACTCAGGTTGATAGCCTGATTCAATACAGCAAAGTCCAGTCCGACATTTACCGAATGAGTCTTTTCCCAGCGCAGCTTGTCGTTTGGTGCAGAGGTTACTACAATCATGTCTTCCGTGTTTCCTGGTAAGATAGGGGTAGCATTCGATTGGTATTTCCCCAGCAGATACGGAGAAGTGTTCTTGTCGATGTTTCCTTGCAGACCATACGATGCACGGATTACCAGATTGTCCAGCCATTTCGCGTTTTCAGTGAACGGTTCTTCCGATATACGCCACAGTGCACTGACTGAGTAAAGTGGCAGGTAACGATATTTCTTGTCAACTCCAAACAAGTCGGAACCATCGAAGCGGATACTTCCTCCCAGTGTATATCGGTTCAGTAGTGAGTACGACATTGTAGAGAAAGCCGAAACGTATGCATTTTCTACATTCGTTTTGGTATGCAGAGGAAACGCCTGCGAGTCGCTGGGGAATACTACCGGCTGGTTGGTCATTGTACGGCGGTCATATCCGTAACCGGCCGAATAAAGGGTAGTAGCCCATGTACGGCGAAGTTCAGAACCTACCATGATTTCAAATTCATGAATATCAGCATATGTATCGCGATAAGTTCCCATTGTTTTCCACGTTACCTGAGAGTCTGAATTTTCGTAAGCCTTATGAAACCCTCCTTTCTGAGGAAGGAAAGACGTACCGTTATAGCGATGGTTTTTGTGTTCCAGTCGCATGGCAAAAGACTCCTGATCGGCAATCTGTTCGCGCGAGGTCTTGTCGAGCTGCAACCCTACCTGTGACGTAATCTTGAATCGGTCGTCAAAGCGAAGCTCCACATCGAAGATGGAAGAAAGCGAATTGATGGTTGTTTCATTCGATGTATTCTGTCGTTCTTCAAACGTATTGAACAGCAGATCCGAATTTCCATTCTGTATATCGCTGTCGTACACATAGTTTCCATCCTTATCGTATGGAGTCAGGTACGGATTGGCAATGCGGGCATAGAACATCGGATTTGTAAATCCGTCGGTAGACAGGTATGAACCATTCTTACGTCGGTTTACAAAAACAGATGTGCCGAATTTCAACATCCGGTTCACTTTATAATTAGCTTTCATTACCAGATTCAGACGGTCGGAAGATACATTCGGAATATTTCCCTGTTCTTTCGAGTACCCTAACGAAGTATAGTACGTAGCCTTTTCGTTACCGCCCGACAGACTCAGGTTATATTCCTGACTGAACGCGTCCTGCAACAGTATATCATTCCAGTCTGTATTAATCAGGCGTAAAGCATTGATTTCATTCTGAGCCTCCTTTGAGAGTGCATCCCAGCCGTCTTTCTTGAAAGCATCAATGGCATTGTAGCGGTTCAGGATGCGGTATATTTCTCCCTTTTCGGCGTTCATGGCATAATCACTTTTCATCAGTTGCAGTTCCAGATCGACCTTCTCAGACGCATTCAGCAAGTTCAGACGGTCGATATTCTGTTGAGGCGACCACGTGAGGCGCGTACTGAAGTTGATTTTTGTCTTTCCGGCCTTACCGTTTTTGGTGGTAATCACAATCACACCATTGGCCGCACGTGCACCATAAATAGCTGTTGCGGCAGCATCTTTCAGTACTGTGATATCAGCAATATCGGCAGGATTCAGTCCGGCGATGGAAGACTGCTGTACATCGTCGATATTCTTCAGCGACTCCAGACTCGGGATATCAGTACCTTCCAGTGGAATACCGTCGAGCACCCACAACGGGTCCTGTGTACCGTTTAGCGATGAAGTACCGCGGATACGAATCTTTACCGGAGATCCGGGAGCTCCAGAAGTCGAAACAGCCGAAAGACCTGCAATTTGTCCCGAAAGAGCCTGGTCGATACTTTTTACCGTACCGATACGTCCTTCCGAAATGTCAATCTTAGCAACGGCAGCTGTCAGCTTGCGACGCTCCACTGTCTGGTAACCGGTCACAACCACATCGTTCAGCATCGTCGACGAAGGCTGTAAGGCAACGTTATAATGAGTCTGTCCCGATTTCAGTTCAATCTGCTGTGTAGTGTAACCAATATAGCTTAATTGTAATTTCTTTACTCCGGAAGGAACGGTAATAGAGAAGTTTCCGTCGATATCGGTGACAACTCCCAAAGACATCAGGCTGCTTCCGGCTTTCTTCAAGTCGTCGGCAGAAACATACACAGACACACCTATCAGTGGCTGTTTGTCATCATCAGCAATTACGTTACCGGTAATCACCTTGTCGGCCGCCCATGCCGCACAAACGTGCACAAGGAGCAGCAAAGTCAATAATAAGGATTTCTTCATTGAAAAAAGATTGTTATTGATTTGGTAAAAAATAGTTTAGCATTTGTTTTTGTGCATCGGCACAGGGACGGTTTAATCCTTTAGTCCCAGTGCCGTATTGATACGCAGAATCATATCGTCATAATGATAGCGTGCTGCCGTATCCGATGTGTTGCGTCTTGACTCAAGCAACTTCTTGATGCGCAACAATTCACCTCGTTTGACAGAGATTGCATCCGATATACGGTTTACTTGTCCGCCGTAGAAACTCAGTTCACGTCTGGCTCCCATGCGTTCTGCCTGTTCAATAGCAAATTCATTGTGACTGCACCACGGTGTGTGATGGAACAGATACGGATTGCCACTGGTAGCAGTCAGCTGCTTGTTGATTTTTACACCTTCACTTTCGGCGGCAGCAGTAATCAGTGCGTCGAGGAATCCTTTCTGCAAGTTACGCTCCATCACATCGGGAGTACCTCCCTTGATGGTGGTCGCGAAAATGGAGTTGTGCATCTTGTCCATCATTTCCACTACGGTGAAAGCCTTTTTGCCATTCTTCAGTTCGTTTTCCAGCATACGCATCAGTCGGTCGTTCGAGAGCAGATCCCAGAAAATAAATCCCTGCGTATTTTTCAGAATCTGGCTTGGCGCATATTCTATTACTCCCGTCGGGTTTTTACGCAACAGGAAGGTATAGTCGGAAATTTCCGTATCGAACAGCCAGCGCGGGTAGCAAAGAACTTCGTTCAGCAGAAAATCGAGTGATGCTTCCTGCTTTTCCTTCTCTACATAGGTATATGTCTTGACTCCATCGCCTACAGTCGTATTTTCTATGTAAATACCTCCGATGTTTGCCATTACATGATACAGATAGTTGTTCCACTGGGTAATCACCGCGTAATACAGGCGCGAAGCCTCCTCGTACGTCTGTCCTTTCTCTCCCGTAGTCGTCCACTTGATGATTTCAGGCACGATACGTTTCAAGTTGGCTATACCCAGTTCCGAAGAACGGACAGGATCGTCACCCAAATCTTCGTTCTGTGCTCTCGGATCGACAGCCGAACGCGGATCTTGTGCCTCGCTGTATTTATACAGACGTCCGTTATGCTTGTTCAGGAAATCGTATAACACATCTTTTTCAGCTTCCGGAGTAGGCAGACCATACCAGCGGTAACCATATTCGATGGCAAAAATATCATACGGACCGATGTGTGGCGATACAGCTGTAACTCCGTCGCCTGGCTGTGCCACATAGTTATAGCGGGCATAGTCCATAATAGACGATGCCGTAGAGTTCATCTTATCTGTAAAGCTTTTCGAACGGAGCGAATCAGTAGGGAAAGTCCACGATCCCATCATGTTGTGGCGCAACCCTAGCGAATGTCCTACCTCGTGACAGGCCACAAAACGGATCGCATCTCCCATCATTTCGTCCGGCAGTTTGGTTCCTCGTGCTTTCGGGTCAATAGCTCCGGTCTGGACGGTAATCCATTCCTGCACCATCGAGATAACATTATGCCACCACATGATGTCCGCTTCCAGAATCTCTCCCGAGCGCGGGTCGAGAATAGACGGACCCATCGCATTGGCTTTCGATGAAGCTGCATACGTCACTACCGAATAGTTGATGTCATCAGCATTCGCCGCTATGCTATCGGGCAGTTCCTTGGCAATAATTGCATTTTTAAATCCGGCACGCTCGAAAGCTACCTGCCAGTCTTCTATACCTTGCTTGATGTATTTTCGCCAGCGGTAAGGGGTAGAGTTTTCGATGTAGAACACAATCGGCTTTTCCGGTTCTACCAGTTCTCCGCGCAGATATGCCTCACGGTTTTCCGGCTTGGGTTCCAGTCGCCAGCGCGTAATGTATTTTTTCTCTTCTGTTTTCTGTTGGGAATCGCTGAAATAGAGCAAGTCCTTTGTGAAATATCCCACTTTCGGATCATCCAGACGGCCCATCATCGGCTTCTCGGGCAGTAATACCAGTGAGGAGCTGACCTCTACAGTGACATTTACAGCCGACATACCTTCGCGTACTTTCGTAGTAAGTTCGGAAGTGGCTACGATGTTGTTAGGAAACGCCTTGATCGACATGATGCGTGACAAGTCCTTTACAGCAGATGTCCCCAGATTGATATTGTCGAAGACATTGTTGATGCTCGTTTCCGATCCGTCATAGATGTCGTTTATCTGGATGATTACTGAGGTTGAATCGGCATTGCATGCTTCCAGCTTGAAATCGGCAATGAGCGGAGAGATAAAGTTATCGCGCACCGAGCGGGTGATAGCATCGTTTTCGGGCGATTCCGGTAATGGACGGCTCTGGCGCACCCTGATTTTTTTCTCTTCCTTGTTCCATTCAAAACGTATCATCTGTGTTTCGTAGTTTGTACCACGGTTTACACCTGCGTCATTCAGTTCGAAGGGCACTCTTTGCAGCTTATTCACAACCAGCATGTCGCGCTGAAGCAATGACACGGGGATTTCGAAATAATATTTGCCATCCTGGGCATATACATTAAACATGCCACGAGAAACCAGGTTGCTCTCGGAGGCAATCTTTTCAAAATCGGTTTTACTGACTTCTTCAGTTGTTTCTTTTTTCTTGTTCTTCTTCCACGGGAAAACTTTAGCTTCTGTAGATGTATTGTAATAGCTTGCATTACCAGCCGACGCATAGACTGGAATGCATATCAAAGCTCCTGTTAAAGCACGTAATAGTAGGGGTTTGTTCTGTATCATACAATGGTTTCGTTTGAGGTTGTAATAAATTACAAAACTTCAAAATTAGTATAATTGTTCAGATATTTTTTATAATTGTCGCATATTTATTAATAATTAAGTATTATTTGTATTTTAATGTTCTCTTTTGCGGCTTTTACATAGCTGTATTTTATGTCGCGTGATTTAGGTTAAGCATTATTCGGATAGAGGTACTGAAGTGGGATAATTATAACTTGCGCTTGTTTGAGGAAAAAATTGCTGTAGTTTTACCAAATTCTTCTCGATGTTTTTTTTAAAATCGTACAATTTCCGAAATGTTTTGTACAAAAAATAAGAGGTTTTTGCTGGTTTGTTAATTGGTTGATTTACTTGTATTTATATGATGTAGAGCTTTTGTGCTTTTTGTTAGATTGTAATGTGTATGCTTTGAGACTTTATCAGACAGTAATAGGTGAAAAGGTTTAGAGATGTATCATTATATATTTCATATATTTCTGAGGAAGTCGAACAGGTTTCATAAAAGATACGCATCGCTCATCTATTTCTTCGCTGTTTATGGAAATTTATACAGACGTGGAAGTAAGACAAGTAACTAACGAAAGTCAGAAGGAAAAATAGTATATAGCTATCAAATGAAAACTAATTCTATATACATTTTTTCTCCCTACTTTTTCTCATTTCCCTTCCTAATTTTTAGCAGTAAGATAAAATAGAATTTAGACCACCTGTTTGATAAGTGATGCATATTCTAATAGAGTAACACAGATTTTATTTATTACGTTTGTATACTTTCTGTACACTTTTATTAGTATCTTTTCTATGTCAGAAGTCTGATAATGTATCTTGTTATCGATTGGGATATAGGGTGAATAATGTTGTAGTGGTGGCCCTGCAAAGTTTTTTAGTTTACTTTCAGCAAATACTCCACTTTCTTCTCTGCCAGTGGTTCATTATCATATACGGATACTTGCCATTTTTTCTGTAGCTTTTCGATAAAAATAGACAACTTATATCGTTAGACGAATTAATTCATTATCTTTGTGTGAGATTCAACTTAATGATTGATATGGAAGATATAAATAGACTCAAACTAGTTCTTGTAGAAAAGAAGAAAACAAGCAAATGGTTGGCAGAACAATTGAAAAAAGATCCTTCAACCGTATCAAAATGGTGTACTAATGTTTCGCAGCCTGATTTGGTTACCCTTTCAAAAATAGCAGCATTGTTAAATATTGACAGAAGGGAACTTATTAATAAAAGTAAATGAGTTTACCTCTCAAAGAAAAATGTATAACAACCTAAAAAAGACGAATATAAAATGACAAGTATACAGCAAAGGGAACAATTGCAATCTCAAATTTGGAAAATAGCCAATGAAGTACGTGGGGCTGTTGATGGATGGGATTTTAAGCAATTTGTATTGGGAACATTGTTTTACCGTTTCATCAGTGAAAACTTTACTGACTATATAGAAGGTGGAGATGACAGTGTTGATTATGCTTCTTTACCGGACAGTATCATAACTCCTGAGATAAAAGAGGACGCGGTCAAGACAAAAGGATATTTCATATATCCGAGCCAACTTTTTGTCAATGTGGTAAAAACAGCCAATACCAATCCCAATCTTAATACTGACTTGAAGGCTATTTTCGATTCTATTGAAGGTTCTGCTAATGGATATGCTTCCGAAAAAAACATCAAAGGATTGTTTGCTGATTTTGATACGACGAGTACAAGACTCGGGAATACCGTTGAAAATAAAAATAGTCGTTTGGCTGCCGTTTTGAAAGGTGTAGCAGGATTAAATTTCGGTAGTTTTGCAGAGCATGAGATAGACCTTTTTGGTGATGCTTACGAGTATTTGATTAACAATTATGCAGCGAATGCGGGAAAGTCGGGAGGTGAGTTCTTTACTCCACAAAATGTTTCTAAACTTATATCACGACTTGCCATGCATAAACAGGCTACCGTCAATAAAATATACGACCCTGCTGCAGGTTCTGGTTCTTTGCTGTTACAGGCAAAGAAGCAGTTCGAAGATCATATAATAGTAGATGGATTTTTCGGACAGGAGATAAATCATACAACCTATAACTTGGCTCGTATGAATATGTTCTTACACAATGTCAACTACGATAAATTCAATATTGCACTTGGAAATACGCTTACCGACCCACAATTTGGAGATGACAAGCCTTTTGATGCCATTGTTTCCAATCCTCCCTATTCGGTAAACTGGATTGGTTCGGATGACCCTACCCTTATCAATGACGACCGTTTTGCTCCAGCTGGAGTACTTGCACCCAAATCAAAAGCAGATTTCGCATTCGTTCTGCATGCTTTGCATTATCTTTCAAGCAAAGGTCGTGCTGCTATTGTCTGTTTCCCTGGTATTTTTTACCGAGGTGGAGCAGAGCAGAAAATCAGAAAATATTTGGTAGATGGCAACTATGTGGAAACTATTATATCTTTGCCATCCAATTTGTTCTATGGTACTTCAATAGCGGTTAATATTCTGGTTTTATCAAAGCATAAGAGTGATACCAAAATCCAATTTATAAATGCAAGCAGTGAAGAATTCTGTACAAAAGAGACTAATAACAATGTGCTTGAGGTTGAGCATATAAATAGGATAGTAGAAATTTTCGATAAAAAGAAAGATATTGACTATATTGCAAAATCAGTTGAAAATAAAACCATTGCTGAAAATGATTATAATTTGTTAGTAAGCAGTTATATTGAGGTTGAAGACACTCGTCCAAAGACTGATATAAAGGAACTAAATGAACGAATTCGCCGAATAGTAGTACGAGAGAACAAATTGCGTGTAGAAATAGATAAAATTATCGCAGAATTAGAGGAGGATGAGCTATGAGTAAATTGCAAGAATTAATGCAGAAACTTTGTCCAGATGGAGTGGAGTATAGAAGGTTGGGGGATAAAGACGTGTCAATAATGCAACGAGGAACATCGTTGACTAAAAATAACTCGAAGGAAGGTATATACCCTGTAATTTCTGGAGGTAGAATTCCCGCATTCTATTGTGACAAATTTAATAGAGAAGGGGAAACTATTACAGTAGCAGGGAGTGGAGCTGGAGCTGGTTATGTACAGTATTGGAATGAACCTATATTTGTATGCGACGCATTTTCTATAAAGGGATGTAAAGAAGTTTCTACAAAATATCTGTATTATTGTTTAACTAATTTGCAGGATAAGATTTATGCGACCAAAAAAGGAGGAGGTGTACCTCATGTTCATATTTCAAGTATAGAAAATTTTCTTATTCCAATTCCACATATAGATATTCAAGAAGAAATTGTAAATATTCTCGACCGCTTTGCAGAATTGCAAGCGGAATTGCAAGCGGAGCTGCAAGCAAGACAAGAGCAATATGAGTATTATAGGAACAAGTTATTATCATTTCAGGAAATAACAAAAGCATAATATGGGACAATCATTAAAAGAAATAGCACAAACCCTTCGTGGTACTAATAAAAAGGTACAACTAATCTATGCTTTCAACGGTGTAGGTAAGACTCGTCTGTCACGTGAATTCAAAGAGCTGGTTTCTCCAAAGAGCCATGATGACGAGGTTGAGGAATCAAAAATGAAGGTGCTGTATTATAATGCCTTTACAGAGGATTTGTTCTACTGGGACAATGATTTAGATGCAGATTCTAAAAGGAAACTCAAAATACAACCAAACAGTTTTACTGATTGGGTGCTTAAAGAACAAGGACAAGAGGCAAATATAACGAAGTATTTCCAGCATTATACAAATGATAAATTAACACCTAATTTTGAAAATGATTATTCTGAGATAACCTTCTCAATAGAAACAGGAGATGAGAACTCTATAGATAATGTTAAAATATCAAAAGGAGAAGAAAGTTGTTTTATATGGTGTGTATTCTTTAGTATTTTGAAACAGGCAATTGATGTATTAACAGAACACGCAGAACCAGAAGAACGTGAGACAAATTTATTTGATGATTTGAGGTATATATTTATAGATGATCCTGTAAGCTCCTTAGATGAAAATCATCTAATCGAATTAGCTGTTAATATTGCTGAGTTAGTGAATAAAGGTAAAAAGGTTGGTATAAAGTTTATTTTAACAACACATAACCCTCTATTCTACAATGTTCTCTACAGTGAATTAAATTTAAACTCTGATAATACTGAGAAAAAAGGTTACTGCTGTTTTTTGCTAAAAAAAATGGATGATGGAACTTTTGAATTAGATGGGAAGCAAGGTGATTCGAACAAAGCTTTTTCATATCATATTCACATTAAAAACATAATTGAGGATGCACTAGAAACAGGTAATGTTTCAAAGTACCATTTTATGCTATTGAGAAACCTTTATGAAAAGACTGCTTGCTTCCTTGATTATCCTAAGTGGACATATTTATTACCACAAGATGGAAGAGAAAATTACTATAAAAGGATTATGCATTTTTCATCTCATTCTTCATTGTCTAACGAAGAGGTGGCAGAGCCAACTGGTCCTGAAAAAGAAACTGTTAGAATACTTTTGAGATACCTTGTTGAAAACAACTATTATAAAGAAGAGGAAAATGGCACAATATAACATCATAGCAGAATCAAACAACTTCATTGTACTTGATGCTTATACCAAGCATAACGAACTTCATGAGCCTCCGGTGGCCTATCAATCGGAAGCAAGTCTTGAACGTGAATTTATTCAAGATTTGGTGAATCAAGGCTATGAATATCGTCCGGATATTGCGACACCTGATACATTATTGGCTAATGCCCGTATGAAAATTCAGGAACTTAATAATGTGGAGTTCTCCGATTTGGAATGGCTACGCTTTGTTGAAGAATACTTGGATAAACCTGGAGATACCTTGATTGACAAAACCCGTAAGATTCACGATAACTATATCTATGATTTTGTTTTCGATGACGGCCATATAAAAAATATCTACCTTGTTAATAAACAAGATATCGCCCAAAACAAGGTGCAGGTAATCAACCAATTTGAACAGACCGGGACTCAAGCAAATCGCTATGATGTTACAATTCTGGTCAATGGTTTGCCATTGGTACAAATCGAATTGAAAAAGCGAGGAGTAGCTATCCGTGAAGCGTTCAATCAGGTTCACCGATATTCCAAGGAAAGTTTCAATAGCGACAATTCACTTTTCAAGTATATCCAGGTATTTGTCATTTCAAACGGTACTGACAGCCGTTATTTTGCCAATACGGTTGAGCGTAATAAAAACAGTTTTGACTTTACAATGAATTGGGCAAGTGCCAAGAATATTGTGATAAAAGATTTGAAAGATTTCACAGAGACATTTTTTCAAAAGAACACATTGCTTAATGTCATCTTTACTTATTCTGTCTTTGATGCCAATAACACTTTGCTTGTAATGCGTCCGTATCAGATTGCAGCCACAGAACGTATGTTGTGGAAAATAAAAAGCTCGTATCAGGCAAAAAAATGGTCAACGACCGAAGGGGGAGGATATGTTTGGCATACCACTGGTTCCGGCAAAACGCTTACAAGCTTTAAGGCTGCTCGATTGGCAACGCAATTGGACTTTATCGATAAGGTGTTCTTTGTGGTAGATCGCAAAGACCTTGACTATCAGACTATGAAAGAATATCAGAGGTTCTCTCCGGATAGTGTCAATGGGTCTGAAAGCACAGCAGGGTTGAAACGGAATATAGAAAAGGATGACAATAAGATTATTGTCACTACTATTCAGAAACTTAATAACCTGATGAAAAGTGAAGACAATCTTCCGATTTATCAGAAGCAGGTGGTTTTCATTTTTGATGAGTGTCACCGTTCCCAATTCGGCGAGGCACAAAAGCAGCTGAAAAAGAAATTCAAGAAATATTATCAGTTCGGTTTTACTGGAACACCTATCTTTCCGGAAAATGCCAATGGCTCGGAAACAACGGCAAGTGTGTTCGGCCGTGAATTGCATTCGTATGTTATAACCGATGCTATTCGTGATGAAAAAGTCTTGAAATTCAAAGTGGATTACAACAATGTAAGACCTCGTTTCAAGGATATAGAAACAGAACTTGACGAGCATAAGCTGAGTGCCGCAGAAAACAAGCAGGCATTGCTTCATCCTGCCCGTATCAATGAAATATCCCAATATATACTGAAGAATTTCAGAACAAAAACACATCGAAATCAGAGTAATAGCAAAGGTTTCAATGCAATGTTTGCTGTCAGCAGTGTGGATGCAGCCAAATGCTACTACGAAGAGTTGAACCGATTGCAGAAAAACTCGGAAAAGCCTCTGAAAATAGCTACAATATTTTCTTTTGCTGCCAACGAAGAGCAAAGTGCAATAGGTGAGATATCTGATGAAAATTTCGAACCTTCGGCAATGGATCTCAGTGCAAAAGAGTTCCTGACAAAAGCTATTAATGATTACAATAACCTATTTGGGACAAGCTATAGCATTGAAAGTAAAGAGTTTCAAAATTATTACAGAGACTTAGCCAAGAGGGTAAAAAACAAAGAGGTGGATCTTGTAATAGTAGTGGGTATGTTCCTTACTGGTTTTGATGCACCTACTTTGAATACTCTATTCGTGGATAAAAATTTACGCTTTCATGGACTGATACAGGCTTTTTCACGTACCAACCGAATTTATGACTCAACCAAAACGTTTGGTAATATTGTAACTTTCAGAGATCTTGAAAAGCATACGGTTGATGCAATAAGGTTATTTGGGGATGAGAATACAGCAAATGTAGTACTCGAAAAAAGTTATAAAGAGTATTTGGAAGGTTTTAGGGACATTGTTTCCGGTGAAGCTCGAAAAGGATATATTGATATTGTAAAAGAACTAAGTGATAAGTTTCCTGATACAGACAAAATAATTACTGAACAGAATAAAAAGGAATTTGTCAAATTGTTCGGGGAATATTTGCGTGTGGAAAACATTCTTCAGAATTTTGATGAGTTTACTACGCTCAAAGCTTTTCAGACATTGGACATTAACGATAAGGAGGCTGTAGAGACATTTAAAAACGATTATTTTGTTACAGATAGTGATATTGCAAAAATGCAAAATTTGCCAATGCCGTCTGACAGAATAATACAGGATTATAAATCAACTTATAACGACATACGGGACTGGTTAAGACGAGAAAAAGAAGGAAAAAAATCAGAAAAATCAAGAATAGATTGGGATGATGTTGTATTTGAGATAGATTTGCTTAAATCACAAGAAATAAATCTGGATTATATCCTTGAACTGATTTTTGAACACAATAAAAAGAAGATGGATAAATCCTCCTTGATAGAAGAAATTCGCCGGATTATTCGGTCAAGTGTTGGTAACAGAGCCAAAGAAAGTTTGATTGTTGATTTTATCAATGATGCTAATCTTGATGCTATTTCTGATAAAACAGAAATTATAAAAGCTTTTTTTGAATATGCACAGGCCAAGCAAAAAGAAGAAGCAGCTGAATTAATTGCAAACGAAAAGTTGAATGAAAAAGAAGCTAAACATTATATGGAGATATCTTTAAAGCGTGAATACGCTAGTGAGAACGGAACTGATTTTAACAACATCTTACCGAAAATGAGTCCTTTGAATCCTCAATATCTAACAAAAAAGCAGACAGTATTTCAAAAAATAGTTGCTTTTATTGATAAGTTTAAGGGTGTCGGAGGAAAACTATAGTTGGTTATTTCATTAAAATACGACATGAGTAATATATCTATATTTTAGATGGGAAAATTAAAAGTTGAACTTGAAGTTGATATTGAACCTTCTTAAGAAAAAGGGTTGCGTAGTTGATAAAAATTAAAATCAAAAGAAAAGTATGCTTTTAAGTTAGTTATATTATTTTATGACTAATGTTCTTGGAATAACAATTACAATTGAAAAATTTGTACGTATATATTGATGAAAATGTCATGAAAAAGGGCGATTTAATTATTACGAATGAATTTCAGACCTTGGTATAAGCCGGCAAGGTGAAATTAAAAAATGGACCATCTATAAACTGTCATTTGATAACTAAAAAGATTGTTTTGACAAATGTTTTATATAATACTAAATAAATATACTTTGATATGCCAGAAACCAACCGCATAGAATATAAAAGAGAACTTACTCCGGAACTTGATATAGAGAAGGAGATTGTAGCGTTCCTCAATTACAAGGAGGGCGGATATATCTATATCGGAATTGACAAAGACGGTTCGATAGTTGGTGTGATGGATGTGGATGATTGTATGCTAAGGTTGAAAGATCGCATCAAACATAATATATCCCCTTCCGCAATGGGGCTGTTTGACATTGCCGAGGAGCAAAAAGACGGATGTAGCATTATCAAAATTACGGTGGCAAGTGGCATTGAGAAACCATATTTCAAAACAAAATATGGAATGACACCGCGAGGTGCATATATGCGTGTAGGAACATCAGCTGAGCCTATGCCTCAAGAACAGATTGACCGCCTGTTTGCCATGCGGACACGAAACTCCATCGGTCGCATAGTATCCAATCGACAGGATTTGAGTTTTGAGCAGTTACGCATCTATTACGACGAACGTGGTAAAAGACTCAATGATAATTTTAAACGGACATTGGAATTGCTCACAGAAGATGGGAAATATAATTATGTAGCTTATCTTCTGGCTGATGAGAATGGAAATTCAATTAAAGTGGCAAAATATTCAAGCCTTGACCGTTGTGATTTGGTAGAGAATAATGAGTATGGATATTGTTCTCTTATTAAGGCAACCAAGAGCGTGTTAGCCAAATTGGATATTGAAAATAAAGTTGCCGCTACTATTACACCCATGGAACGCATTGAAACCCCATTGTGGAACAAGGTTGCTTTGCGCGAAGCTGTTATTAATGCGATAGTCCATAACGATTACTCCTTTGAGGTACCACCCAAATTTGAAATTTTTCCCGACAGACTGGAGATAACCTCAGCAGGGCGTTTACCGGAGTCTCTTTCCAAAGAGGAATTTTTTAATGGTATATCAATTCCACGCAACAAGGAGTTGATGAGAATTTATCGAGATTTGGAGTTGGTAGAGTCGTTAGGTTCCGGCATTCCTCGCATACTAAGAGCATACGGAGAAGAATGCTTTAATTTTACTGACAATTTTATTCGTATTACTTTTCCTATAACTGCTCATGATACTGCTCATGATACTGCTCATGATACTGCTCATGATGTGGATAGTGTATCTGAACATATAAGAACTCTTGTTGCTTGTATGGATGATGAAGTTGATAGGGAAACTCTGCAATCAATATTAGGAATTAAGCATCGGACATATTTTCGCAATAAATATCTTAAGCCGTCTATAAATGAAGGTTATATAGAGTTTACTTTACCTAATGAAAAGCAAAGTAAGTTACAGAAATATCGCCTTACGGCAAAAGGTTTGGCATTGAGGGAAACATTAAAATGTAACGAGTAAATACTTTTAATAGTAGCAAAGGCTTTATAAAAGAATGGAGCTGTATCGCAAGTCACATACGATACAGCTCCAATTTTTAAAAGCAGTAATTAATTATTTATTAGGCGAATCCCATTTGTATGTCTGATTGCAAGTAATGTTCAGTGTCTGATTGCCGCTTTGTATACGCAAATCACCCTGTTCAAGAATCCATTTACCGTCAGTTCCAACAAAAGCAAGATCACTGGCTTTGATAGTTAAAGTAACGGTTTGTGTTTCGCCTGGTTGTAATTCTACTTTTTTGAAAGCACGCAGTCTGCGGTTTTCGGGAACGAGAGAAGCAACCAGATCGCTGCTGAACAGCATTACAGCTTCCTTTCCTACGAGCTTTCCGGTATTGGTTACATCTACAGAGAACTGAAGTTCGTCGGTTGCTGTAAATGAAGGATGATTCACGCGCAAGTTGCTATATTCAAATGTGGTGTAGCTCAATCCGTAACCGAATGGCCATTGTACAGAGATAACTGCATCATAGTCGTAAGCTCCTTCCATCTTATCCATTTCTTCGCTTACCCGATAGTCGTATGTAGTAAGTGCTGCCTGATGGCGTGGATAAGTGTACGGCATCTTGGCACTCGGATTAGCGTCACCTGCCAGAATATTTGCCAGTGCATCTGCTCCGTAGTTACCCGGCAACAGAATATTGATAATTCCGCTGGCAAGAGGTTCCAGATCGTTTATCAGACGAGGTCTGCCTTCGTTCAGTATCAGAATAATAGGCTTTCCAGTGGTAGCAAGTGCCTTTACAAGTTCACGCTGGCTGGGTGAGATAGCCAGGTCGGAAAGATTACCCGGAGTTTCGCAGTAAGAGTTCTCACCGATGCAGGCGATGATGATATCTACATTCTTTGCGGCAGCTACAGCTTTTTCTATTTCCGGTTCATTCTCTTCTGTATAAGCACCTTCCGGTTTGTAAGTTACACCTTGTTCCAGTGTTACATATTCGCTTCCGAACTTGTTGCATAGGGCTTCGTAGATGGTATTATACTTATCGGCAAATCTGTCGGCAAGGTGTCCTTGCCATGAGTAACTCCATCCACCATTCAGACAGCGCATAGAGTTGGCATTCGGACCGGTAACCAGCAGTTTCTTGCCTTTAGCCAACGGGAGAATATTATTTTGGTTTTTCAACAGAATTTCTGATTCTTCGGCTGCACGGAGAGCCAGTTCTGCATGTTCTTTACTGCCAAACAATGGATATTCTTGGGTTGGAGTATTGGGTTGCTCGAAGAGTCCAAGACGATACTTCAGACGGAGGACACGACGTACGGCATCGTCTATGCGACTCATCGGCACTTTATTTTCTTCAACCAGTTCTTTCAGCAATGTACAGAAGTTCAGATCGTATGGTTCCATGGCCATATCTATACCGGCATTGATAGCTATCTGGATGGCTTCTTTTTTATTGGCAGCAATGCGTTCGCGGGTGTACAGGTTGTTGATGTCGGCCCAGTCAGTAATCAGCATTCCGTCCCATCCGAGATCCTCTTTCAGCCATTTGGTAAGCAGTTCATAATTAGAGTGTACGGGAACTCCATTGATGGAACCGCTGTTTACCATGATAGTCAAAGCGCCTGCTTCTACACATTCTTTGAAGGGAGCGAAGCATTTTTCACGTAATTCCGATACGGGTATGTATGCAGGGGTACGGTCTTTTCCTGTACGCGGCAGGCTGTATCCCATGTAGTGTTTGACTGATGTGGCAATGCGGTCGGCAGGTATATGATTGGGATCATCACCCTGAAATCCGCGGACTGCTGTGCTTCCCATGATGGAATTTACCAGACAGTCTTCACCATAATTTTCCCATACGCGCGACCAGCGTGGATCACGTGCCATGTCTACAGTAGGAGAGTAAGTCCACGGGCAGTTGCTGGCACGTGTTTCGTATGCTGTTACACGTGCGGCCTCGTATGCCAGGTCGGGATTGAACGAAGCACCCAGATTGATGTTCTGAGGGAAGAGGGTACCATCCAGTGTATAGGTTGTCCCATGGTTTTGGTCCAACCCGTAGATACATGGGATTCCTATTTCTTTCATCGACATAGACTGGATTGTTCCGATAATTTCCTGCCATTTGTCTTTATCTTGTGCCACCGGCCCCAGAGCGTTCAGGAATGAACCTACTTTATATTCTGCAATGGCCTTGCGCAGTTTAGCTTCGTCAAGCTGGAATTCTCCATCGACAAAACCTCCCAATACATCAATGGCAAGTTCGGTCATTTGTCCGATTTTCTCTTCCAGAGTCATTTTCGAAAGAGTGGCTTCCACCTGTTGCTCTAATTTTGCGTCTTTGGCAATTGCTGTTGCTGGAGCTGCCTGTATGGAACAGGCAGCTATTGTGAAAGCAAATAAACTTGATGTTATTTTCTTGTGTATCATATAATGTGTGTTTTTTGAGAATGATTTATTGTACGCTTATTCTGTCTACATAATATCCGTGGCCAATGCAGAGGAAACCGTCTTCTGTCTGAATCTTGTCCAGTACTTCCTGAGTTAATTGAATTTGTTTTACTCCGTCTTCTTGGAATTCGATGACGGCAGTACCGGGCAGATCGTTCCACCAGCCTGTTGTGGTGCGCAACTGGTGATATTCGTCGGCAGAGTTTACTGAATAGTATATGCTTAATACGGCTCCTGCTTTTATGCTGGCGAATACATCCTTTCCGATCAGGTTGAAAGTCTTGTTCGGATTGTCATCGGGTAAATCCCATGATACATAGTGATGACCTTCCCATAAAACTCTTTCTGAAGATACAACTACTGTCTGTTCTGTGATGTTCCCCGCAGTGGTATAGAACATGACTTCTTTTCCTGATGTGGTTCTTCCGGTAAGTGTGTATTCACCATCTTCCAGTGAAGGACAGGTAAAGGCTATCTCGGTTTCCGACTGACGGATAAAGCTGGAAATAGTCTGTCCGCCGAAAGTGAACGATTCTATCTGATTGAGATTGATACCTGTCATTACCCATTCGCTGTTTGCTGTAGTACGTTCTGAGCCGGCTGTGATGAGTGCGTCACTGGTAACGGTTACTTTGTTTCCTCCGTATTCATTGCCACCGTTATCTACAAGAATAATCCGATAGGTTCCGTCTGCCAGTCCTTCCGGAACGGCATATTCGATGTAGCTGTTTTCTCCGTTTTCTGTGTAAGCGATATCGGTTGCTGTTTTTCCGCCGATAACGATGCTATTTACTTTATCAAGGTTGTTGCCGTAAAGTTGTGCTTTTGCTCCAGTAGTAATGATGCGTTCGAAGCCGATTTCGGTAGCCCAGGGATCATCTGCCAAAGGATTGACCTGAATGAGTCCTTCACGGTAAGTCGATTTGCCGATGCTGGTTGTAGCGGTCACTTTCAAATGATAAGTTCCTGCTTTCAGAGCGAGGTCAATTTCTTTTCCTGTCTGTATTTCTTCTCCGTCAATAAACCATGTAACGGTTGTATAATCGGCAGGAGTCACAGTCAGTGTCATCGAGAAGTTGGCATCACGGCTGATATTTGAAACTACCGGCAGTTCACCGTTTACTCGGTCGGGAAATAAAGGGTCAAGGATTCGGGGATCGTCATTTTCTGTTGCTGTAGAAAATGGAGTTTCTTCCGTGCAGGCGATGAGTCCGAAGCTCATTGCAAGCATGATTAATAGTATGTGGTATATCTTTTTCATATCTGAATTTAATTAAAGAATGATTGTTATTTTGTTGCATCTTTGTCCCACCATACCGGAGTGTACCAGTTGTCTGTTCCTCCCATGCGGTTTAGAGCTTCTTCGTAACTTACTTTATTGTAAGATGATTCCAGAACCGGGTAGCAAAGACGTACTGGAATTTCAGTACCGCCGGTCAGATATTGTCCGAAACCGTATTCAGCAGGTGATTTCAATTTCGGATAACCAGAACGGCGTATGTTTGCCCAACATTCAGCCGGATTGGTGAAGTGGAGAATCCAGGCCTGTGTATTGATGGCTTCTTTTTTCTGTTCGTCAGTATGTCCGATTCCGTTTTGATTTATATATTCTTCGAATGTTTCATCCGAAACCTGGTCGCATCCATAGCTTTCTGTCAGGAAATCGATAGCTGCACGTACTCCTGTTCTGTACAGTTCGTCTATAGACTTACTTCCTGTATTCCATCCTTTGAGAGAAGCTTCGGCCAATAGAAATTCAACTTCTGCGTATGTCATGACTACGCCGGGGTTTGTACTTTTCAGAAAGTTGTTAGCCAGTTTAGGTTCTGTTTCACGAGCTACTGTTGTGCTTATGGAAGGATTGGTTTCTGCAAGCTCCTTCAAAATATCGCTGTCATATCCACTAGGCCACGGATCATAGCTGAATGCTCCCGGTTCGCATGGCTGGAAAGCGATACCTTTTTCCAGCATTTCGTTTGTCAGATCGATGCGGTTATCGGGGCTGGTAGAACTCATCAGGCCATCGTAATAGCAGCGTCCGATCATAAACGTACGAGGGTCACCTGTGTTATACAACTGATTGAAGAGAGTAGAACATAGATAGCTTGGGTTATTGGCCGGATCGTTACCGAACAACAGTTGTGACAAGGCATTTCCACGGTAGTCTGTATAGGCTTCTTGTCCGAAACTGAATGATTTTTCCATGTATTGGATAAGTGCATTGTCATCATTGCTTTGGAAGATGCCGCCTTCGTCTTGCAGGGCTGCCTCAAACTCTTCCTGAGCTTTTTGAGGAGCGACATTGGAGATACGCATGGCAAATCTCATTCTCAATGAATTGGCAAGTTTTTTCCATTTGCTTACGTCGCCGTTGAAAATAACATCACCTGTAATTTTGTCTTTGCTGGCATCCATGTTGTTGCCGGCAGTTTTGAGTTCTGTGAAGAAATCGTTGTAGATTTCTTCCTGTGTATCGTAACGTGGGTTGAATTTCTCTTCCAGAAAGCCTTTGCCTGCTTCACTGCAAGGTACATCTCCATGAATATCTGTAATGACTGACATAAGGTATACTCTGTAGATACGTACTGCCGAATTGATATTTACTTTTTCAGCATTGTCGGCTGTACGATATTGAGCATCTGTCAGGTTTTTGATAGCTGTTGTATAAAACGTAGTCCAGATACGTCCCATTTCATTATTGTCGACAGTATGTCTGCCTCCATAGTTCGTTGTATTCCAGCATCCCATAAGTTGTTGGTTGAATGCATACAGGTAGTTCCTGTAGATTTCTACCATTCCTAAGTTGCCATAAGTCTGTAGCTGGGCTGTGGTAAGCTGTGCATTCGGATCGATAGTTGAGGCTTTCGACGGATCTGTATTCATATTCTCCATATACTCATCGCTACATGCTGTAAAGAATATGGTGAATGCCGCCAATATCAGGGTAAAATATGATTTATAGTTTTTCATACGTAAATATTAAGCGTCCTACACACAAAGTAGGACAGGTTTATACTA